>Ga0111175_1029_pt1 | contig 26401 bp, 22 predicted proteins | sample DeeMarSWOR324_28_FD_80228 | JGI IMG/M metagenome (GOLD analysis project Ga0111175, IMG submission 80228) | Bacteroides sp. SM23_62
GGGGGACAGGGCATAGTGCTGGCCGGTTATATTTTGGGCAAGGCCGCCTCCATCCATGATAAAAAAAATGCCACCCTTACCCAGAGTTACGGACCGGAATCCAGAGGAAGTTCTTGCAGTGCACAGCTGATCATCGGAAATGATGAAATTGATTATCCGAAGGTAAGTCATCCCGATATTTTACTCATCATGTCCCAGGAAGCATACGATAAATTTACTCCGGAGCTTACAAAAGGGGGCACGCTCCTGTATGATGAGGACCTGGCAAAACCAACCAATAACTTTGGTAAGACCACGAGGGTCCATTCCATCCCAGCCACCCGGTATGCGGAAGAACTCGGGAAAAAGGTGGTGGCAAATATTATCATGCTGGGATTTTTTACGGCTATCAGCGGAATGATCTCTCCGGAGGCCATGAAAAAGTCCATCCGCTCAAGCACCCCAAGCGGATTTGAAGAGCTTAATATAAAGGCATTTGACAGGGGATATGAAAGCGGCCTAACCAAAATAAACAAGAAGCGATGAGTGAAATACCAGAAGTTAAAACAAGGGAAGAAACAGATCTTATCCTGGATGAAATTGTAAGCCAGGCCTATCAATGCATGGAATGCGGCAGGTGCACAGGAAGTTGCCCGATGGTAGCGTTGTTCCCCAAAGACTTTCACCCCCATCATCTGCTGTCTGAGATTACGAAAGATCCTGAAAAAGTCCTCAGAGGATATGAGCTATGGTTCTGTGCTTCCTGCTATAAATGCAACAATAGATGTCCGCAGGGACTGGAATATCCTTACTTTATCATGCAACTAAGAAGACTGGCTGTGAGAAAGAACGGGGTAACGCCCCTGCGCAAGGCATTCAGCAGGATCAGGACAATCATCCCTTACCCGGTAACTTTCCTGTCAGTATGCATTCATCCGGAGAGAATAAACCTGGATCCTTCCATTATTGAAAAACTGCACAGTGAAAACCTGTCCCGCATCAGGAAAGAGAAATCACCGGCAACCGGACCGAAAATAGGAGTGGTTGGATCAGGAGCTGCGGGACTGATGGGAGCGTATGAATTGAGGAAAATGGGCTATCGTGTTACCATTTTTGAATCCCAGTCCAATCCGGGAGGCATGTTCAGTACAGCCATCCCTGAATACAGGTTACCGCTGAAAATCGTGCTCGAGGAGATCGACAATCTCCGGCATCCAGGCATAGAGATCCGGACAGATACAGCATTCGGCCGGGATATCACACTCGACCAATTGCGCAAGGACAATTACATGGCAATCTTGCTGTCAACTGGTGCACATGCATGCAAGGAACTGGGCATCAAGGGAGAAGATTTTGAAGGCGTATTCAACACCCTCGACTTCCTTGCAGCATTGAAGCTTAAACATAAAAAGCTTACTGGCAAGAGGGTGGTTGTGATAGGCGGAGGGAATACCGCCATGGATGCTGCCGCTGCCGCCATGAGATACGGGGCCAAAGAGACAATACTCCTCTACCGGCGTACCCGCGAGGAAATGCCGGCAGACATGAATGAGATCAGAGAGGCTGAAAAGGAAGGCGTACAGATCAGATACCTGGAAGCACCCGTGGGAATACATGGGGTGAAGTCAAAATTAAACCAGCTTGAATGCATGAAAATGCAACTTGGCGAACCTGACCTGACCGGAAGAAGAAGGCCTGTTCCGGTAGAAGGATCAAATTTCATTTTAGCCGCTGACATCCTGGTAATAGCCATTGGGGAAAAACCCCAAACTGAATCCTTCCCAGATGAAACCGCTACCAGTAAGGATGGTACCATACTGGTCAACCCGATGAGCATGGAAACGAGCATACCGGGTGTTTTTGCCGCGGGGGATAATGTACTGGGACCGGCAACGGTGCCGGATGCCATAATCGGTGCCAGAAGGGCTGCAACAGGAATCGACAATTATATTAAAACATCATGACTGAACAAGAAAATGGAGAACTCAGGATAGGCGTATATGTCTGTCATTGTGGACTGAATATTGCCGGGTCGGTGGACTGCGAAGCGGTTACCGAATATGCCAGGGGATTGGATGATGTAGTGGTTGCAAGCGATAATAAATATACCTGTTCAGATCCCGGCCAGGATATTATTAAGAATGAGATCAGGGAACACAAACTGAACAGGGTGGTGGTTGCCTCATGTACCCCCCGTCTGCATGAACCAACCTTCAGGAAGGCTTGCGAGGACGCGGGACTGAACCCCTATCTGTTTGAGATGGCCAACATCAGGGACCAGTGCAGCTGGGTGCACCTCTACGACCGGGAAGGCGCCACCCAGAAAGCCAAGGACCTTGTCAAGATGGCCGTAGCACGGGCACGCCTGCTGACACCCCAGTATGAAACAGAAGTGCCGGTAACCAGGAAAGCACTGGTCATCGGTGGCGGTGTTGCCGGCATACAGGCAGCCCTCGACCTGGCGGACCAGGATTACAAGGTGACCCTGGTGGAGAAGGAGCCCAGCATAGGGGGCAAAATGGCACAGATAGACAAGACTTTTCCTACCATGGACTGTTCCATCTGTATTCTGGCTCCCAAGATGAGTGAGGCAGGAAGGCATCCCAATATTACCCTGCTGACCAACAGCGAGGTCAAGGAAGTCTCCGGCTATATCGGGAACTTCCAGATAAAGGTTTTAAAAAAGGCCAGGTTCGTTGATGAAAAGGAATGTACGGCCTGCGGGGACTGTGCCGATGTTTGTCCCGTTGTCAGGCCCAATGAATTTGATGTCGGACTGGCAACACGAAAAGCCATTTATACGCCCTTCGCGCAGGCGGTCCCTTCCGCCTATATCATAAACATGGATGACTGCCTGGGGGATGTCCCCATCGCCTGTGGCAAATGTGTGGATAAGTGTGAAAAGCATGCCATAAACTTTGACATGCCCGATGAACTCATCGATCTGGATGTGGGAACCATTATCGTGGCCACCGGTGTGGATGTCTATGATCCTACCGAAATGACGGAATATGGCTACCGCAGGTATGAAAATGTCATCACCAGCCTAGAATTTGAGCGGTTGATCAATGCAGGGGGACCGAGCGGCGGACACCTGATCCGGCCGAGTGATAAGAAAATCCCTAAAACAGTGGGATTCATCCAATGTGTCGGCTCCCGGAATGAAAAAAGAGGCAATCCCTATTGCAGCAATGTTTGCTGTATGAACACCATCAAAGATTCATTGCTGATCATGGAACACTGGCCGGATACGAAGATTAAGATCTTCTACCTGGACATCAGGGCATTCGGAAAGGGATTCGAGGATCTTTACAAACGATCGAAAAGTTCCGGGGTAATGTATATCAGGGGACTCCCAGCCGAGATCAAGGAGGATCCTGTTACCAATAACCTGGTCATCGTCTCCGAAAACACCAATACGGGCAAGGTCGAGGAGCATGAGGTGGATATGGCCATCCTCTCGGTGGGACTCATCCCCACGAAGGACAGTGATGTTATCCAGCGGTTGTTTACACTGTCAAAAACATCAGATGGGTTCTTTATGGAATCTCATCCAAAGCTCAAACCTGTCGATGCGCCCACGCAGGGAGTATTCTTTGCAGGCTGTGCCGAGGGTCCCAAAGATATTAAAGACAGCGTGACACAGGCCAGTGCGGCTGCCTCCCGGGCCGGGATACTCATGAAAGCCGGAAAGATCAAGGTAGAAGCCATCACATCCGTGATCGATGAAGATATTTGCAATGCCTGTGGCCTGTGTGCCCGTGTCTGTCCCTACAATGCCATTGAAGTGGATCCCAAAAACAAGATCCCCGCCCATGTCATCGAAGCTGCCTGTGCGGGTTGCGGTACCTGCGGGGCCGAATGCAAACACGGGGCCATTACCATGAGGCATTTTACGGACCAGCAGATACTGGCGCAAGTGGATGCTGTTACAGAGGAGAATGCTGATAAAAAGATCGTTGCCTTTTGCTGTAACTGGTGCTCTTATGCAGGCGCTGATTTCGCTGGTGTCAGCCGCATGCAATACCCCCCTGCAGTCAGGATCATCAGGAGCATGTGCAGTGGCAGGATATCGGAGGAATTTGTACTGCATGCCTTCCGGCGTGGAGCCGCTGCCGTTCTCGTTGCCGGTTGCCACCTGAATGATTGTCATTATATAGATGCCAACTACCAGACTTTGAAAAGAGTCGAGAAACTATGGAAAAAACTGGAAAAGATGGGTATTGAGAAAGAGCGGTTGCAGCTGGCCTGGATCAGTGCCGCTGAAGGAGAGAAATTTGCCAGTAAAATAAAGCAGATGAAAGAGATCATCGACGGGGTATCTGCAGGTGAGATTAAAAAAACCATCGAGGTGCTCGCATAATCATGTCAGATGGCATTGATATTCAACAATTCCGGCTTATTGATATAAATCAGGTAATCTTTTTTTATCAGGTCAATACTTTCAAGGCTCCTCTGTAATTTCAACACCCTGATGATGTATTCAACCTTGTTCCCGATGTGAAAAGCCCCTATGGCCGTATCGAAATCGCCAAGGGCAACGTTTACCTTTATCCGCTTGGTGATCTCCTCAAATAAATCCCATTCTATCTGGTGCGGGATCCGGAAATATGCCAGCTCCGGCGTTTTTTTATCAAAATAAACACCCTTGTCAACCTCCTCAAGAGAAATATACTTTTTGAGTTTAATGACCCCCTTTTCCTTGATTGCCATCTTTTTCATTGATATCTCAAAACCAAAGTCTGTAAAAAGGCTTTGAATATCCCTTATCAAAAAGCTTTTATCAAAGAGTTTAATCCTTATCACCGGATGAGTTTCCCCTGCCACATAGATATTCCCTTCCACGGCATCAAATAATTGACCACACTTTAATTGTATCTTTTCAGATGCCACTACAATATCTTCCAGTGGATAATCCTCCGCCATTACCATGAAATAAAATTCAGGGATATTCCTTAATGGCATTTTATCCTGCAAGCCATCAAACGGCCTCCAGATTTTCAATACGAATGATCCCGGCAGGATATTTTTTTCCACGGTCGCAAGAAATTCTTTCTTGTATATACAACCATAAACCTTATCCATACTTTTCATTGACAACTATTTAATGATAAATTGCAAGGCCACAAAGAGAATTGCGATTGTGAAGAAAATTGAGAGGTAGCGCAAAATTAATTAAAAAAAATATAACATTCCAGTATCCTGACCCCATCCTCCTGTTTATTCCTGGATTTTTGTACATTTACTCAGCTCTGGAATGAAGGCACCATCGAACATATCTTCACTTAACAGTGCATACCTTTTCCAACTGGAAAAACACCGGATTGATCCTGACAGCCAGCTCCGACTTCTCAACCAATTCCTGCTTGAACACAATTGTACTTTCAGTGGCAAGACCATGCCCACCTTGCTGAAACCTAATTTCGTCTCCAGGAATCAATTACAGAAACTGAAACAGACAGTCGAAATAATGAGCACTGCACTGGATAAATTCATAGATCTCTATATGGGGAATGAAGAGGTGCGCCACATTATGAAATTTTCAGCACTTGAAAATGAGCTGTTCAGGATTGAACCCGGTTATCAGAAACCGCTGGTGATCTCCAGGCTGGATGCCTTTTTAAATGAAGATTCTGTGAAGTTTCTTGAATTCAATTGCGATTCACCTGCCGGGATTGCCTATGCCGATATCCTGGAAGATGGTTTCCGTGAACTATTCAGGGAATATCCCTTATTCGAGAACTGGAGAATTACCTATACCAGAAGGCAGGATCTACTGGTCAAGTCATTGTTGCTTTGCTATTCCCAATACCGGTCCAATGCCAGGTCCATGCCTGAAAAGCCCGTTATTGCCATTGTGGACTGGGAGGAGGTTTCCACCTATTCTGAATTCCAGCTGCTGGAGAAACATTTTACCGGGAAGGGTTATAAAACCATAATTTGCAGTCCCCAGCAATTCTCCATAAGAAATGGCAGGGCCTTTGCCCGTGATGAGGAGGTGCATCTTGTATACAGGCGGGTGATCACCCGCGAACTGCTCCAGAAATATGACCAGGTCGGCGCATTCATCCAATGCATGAAAGAGGGTCTGGTATGCTGTTGTAATTCATTCAGATCCTATATCGTGGGGAATAAAAAGGTACTTTCCCTCATCTCAAATCACCGTTTTCAGGGAATATTCAACAGGAAAGAATTAAAAATAATCAAGGAGACCGTTCCCTGGACAGAAATTCTTGCAGATAAGGAAGTAACCTTCAGGGACAAACGTGTCCATCTCAGGGATTTCATCCTTGAAAACAAAAACCTGCTGGTGCTCAAGCCTGCCAATATGTATGGCGGGAAGAATGTCTATATAGGCCTGGAAACCGGCCAGGAAACCTGGGAAAGGGTAATGAACCAGCAAATTGAGGATGAGTCCTGGGTGGTCCAGGAATACGTCGATATCCCCACTGATATTTACCCCGAGATCGGCGACGGGATCTCCTTTAAAAGAAAATATGTGAATATCAATCCTTTCGCTTTGCTGGGAAAGTACAGCGGGTCCATCACCAGGGTATCTGACAGTGCTGTTATCAATGTAAGTGCGGGTGGCGGGCTCGTTCCAACGCTGGGTGCAGATCCTGGCACTAGGTAGTACTCATGATGGAACTTCGGCGGTACTCAATGAAGGAGATTGAAAAAAAGCTGTTGGACGGCGAGCTTCCCTTTTCAGGCATCACGGAACTGGGATCCAGTGAATTCCACTTTGAGCAGCCTGCCTTCCATGCAGGCGTGTCCATGCATTCCGGTCACCGGGTCCGAAGTGGAATAATGGAAATCCTGGCAGTTGGTGAAAGGGACCGCTACCGTGAGGAAGATCCCTTTATGGACAGGTTTATATCGGATTTCCCCATACGGATCTGCGGGAGGGATTCCAGGTTTGAATATGACCTGAACCGGAATCCTTACATGGCGCTTTATGATTCCGACAGACCTGAATGGGGATTGAAAGTATGGAATCAGGAGATCCCGGAAGAAGAACGCGTCCAGAGCATCAATAAGCACCGGGAGTTTCACGAGCTTCTTGAAATGGTAAGCATGTATCTCCTCAAGCAAAACGGGCATGCCCTGCTATTCGACTTGCATGCCTATTGTTACCAAAGAGCAAACAGGCAGCGATGGCATGAGGATGAAAGGCCGGAAATTAATATCGGGACCGGGGCGGTTAACCGGGAGATATTCGAACCTGCCATCAGATGCTTCAAAAACAATATCCGCCAAACAGAGATCCAGGGTCATTCTGTCCGGATCTCTGAGAATGAAATATTCTTTGGAGGCTACCTTTCCAGGCATCTCAGCAGAATCTACCATGACCGGTTGCTTGTGCTGGCCCTCGAATACAAAAAGATCTTTATGGATGAATGGACCGGCGAACTCTACGAGGAGGTGCTGGATAAATTGATACGGGATTTCAAACGGGCAGCTGACCGTGCAGTCGAAACCTGTTTGTCCATGCTCTGAGGGCCTGTCTGATCAGGACCGCTAACTTTCGTGTGCCGCCAAACGAAGAAAAACCGCCCCATTAAGGAGACGGCCTTTACGAAAATGATCAAATTGAAATAGGATCTACAGCGGTGTCGGACCCTCTTCCAGGGTGAATTCAGGATTGGGTCCGGCTTTGGTAACCTTGAACCTCATGGACCAGTTACCATCAGCGCCGCTATAGGTAGCAAAATTCACCACATAATAGACGTCAACCCCATCGACCTGGGTCACGGCGTTGGGATATTTGCCTGGCAGCAGTACCTTGCCTATGGCGGCTTCCACGGCATTTTCCCAGGTATCAAAATCGGCGGCTTCGAAGAAACCGGAGCGAATATCAAAGTTTGAATAATAGGAACCTGCACCGTGATAGAATTCAGCAGTTCCGTAAGAATCAAGGTAACTTTCACCTTTGTTTGCCTTCACCCAGTCTACGATCAACTGGTAATCCGCCGATGACATGGTAAATGTCACGGTCGGATCAAATACCCACTTTGTACCATTGTGGATAAACTGGTCCATTTTTTCGATCACCGGATTATAGGGAACCCATTCCGTCGTGAAAGAATATTCCGATGCACGCACCGTGGTACTTCCGCTTGAATAATATTTGTAACAAACTGCAAGTATATCCTCCTGTTGTGCATATGGGTACTTGATAGTTAGCATCTGGGGTATATAATTCTCGGGGCGATCCGAACTGGAGAAGTTATTATACTTCCCCGGCGCTCCCATTTCATCATAATCTGCCGAGCTCAGGTAGTAAACGTCTTCGATCTTTTCCCACGCTGATCCGCTGTATTTGTAATAATCACCCATGTCAACGGTCGAGGTGGTTGAATAGCTCAGGTATTCTTCACTGGGACCGTCGACCAGCTCAAAAACGGGTGGATCGCCTGCAGCAGTACATTTAAAAACCACGTAAAAGGTGTGTCCTGCACCGTCATAGGTATCATAGGTAATATTGTAATATACGGTCTTGCCATCTACCTCAGGTGTCGCATTCGGATATTTTGCAGGCAGCCACACATCGCCTATGGCTGATAGAACGGCCTCCCCGGAGCTGGCGAATGCCGTATCTTCCCATTTCCCTTCCCTGCCATCAAAGTTCTGGTAATATGCACCTGCCCCAAAATAGGTCTCAGAGTCACCGTAGCTGCTAATATAACTGGTGTCAACATTCTCTTTCACCCAGTCCACGATGATCTGATAATCCTCACCCACCATGGACTTTGTAACTGAAGGATCAACGATGACAGAGGTGTATTTATATAGTGCCAGCCGGACATTATTCTCTGCTGCATCAGGGATGGCAGCTGCCAGGAAACCAGGGATAAAATTATCCGGGTTGTCTGTCCCGATAAAGGTTTTATACTGCCCCTGTTTTTCGCCCACTTCCAAATAATTTGTATCAGAGACTTGATACTCTTCCGGTTTAGTGAGTTCATCGAGGTATTCGGGATAATCTGTATAGAAATCATATCCGACATTCGCAACAGAGGAAAGGCTCAGTGCAGGATACTGCAGGGCCAGAAATGGAGGAATATATTTTGAGGCCGAAACATTGTCACTGAAATATTCATTGTCTTCTATAAAATCAGCATTAAGAGAGTCCCCTGACTCCCTTGCGAGATCGGCTATGGTTGCATAGTCATCAGAGGAGAGCAGATGTTCCAGGCTATTGGCATAACCGGTAGCTTTTTTATCTCTTTCATTATAGACATCCTCCAGGGGATCACAAGCCGTAAGGACGACGGCAATTAAAATGATATAATATAATAATCTGTTCATTTTATATTTTTTTTATTTTTTAACGCTCTCTGCTAGAAATGTATTCTCAGGCTGATTATCCAGGAACGTCCCCAGCCGTAGAAGACCTGTGCGCTCTGCCAGTCATGGGTTGCTCCGTCTTCGGCATCTGAGATATATTCTGTATCAAACAGGTTATTAATGTTGCCTACGAGTGTTGAGCGGAATGGTCCAAGGTTAAATCGATACGATAACCAGAGATCCATCAGGTGATAGTCGGGCACCTTCCATGCATCCTGATTTTTGCCGCCCTCCGGTTCTGTCGTCCGAGACTCGGGATCAAAGAAGGAAAACAGTTTATCGTAATAATTGTAATTGGCACCCAGTCTGAGCCCTGCCAGCAATTCATAGTTCAGTCCAAGTGCAGCTGTGGTCTGGGCAGCATCTCCCACATGTACACCTTTGATATACACGGATTCGGTTGCGATCAGGTTCTGGTTATCGTCAAAGAACTGAACATCCAGCAGGTCCTTCCTCCATCTCCAGTCCCCCACCGACAACATACCGTTGATACTCAGCTTACTGACCGGACTGGCGACAAAATCCAGCTCAACGCCCAGGTGCCTGGCATTGATGCCGGTCATGTTGGCAAACCTGTCCTGTCCGGTAGCATCCCTGTAACTGATGACCCTCGATTTATCCGACCAGGTGGTAATATAGGCGTTCACATTGGCACTGATATAACTGCTTCGATACCCGTATCCCAGTTCGAATGAGGATACCTTTTCGTTAGGGGCATCGGCGTTTGCGTCATTTGTGTAATTGTAAAAAAGCGTTCTGAAATCAGGCTGGTTCCCAAAATATCCGAGATTTAGAAATACGTTATGGTAATCCGTCAGATTGTAGTTGGCCCCGCCCTTAGCGCTGAAGCCGATAAAATTATACCACCTTGATATTTGGGCCGGATCACTGTCCAGGTAAATAAAATAATCTTTCCGCTTATAGGATTTATTTGACAGTGAAGTGGAAACAAAGGCATCCAAAAGCCCGAAGGTGGCTTCACCCTGTGCAAAAATGCCATACCAGCCGACAATGCCGTCATCATAATAGTCTATTTTGTCTCCCTTATAGGCAACATTGACCGGATTATTTACATTAACATCCTCCTCCAGGTAATAATCACCTCCAAGCAGGTCGGCCACTTCCCGGTAATGTTCACCCACATAATACCGCAGGTCGATTCCACCGGAAATCACCAGCCAGTCCCTCGTCCATCTTGCGTGTGACAGCAGTCCGGTCCAGAAATGGTTGTTCACCGAATTTCTCAGAATGGTCTCTGAACCATTGGCACCGGCAGCCATGTTTTCATCTACTATCCTGTCAATATCGGGCTGGTTTTCCCTTAAATATTCCGGTTCGTAGAATTTTGATACACCGAGCGGACCGCTGCCTCCTCCCGTTCCAATGGAGAGATATGCTGCAGTGGATACGTTAAGCTGACTGTTAACATCCCAGAAATGGTTTAAGATCCCCATGGGTTTATGATAATAATTCCTGCGGATATAAAAGACCTGACCGTTTTTATAGCCCCAATCGGCATTGTACCTTATGCTGTTGATGGTCGGTGATTTGTATCTGTCAATGGGAAGTTTGTCATACCGCTGACCGTGCCACTGCGGAGCACCAAAAAGGGATAATGCCAGCCTGTGGTTATCATTGACCATTTTTGAAATATTCAGGTAGTAGGACCATGATTCAAACTGGGTGCCATCAACATACCCATCGCCATGAGATTTGGACAGGGATATGGTTGTCGCCCAGTTATTATCCGTCAATCCTGATGACAGGGTAAATCCAAGTTTATTATACCCGTCATTGCCGACACCGTAGTAAACATTGCCGCCGCGCTCGGCATCAGTGGTTTTGGTCAGGATATTGATGGTCCCTCCCACGGAGGGAATAGCGATCCTGGCTGCTCCGAGTCCCCTTTGCACCTGCATGGTCCTGGTAACATCCGAAAGGCCTGCCCAGTTGGACCAGTAGACCCAGCGGTTCTCCATGTCGTTGACAGGAACACCATTGATCATCACCGCGGAATATCGTGAGTTAAACCCGCGGATATTGATCCTGGAATCACCAAATGCCCCTCCCTGTTTTGTGGCATAAATGCCGGGAGTGGACTTGAGGATTTCGGGGTATTCCTGCATCCCAAGCTGTGTTTCAATTACTTCGGGCTTAATATTGGAAACCGCCACCGGTGTTTTTCGGTCTATGGCCACGCTGGCAAAGACAACCACTTCCTCCAGTCCAACTGCATCACTTTCCATTTCAAAAGTGCCCAGTTCAACTTCCGCTCCGGTCAGCTCAAGGTTTCTTTCAATGGTGAGAAATCCCACAGATGAAATCACCAGGGTCTGTTCACCTTCAAGTCTGGTATTGATGGTAAAATTACCGGATAGATCGGAAACAGTCCCGATAGTTGTTCCCTGAAAATATACATTGGCACCAATCACCGGCTGTCCTCCGGTTTCGAGGATGGTACCGGTCAATTGTGTCGTCCTTTGCCCATGAACACCTGACACGATCAGTGTCAGGATCCAAGCCGCGAGTAGGGTTTTGAATGTAATTCTCATAAATCTAGGTTTTTGGTTAAAGAATTATTGGTTTGTATTAATAATCAGGCGAAGCCATGTAACCTGTGAGATATGCCGGCAAGTCCGTGTGTCTTGTTTTCCTTGAATGATACGAAATCAATCTAGAATTATTGAATAATTTATCGCAATATTAGGGAAAATACAACCTGCGAAGGCTTCTACAATATTAATTAAAAATGAAAAAAATATTACCGAAAAAAAGGTAATTCTGGGGATATATTTTAAAACATAATGCATCTACGCAGTTGGGTTCAATCGGGTGCTTTCAGACCTATTGTTCATTTCTGGTCAATGAAAATTTTCCTGCTGAAAATATTGTATTTCAGGATGCAGAAAATGGCATGGAATCCGTCTTTCCAGTTGATCTTTTTGCCTTCGTCGTATGTCCTCCCGTAATAAGAAATGCCAACTTCATAGATCCGGATCCCGGGTATCCTGGAGATCTTTGCTGTAACCTCGGGTTCAAAACCAAATCTTTTTTCCTTCAGGTATATCCTTTGAATAATCTCTGTCCTGAATAGTTTATAGCAGGTTTCCATGTCCGTGAGATTCAAATTGGTAAACATATTGGACACGGATGTCAGTATTTTATTCCCGATGGAATGCCAGAAAAAAAGTATCCTGTGTGGATTTGCACCCATGAACCGTGAACCATATACCACATCGGCATGGCCATTGAGTACTGGTTTAAGCAGGTCCCGGTATTCCTCGGGGTCATATTCAAGGTCGGCATCCTGGATAATCAGGTATTCCCCGCTGGCCAAGTCGATCCCCTTATGAATTGCGGCCCCTTTGCCCTGGTTCATTTCCTGGTTCAATAATTTGACATTCATATCGGAATGCCGGGATATGAACTTCTCAACCAGTGCCTTTGTGTCATCGGTAGAGCAATCATTCACAACGATGATCTCCTTGTCTATCCCGTTGATTTCCAGTCCGGCTACTTTTTGAAGAATGTCCAGAATGGTGCCGCCCTCATTATAGGCGGGAATAATTACCGAAAGACGCTTGTTCATTAAAAATGCTGGTTTGAATAATTCAAAGATATTATTTAAATTCTAGGTAGAAAATCACGTGAAAGATCGGATCAATAAAAATCGCATGATTTTTGCATAACAATATTATTGGATAACTTTGCAAAAAATAATCATTTATGGGGATACCCAGATTTTTTAAAATACCGCAGCACAAACAGTTCCATTACGAGCCCCTGTATTATGATGAGCGGAAGGAAAAACTGCAGGAGAGGATCAAAAGGATAGAACAGGAATACGGTGTGAAGAATGGTGAGGAATATGTCAGGTCTCTGACCAAGGGATCATTCTCGCATTATTATGACAGGAAAAGAAAAACGCAAAGATATTCCACCACCCGTCTGATCATCATTATCATCTTCCTTTTGTTCGTGGCTTACTATTTATTTTTCGTCTGATCATATGTCAGATATCATCAAACTCTTACCGGATTCTGTCGCCAACCAGATAGCCGCCGGGGAAGTCATTCAACGGCCTGCCTCCGTGGCAAAGGAACTGATGGAAAATGCTATTGATGCAGGCGCCTCGACCATAAAAGTCAACATCAAGGAAGCAGGCCGCACACTGATCCAGGTAATCGATGATGGCTGCGGGATGTCTCCCTCCGATGCACGCCTGGCATTTGAAAGGCATGCCACTTCAAAGATATCAGATGCCAAAGATCTTTTTGCCATCAGGACCCTGGGATTCAGGGGAGAAGCATTGGCTTCGGTCGCCGCCATAGCAGAAGTTGACCTGAAAACACGCCGGGTGGAAGATGAGCTTGGCACGGAGATCCGGATCCATGGTTCGGAATTAAAAGGCCAGGAACCGGTTTCCTGTCCACCGGGCAGCAATTTCATGGTCAGGAACCTTTTTTACAATGTCCCGGCACGCCGGAAGTTTCTGAAGGCGAACACTACGGAGTTCAGGCACATAGCATATGAATTTTACAGGGTGGCGCTGACCAACCCTGAGCTTTCAATTTCCCTGACACATAACCAGACCGAGATCTACAGCCTGCCGCCTGCCCAGATCAAGCAACGCATCATCAATGTATTCGGCAAGCATATGTCCCAGGTCCTGATCCCCATACAAACAGAAACAGGCATTGTGCAGATCCATGGGTACCTTGGCAAACCGGAAGCAGCCAGGAAAACATTCGGGGAACAGTTCTTTTTTGTGAACCGCAGGTACATGCGCCATCCTTATTTTCACAAAGCCATCATGGAAGCCTACGAACAGGTTCTCCCTCCGGATACTGTCCCATCATATTTCCTGTATATGGAAGCAGCCACTGAATCCATTGATATCAATATCCATCCTACCAAGACAGAGGTGAAATTTGAAGATGAGCGATACATCTACCAGATCCTGCATGCTGCTGTCAGGGAAACACTGGGTAGGCACAGCATGGTCCCCTCCCTCGATTTCAATAAGGAAGGAGACATTGACATACCTGTCTTGCGGAAAGATACCCAAATCAATATCCCCAGGGAACGCATCAACCCGGATTACAATCCGTTTGAAGAGGAAAACGGCGGACAACCCTACCAGGTCAGGGAACAGACCGGAAAACAATCAAGGTACAGCCATTGGGAGAGCCTGTTCGAGGATATTGAAAAGGCAGAACGAAAAATCAGCGAGGCACTGGAGGAGAATGTGGGACCGGGTGCGGACCGGAGGGAATCCAACCTCTTCCAGTTCAAACAGAAATACATTCTGCTGGCGGTTAAATCCGGACTCATGGTGGTGGACCAGCAGCGGGCACACCAGCGGATCCTCTATGACAGGCTCCACCTGGCGGCTGCACAGGACAGTCCTGCAGTACAGCAGGATCTGTTCCCCAGGCAGGTTGAACTGAATGCTGCCGATCATGCAGTGTTAATGGAAATATTTAACGATATTTGCAAATTGGGTTTTGACATCAGGGAACTGGGGGACCATTCCATTGAGATTACGGGCATCCCGGCAAACCTGAGTGATGAAGACCCATCCATATGGTTGGATCACTTTTTAAAGGAATTCAAGGAAAAAGGAGGAGACATCAGGGGCGAAAGAGACAGGATGATTGCATCAGCCCTCGCCAGGACAGGCGCGATCAAGCCTGGGAAAGTGCTGATGCCAAGGGAAATGAGAGAATTGCTGGACCAATTGTTTGCCTGCAGTGAACCTGGATTTACACCTGATGGCAAAACTGTTTTCAGGATATTGCCCCTGGACGATATTGATAAAATGTTTAATTGAATCAGATGAACGGAACAGGACCCAGATTATTTGCCAATATACCCCCCGTACTTAAAAACCTGCTGATCATCAATATCCTGATGTTCATCGGGACCATGGTAGTTCAGGGTACTATGCAGGTGGACCTGAACAAGATCCTCGGACTCCATTATTTCAAATCAGAGTTATTCAGGCCTTACCAGATCGTTACACATATGTTCATGCATGCCAACCTCACACATATCTTCCTCAACATGTTTATGCTGTGGATGTTCGGGAGGGTGCTTGAGCAGGTCTGGGGAGGTAAGCGGTTTTTGTTTTATTATTTTTTCACGGGACTCGGAGCGGCAGCCCTGCATATGCTGGTTATGCACATTGAACTAAGCTCCCTGGTCAGGGATGCCACTGCATTCGGGAATACACCGTCACCTGACCTGTTCGCCGCTTTCATCAAGGATCACCTGGGCAGATCCTCTCCCCAGCTGTATGATTTTATTCAGGCATGGCTGACAGAGCCGGGTAATCCATCTTATTCCCGTGAAGCACTTTCATTTGTGGACAAACTGGTTCAGCAGAAATTGAATATAACAACAGTGGGTGCCTCGGGAGCAGTTTATGGGGTCCTGCTGGCCTTCGGGGTCATTTTCCCGAACATGCCGCTGGTCCTGATCTTCTTTCCCTTCTTCCCGATCAAGGCCAAATACATGGTGATGGCCATGGGGGTGCTCGAACTGGTGCACGGCCTGTCCATGCCGGGAAGCAATGTGGCTCATTTTGCGCATCTCGGCGGCATGATATTCGGATTTATCCTAATCAAATACTGGAATACCAGCCGTAAAGATTTTTACTGATTAATATTCGTGAGTCCAGGAGTAATAGCCAGCCATGGCAATTATTGATGAAATAAAGACATCTTTTAAATTCGGGTCCACCCTGACCAGGCTGATCTATATTAACCTGGCTGTATTTGTGATCGTTAACCTGGTTGAAGTTTTTTATTTCCTTCTGAACAGGCACGCCAATTACCCGGATTTCCTCCTCCTGTTTGCCGTTCCGGCTGACCTTGGACAGCTGGCAACCAGGCCCTGGTCCATCATCAGCTATATGTTCCTGCATAAAAATTTCCTGCACATACTTTTCAACCTCCTGTGGCTGTACTGGTTTGGAAGGGTGTTCCTGGAATATCTCGATTCCAGAAAACTGGTTGGTGTCTACCTGCTCGGGGGATTGTCAGGGGCTATCCTGTACATTGCAGCATTCAACCTTTTCCCGGTATTCAGCCATGAACTGGGATTATCCTACGCGCTTGGTGCATCGGCTGCGGTCATGGCCATCGTTATTGCCATTGCAGTGTATGTGCCCAATTACATCATGCACCTGCTGTTCATCGGAAGGGTCAAGATCATTTATATTGCCATCATTGGATTCCTGATCACTTCTGTCTTTGATTTCTCGATCAACACCGGCGGGAAGATAGCGCATATCGGGGGAGGGCTATTCGGCTATCTTTATATTCTCAGGTATAAACAGGGCAAGGACATGACCCGTGGGATTAACCGCCTGCTTGAAGGACTTTTCTCTTTGTTCAGGCCCAGACCCAAAATCAGGGTAACGCACCGCAAGACCGATACGGATATGGATTATAACCTGCGCAAGGCGGATGAACAGAAAGAAGTGGACCGGATCCTGGACAAGATAGCCAAGTCAGGTTACAGCAGTCTGTCAGCCCAGGAGAAAGAGATCCTGTTCCGCCAGAGTAAAAAATAATACTTTGGACATCCCAAAACAGGCGTTCATAAAAATTTTACACCCCGCAAACAAATAAATCCTATTTTAGCAATACCACTGCCAAACAAGCGGTTTTGAAGAAGATTTTCAGAAAGATCATACTGTATGCCAATGTGGCATTTGCTGTCTTCCTTATCCTTTCCTTCCTGTCACCCCATCTCAGTCCGGAAAAGATCTGGTTTCCGGCCTTTCTTGGCCTTGCCTATCCGTATATTTTACTGGTTAATGTGGTTTTCCTGCTGGGCTGGATCATCCTGAAAAGAAAAGAATTACTTATCTCCCTGCTGGCCATTATCCTGGGTTGGGGTACCTTTTCGGATTACCTCAGCATACATCCCTTCAGGTTCACGAAGAAGGATCATTATGAAAACCTGGTAAGGGAGCAAAGAAAGACGGATCACCAGGTTAAAATAATATCATTCAATGTGCGGGCATTTGATGTATACGGATGGGAGGACAATCTATCCACGCGGACAGAGATTTTTGCCTTCCTCCGGGATGAAGATCCGGATATACTCTGTATACAGGAATTCCACAGCAGCAACCGAGCCGAGTTCAGGGAATCAGATGTCTACCGTATATTCGATCATATGCCCTACCGGCATATAGGTTACACCGTTAGCTACCGGACAATGAGTTACGGCATTGCCACTTTCAGTCACTACCCGATCATCAATAAAGGCAGTGTTCCTCTTGAAGACAGGTCCAGTATCTGTGTTTATTCAGATATTCTCATGGATCAGGACACCTTCAGGGTATATACTTGCCATCTGCAGTCTGCAAAACTGGATAGTGAGCAATATCAAATCCTGGACAGTCTGAAGTTCCGGTATGACGACCAGCAGATCGCAGAAATAAAGGATATTTCGTTCCGCCTGCGGGATGCATTTATCAAAAGGGCAGCCCAGGCCGACCTCATTGCGGACCAAATTGCCGGCTGCCCTTACCCGGTAATTATCTGTGGTGATTTTAATGACACCCCCGTTTCCTATACCTACAGGACCATCAGGGATGGCCTGCAGGATGCGTTCTCGGAAAGTGGATGGGGACTGGGGCGTACTTATCATGGCAAATTCCCTTCTTTCCGGATAGATTATATCCTGCACAGCGGATCCATCAATGCCCTGTTCTTTAAACGGGAGAAGGTCATGCTGTCAGACCATTTCCCCATCATCAGTTACCTGGAAATAGAGCAGAAATAAACGTCCCCGCCTGTACTTTTTTATTTAAAAGGTAATTTTGCCAGGTCCAGATTCCCGCCCGAGAGTATCAGTCCCACTCTTTTCCCAGCCACATCAATCTTATTTTCGATAATGGCTGCTAAAGGGACTGCTCCGGAAGGTTCTACCACAATCTTCATTCTCTCCCAGATCATCCTCATCGCTGCCACAATGGCCTCCTCCGAGACCGTGACTATATCATCTACCTTGTCAAGGATTACACGGAATGTAAGCTTTCCCAGAGAGGTCAGGAGTCCATCCGCTATCGTTTGCGGATTCACGGAAGGTATAAATTCCCTGGAAGTGAATGAACGGTAAGCATCATCAGCACCTGCCGGTTCAATGGCAATAACCCTGGCCGACGGCAACATCCCTTTGGTACTGATGGCGGTCCCGCTGATCAGTCCACCCCCGCCAACCGGACCCATGACAATATCCAGCTCACCTGCCTCCTCGATCAGTTCCTTTGCCGCCGTTCCCTGTCCGCATATAATATTGAAATGATCATAGGAAGGCACAAAGGTTACCCCTGTTCTATCAACTACCTCCTGCATGGTGGCCTCACGTGATTCAAGGGTAGGTTCACACCATGTGATGATCCCCCCATATCCCCTGACAGCTTTTTTCTTGATCTCGGGTGCCGTACGGGGCATTACAATGTGGGCTTGTATCCCTTGCATCCTGGCAGCCAGAGCCAGGGCGGCTGCATGGTTCCCGGAGGAATGGGTGCCCACGCCTTTCTGTGCATCTTCTTCAGGCAGGGAGAGGATTGCATTGGTGGCACCCCTGAACTTAAATGCCCCGACTTTCTGGAAATTCTCGCACTTGAAAAAAAGAGAAGAGCTGAAAATTTCATTGATCCCTGATGAGGTCAATACAGGTGTTCTGTGTACAAATTTGCGTATGCGTTCATGTGCCGCAACAACATCTTTAAACTGGGGAAGGTCGGTTGACATGGTTGTTGAAGTGATTTTAACAGGGTTATTTCTCCGGGATTGCTTCAAACTCCTGCTGCTTACCCAGTATTGCCCGGGTAATTTCATAGTAGGTAGCATCCAGCAGAAAATCCTTTTTAAAACTACAAAATTCCATGAACTCATAAAGGTCAAATCCGGTATATCCGGTTATGTGGGAAACTATATCGGGACTGTACTTAAAATCGATCTGTTTTTCAAAGGCCTCCTGTTCAAGCAATTTACGCAGTTTCCTTTTTGATTTCCCTTCCTTGCTCAAAAGGTTGTACAATGCGGTAACCGGGCTCATCGGTGGCACAATCAGCATATCCATTGTATCTGTGCCCTGATTAATCTTCTCCAATACGGAGGGATGAATCTGGTATTCCGATTCAGGCAGGTCCAGCGTCACAAAGCGTTTCCTGAACTGTTCATATGAACCCAGGGGATTGACCCTGACAGCTTCAATGGAATAGATGATAGGCCGGAGCAGAATATCATGTATCAGCTGGCTTCGCAGGATACTGTATCCAATGCTGAGCTTGCCGGCAGCAAATCCAATGGCAGTCAATTGCAGCTGATCTCCGGGAGAGGTCCGGATAAAAAAATAACCAAGCGTATCACTGATTGTAGCAGTCCTACGGGAGGTATTGATAATATGGGCAAATGCCACAGGCTCCCTGGTCAGGGAATCGAGTATCCTGGCCTTGAAATAAGCAGTTGTGTCTTTCAGGGACTCATAAACCTGTGTGTGGACAGGTCTCTCAGCGATCACCAGCATAAGCAGCATGAATCCTGCAATAAATCGTACGCGGCTAAAATGGAGACCGGGAGAGCTGATTGCCATGTTTGTACCGGATGCTGTTTTACAACTTGTTCTGCATATTGAAATAAAGGTAATTTATAAATTTAAAATTTATAACTTTTAAAACTGACTAAAACCAAAACCATGAAAAAGAATGACCCGGCCAGCAGTATACAGGATCTCCGTCAATTCGGCGAATTCGGGGGCGTGAATCCCTCCATCACAGACTCCTCCACCTACACCTTTCTTGCTGCGGATACCATGGAGGATACATTTCACGGGGAAACCCAGGGTTGTTTCCTGTATTCAAGGCATTGGAACCCAAGCAACAAATACCTGGCAGATGCCCTGGCTGCACTTGAAGAAACTGAATCGGGCTGGATCACGGCATCCGGTATGGCAGCCATTACGTGTACCATACTTGAATTATGCAACAGCGGTGATCACATCGTAACCAGTGTGACCACCTACGGTGGGACTTTCGCCTTTTTGAAAAATTACCTTCCGAAATTCAATATTGAGGTAAGCTTTGTCAACATCGCTGATATTGAAAGTGTGGAAAGGGCCATACAGCCAAACACCAGGCTGATCTATACAGAGTCATTGACAAACCCCCTGCTCCAGATCTCAGATATACCTGCCCTCTCTGACATCTGCCGCAGAAATGGCATACAACTGATCGTGGACAATACCTTCAGTCCCATGATCATCTCACCAGCCAGGCTGGGTGCTGATATCATTGTATACAGCATGACCAAGTTTATCAATGGTAAGAATGACTGTGTTGCCGGCGCCATTTGCTCCAGCACTGATTTTATCAAAAGGCTGTCAGATGTGAATAGCGGAACGGCTATGCTCCTGGGACCCGTGCTTGATCCATTGCGTTCATCAAGCATTCTGAAAAACCTCCATACCCTGCATATCAGGATGAAACAGCACGGCCATAATGCCATGTTCCTGGCCCGGAGATTCAGTGAACTTGGGTTGAAGGTGATATACCCGGGACTTGAAAGCCATCCGCAGCACGATCTGATGAAAGAACTGATGAATGAAGAATTTGGTTTTGGAGGAATGCTGGCCATTGATTTTGGGGATCATCAGACATCCAATAAAATCATGCAGCTGATGCAGGAGAACGATATTGGATACCTGGCAGTCAGCCTGGGATATTTCAAAACCCTGTTTTCCTGTTCAGGCCATAGCACCTCTTCCGAGCTCCCGCCAGAAATACAGAAAGAGATCGGGCTTTCTGAGGGACTTACACGTTTCTCTGTAGGACTCGATAATGATATCGAAAGAACTTATGATAAGATCCTTTACTGCATGAAAGAACTTAAGATCCTTTCCTGATTACATGCATGTTTTTTTGTTGATTCTGATACTATTTAGAATTATTTTAAATAACTTTGTGCTGAACCAAAAAACAGATAATCATGGCATATACCGTTCAGCCCGGGGAAAAGGCCCCTGGTTTTACCCTTCCTGCTACAGATGGGAAAACTTACAGCCTGTCAGATTTTAATGACAAATACCTGGTTGTCTTCTTTACCTGCAACCACTGTCCATATGTCATCGGGTCAGATGAGGTTACCAGAAAAACTGCCGATGAATTTGCATCCAGGGGAGTGAGGTTTGTTGGTATCAACTCAAACAGCGCCAATACCTATCCTTCCGATAGCTTTGATAATATGGTCAGAAGAATGCAGCAGTATTCATTCCCGTGGCTTTATCTCTATGATGAGACCCAGGAAGTGGCAGAAGCATATGGTGCACTCAGGACGCCCCATTTCTATGTGTTCAATGAAAATCGGGAACTGGTCTACACCGGCCGCGGCGTTGACAGTCCCCGGGACGCTTCCGGAATAACAGTAAATGACCTGGAAAGAACCCTTACAGAACTTACGGAAGGGAAAGAGATCAGTGTGCCGCTGACCAATCCCATCGGTTGTACCATCAAGTGGGAGGGAATGGATTCCCACTGGATGCCGAAGGATGCGGTAGACCTGGTTTAATTGACTACCATTTTCCTGGTATAGACCTGTCCGGAAATCAGAGCCCTGAGCACATATATACCTGATGGCAGATCCCCGGAAGGTATATCACGTACATGGCTTCCGGACGATAATGCCTCCTCCCCGAGGTAAATGAATTCCTGGCCTGCCAGGTTATAGATCCGGATATCCACCATGGCTTCCTTCGCAAGGATTAAATGAAGGCTTGCATTTTGATCAACCGGATTGGGATATAAGCCTATCGCCGGTGACCCATCTGCTACTTCCAGGTAGCCTGCGCTGGTAGTGGCTAACAAGCCTTCAATAACGGATACAGCATTATCAAGGTCATTGTTCACGACGGTGCTGCCTTTATGCCCGATCTTTCCTTCCTGGTCAATCACCAGCACGCGGTCATAGGTGGTTGTATACTTCTGCTCCATATCTCCTGCCTTGAGCAAAAGTGGATAGGTTATCTTTGTAGATGATTTAAATGCTGTGATGGTGGTCACAGACGAAGTTGAATTCCAGAGGTCGAGTCCCAGGGCCTGGAAATCATCCCTTGCCCCGTATATTTCCTGTACCCTGGTTTCGGTATCATTCCCGATTGATTTGCAACTCGGGCAGCCATTCCCGAAAAGGAACAGAAAAACCACCTTACCCTTGTAATCCGATAGCTTAACTGTATCCCCCGGTCAGGCTCTGATAGCTGAATTCGGGTGCATCTTCCCCTACATTCTGGCCCATTGAACAGGCAGCGGAAATGACAATCGCCACCCCCAGGCTAAAAAGTTTTTTTGTGCTTGACATGATTGATCCCTCCATGGTTTTAAAATTTACTAATCCATCGAAGTTCCACTCCTTGAAAACCAATGAATCAATCCTTCTCTCCAGTTTGCTGATCTTCAGGGCAAAAGAAACATCATCCTTCATCAGCTGCTGCATCTGCTCCAGTGTAAGCTGGCAAACCGCGGTCCTGTCTGCCACAACCTGGGCATAATCCTGCCTTGTATCCTCTCCCAGCAAGGCAAGTTCACCAAAGACCTCTCCCCTGGTAAGGACGGATTTAACCACCTCATCTCCTTCCTCGGTGTAATAGAGCAGTTTTATCTTCCCTTCGGTAACCAGGTAAATGCTGTTGGAAGGATCGTCCGAGAAATAGATAAATTCTCCCTTTTTAAAATTCCTGAATTGATGGTTCTCCTTGTACTCCTTAAATTTATGAGGACAGAAAATGGAAAACAGATTGACGTTCTCAAAAAACCATAAATTCCCCATATTACAAATCAATTTCTGTAAACGTGAGGGCAAACAATGTTGCACTTCCCTGCTAAATTAAGAATAGAGGATGATAAAATCTTTATATTGGAGGCGATTTAACATCCCTTTAAGACAGCAGTTTACCCAGGTCGGGCAAATCCAGTGTGAAGCTGTCAGCCAGGACAAGATGTGCCAGGTCAACGATGGGTAGTTCTGTTTCATCAAGTATATCGGAATCCGAGGTAGCAATGATGCCACTGCTTTGCCGGATCAGGACAGCATCAGGATTCTTTTCGATCCGGGCATTCCCCGGGATCAATTCCGTTTCAAGGGATGCCCTGAGCTTCCCGGCCAAATCGGCGCTGTGGGATATTGGCTTATCAAGCAGGAACTGGACATTGGAAGGCCCCATCTTCTTCAGGAAATTCATCGTCATGTCTATGGCCCTTGCAAACACAGGGTCTTTGTGAAGCTTTCCGTATACTTCACCGGCATCCCTCAGGAACCTGTCATTGCTGATAAAGACAATCCGGCCCAACAGGTAATTCGAAATGGTAAATAAAACATTATATGCATCGATACAGATGGCCCGGGAATCAATTTTGATGACCGTTTTCTGAATTCTCAGCTGAATATCATCATCCCTGAATATTCCACGGCTCAATAATATCCGCTGGAAAGTATTCAACAGGTACCTGTCACCAACGATCTTCAAGATGGTTTTCCTGGGATACTGCTGGTTCATTAAATAGGCAAAATCCCGGGCCGCTTTTATAAATTCGTCGTTGATAACATCATTCCTCATTGGGGGACAGGTTCTGGCTTACCCGGGTTCTTCAGATCTCTTCCCCGGTGAAGCCGCGGAAATATTTCATGAACTGGACCCTTTCAAAAGCAGCCGGATTATCTGTGCTCGCCTGGCTCATTTTACCCCTGAACTGGTCTATGGAGGCAAAATCATGTTTATCCATCCAGGTTTCCAGCTGATGGAGCATTTCAGTGATTTTCTCCCCACCATGTTTGTATATGGCTGAAACCACCTGTACAGCGTTGGCACCTGCAAGGAGTTGTTTGATTACCGCCGGGCCATCATGGATCCCGGTTGAAGCTGCCAGGTCACAATCCACACGTTCGGCCATGATGGCAATCCATCTCAGAGAAAGGGCGAGGTCTCCAGGTGTGCTCAGGACACTGCCTGAAGTGATCTGGAGATTATCGATGTCGATATCCGGACTGTAGAAACGGTTAAAGAGAACGAGCCCTTTGATCCCTGTGCTGCCCAGGCGGGTGATCATGGTGGCCAGATTCGAGAAATAATAGCTGATCTTGAGTGATACGGGGATATCAACCTTACTGCACACCTCCTGGACGATATCAAAATAAACCTTTTCATTCTCCTCGGCAGATCTGTTCAGGTCGGAGGGAAGGATAAACAGGTTCAGTTCGAGTCCATCTGCCCCGGCATTTTCGATCTCTTTCGGGAACCAGGTCCACTGCTGTGCCGTCATACAGTTAATGCTGGCCAAAACCGGGATGGATACCTGATTTTTTGTTTCCCTGACCAGGTCAAGGTAATCCGCAGTAGTCTCTTTTGGAGCATCCTCGTACCGGTAATAATCAACCGTCTCGGGATACAAAAAACCGCCTGACTGCATCCGGCTGAGCATGGCTTCCTTTTCCAGGATAATCTCTTCTTCGAAAAGTGATTTCAAAACAACGGCAGCCGCCCCGTTCCGCTCCAGGCTGCGGATGGATGCTGATTTATCGGTCAGTCCTGAACTGCCAACAATGATCGGATTTTTAAGAGTGAGTCCCAGGTAACTGACTGTAAGGTTTGCCATAGTGCTGATTCATTTATGTTGAAAACAAATGTAGTTGATTTTTGATAATGTTATTTAACTTTGCTTATATAACCAAAGCGTAAAATCATGAAAAAGATGCTGTTCCTGCTGTTGATCAGCACCATTGCTTTTTCCGGCTGTAAATTCATTGGTGGGAAAAGCGTCAAAAGTGAACGTGATTCGCTCAGGGCATATGCATACACCCTGGAGCAAAAAATGGCCGCCCAGGAACAGGAACATCAGGCTTCACTGGATCAGCTCAAACGGGAATCCCAGGTCATGATCGACTCGATCATAAGCATTTATGAAAACAAAGCAGCCCCAGGAGCAGGTAATTTTGGCAGTGCTGCCTCAGGGAATTACTACGTGATCGTTGGAGCCTTTAAAACACCCGCTTACGCAAGCAACTGGTCGTCCAGGGTAGCTGATATGGGATACCAGACAGAAATTGTCAAGGTGTCTTACTGGAACCTTGTTTCTGCAGGATCATCCACCAATTTGAGGTCAGCCCTAAATGAACTTTCGGCCATCAGGTCCGATGTAACCAGTAATGCCTGGGTCCTCGTGTCACGATAACAGTAAATCCTCCCCCTGACGACTGATTAAGAACTTCCCGTCATGATGAACAGGGGCTGGAATTCAAAGCTTTTATAGTGTGGTCTCAGCCTTTCCACGTTATAATGCTTCTTCACATCAACCAGTTTTTTGGAACTGGTCACAACATCCAAAGGGGCATTGTCATACCGCCCGTTGCGCAGGACCACCAGCCTTCCATGTATCCCTTTCAGGATGAGGTCCAGGGCCAGGTTTCCGTAAGCCATGGGAACGATGGAATCGATGGCATCTGGATCACCTCCACGGACCATATATCCCAGCCGCTGGTTGATGATATTGATCCTGGTACCCTTGTTGTAGTTTGCCGAATTTTCCTTGATCTGGGCAGAAACCATATCTCCTATACCTCCAAGCTTGGCATGGCCGAACATGTCTTTTTCCTGGTTTGAAAACATCATTTCATCCATTCCCTTGATCATGGCACCTTCGGAAACCAGTACAATGGAATATTTACTCGGATTCCTGTTGCGGTCCTCGACAAGGAGTTTGGTCAGGTGATTAATGTCAAATTTATACTCCGGTATCACACAACGGTTGGCCGAACCGGCCATGGTTGGAAGCATGGCGGTAAAGCCTGCATACCGGCCGAAGACCTCGATGACCAGGATTCTTTCATGCGATCCGGCAGAGGTCCGGACGATATTGCACAGGTGTATGGTACGCGTCACACAGGTACTGAAACCGATACAATAATCGGTCCCAGGAACATCATTATCCATGGTTTTGGGAATGGCGATCACTTTAACACCCTCCTGGTACATCCTGACACCGTAGCTCAATGTGTCA
>Ga0111175_1031_pt1 | contig 26268 bp, 21 predicted proteins | sample DeeMarSWOR324_28_FD_80228 | JGI IMG/M metagenome (GOLD analysis project Ga0111175, IMG submission 80228) | Bacteroides sp. SM23_62
TCGAGCGCGGAAAGTGGTATACCGTTCTTTTCAAAATGATGATCGTATTTGGCATCGGACAATACCCATTTATTGAATTGATTCAGCCATATCTCGTTGATGCCGTGGTGTCCATCCGGGCCTTCAATGCCCCGGACACCCGGACCGGCACCCAGGCATCTTGTCAGGTATCCGTAAGCATTCATGATACCATTCTGCACGGTCATAAAATGGCCACAATGGAATCCTTCCCCCCCCAGCGCGGCATCAAGAATGCGCTCTGCATATCCCTCTCCGCTGTAACGGGGACTGTGATCCTCAATTTTGATCACGGATTTGATCCAGTGCCTCAGTAACAATATCCTCTTGAATTCATCAGTTTCACCGTGGAAAATGGTATCCAGCCGGTATTTCTCGATCAAATGGCTGAATCCCGGATTGGACAGATCCTCCATGGACTGAAATTCTTTGTTTGGTTTGTATACCGTATTCTCTACTTCCGCAATAAAGTATTGCCTGCTTTCGCAAGAAAGTGCTAAGATTGTCAGGATAATTAATATAATTTTAGCTTTCATATCATTATTTTATACGGTTGTTTAAGACAAATATATAAATTTATCTAAAAGCGGAAATCCATGGAAATAAAAAATGCCAATCCAGGACTTTTCATCCTGATCAGTTTGTTGATAGCCACCCAAATGAGATTGCCATCCTTTGCACAGATATCCTTACAATCATGGTGGGAGAACAAGGGGGTTGCGCCCTGCTATTGACAGGACAATGTCAGGACCTTGTATAAGATTAGCTATTCAGGGCAGGAATACGGATGGATGGTTATCCATTGGAAAACTGGAAGTGCAATGACCTACGTCCCGTCCCATCCGGCTATCCGGGCCAGGATCCACCACATCGCATAGGCTTTCCTGTTGGCGGTAATATGCTGGCTGTTATGTGCCCCAAATTCGACCGATCCGCCGGGTGAACTCTTGTTTTCGTACCAATCCACACCCAGCTGATGGGCGTTCTGCCAGTCGGCATAAAAATTCCCTCCGTATGCCGCCGAATTGCCATCATCACCCGTGTCCTCCCAATAATTATCACCCATATCATGGGTGTCAATGCTGTAATAATCCAGGCAGTAGTAGCCATTCTTCTTGCAATGTTCAATAATCAATGCTGCCTGGCTTTTAGGATTGCCGTCCCCTGTATTGTTCCCCTGGTTGGCATGGCCTGTCATGAAAATGAAGGTTACGGCAAGCTGCCTCATGCCTGCTCCGGAACCAATCTTTGTTCCCCCTTCACCATATTCTGATATCAATGCATCCATTCCGGGTAAATAATTTGTGGCAATCTGGTGGCCGGCAATATTGCACCAGGACCACATGACCACATTAATATCATCATTGGCTTCATCGTCCAGGAAATTCCTTGTGGCCTGGATGAAGGCAGTTTCATTCCTGCTCAGATCGGCGGCATCTTCTCCGGGAGCGGCATAACCGGCTATGGCATAATCGTGAAAATCAAGTTTGCCAGCTTCGGGAGCATTATTTGTTATGCCAAACAGCACATCATCTCCTGGCTTATAGTCCTGTAATCCAAATAATCCCCGCGAGACATGCGTGCCATGTGATGTGTGCTGGTAGGCTATGTGAAGGGTAGTCCTTGCCTTGTCAATATATTGTTTCGGGATGCTCCTGAGAACGGCTTCCCTGGCAACGTGATAGCCGGCAATTGTCGATTGATTTCCAGGATTTTGATCTGTCATATTATCTTCATTGCAGCTGGTTAAAAATACACAACCTAACAGTGATAAAGAGAATATCAAACCCGAATGGATCTTAAACATGGATTTTCGTTGAGACTTTCCGTTGAACAGCATCATCTTTTTTTTATTTTATTCATACGGAAAAATCCTTGTCAGGGTTTGTAGAACTGACTCAAGGGCGGTGCAAATATTGAGCTACCCCGCCAGTCACCCCTTTCGTGTAATCACAATTTTATGTTCAGGTCCGGTTACACCAGCCAGGTTCATGGTACGGAATGTCAGTTCATGCCGCTTTCTTTTCAAAGGGATGCTGAATGACCCACCAACTTTTTTCCAGTCCCCCGAAGGCACCTCTTTCATCTGGTACGTATGAAGGTTGGGCGTCTCGGAAATCAGCCTGATTTCTGCCATATCGTCCTCTATCTGGATCTCCGAAGCAATGGTATTGGGCGTCCATTCTATGGCATCGCGGTCCCGCACCAGCCGCATGAACTCAGGTTTTGCATAGGCCCAATGGGGCTTGTCACCCCATATCCAGGTATTGTTCACAAAGTAATCATCTTCATACATGCTCAGCATTGTCTGATGTTCAGGCCAGGCGGTGAACATGTCATTATAGGTATGGTATTCTATCCAGGTATAGGTCTGGGCACTCCGTTCCTTGCTTGTTCCTGTTTCGGGATCTTCGTCCGTGGGAATACGGTCGGGTCCCTTTACCTTGATGATATACGCTGCCTTGTTCTTTAAATATTCATCACGAATTTCAAGTGCAGACAACGGGATCCCGTCTTTTTCAAAATGGTGATCGTATTTTGCATCGGATAGAAACCATTTATGATAACCGTTCAGCCATATTTCATTAATTCCGTGATGTCCGTCGGGACCTCCTTTTACACCGGGTCCAGCTCCCAGGGTCCTTGTAACATAACCATATGCATTCATGATGCCATTCTGGACCTTCATAAAATGGCCACAATGGAATCCCTGTCCCTGTAAGGCTGCATCCAGGATTCCTTCTGCGAATCCGCCCCCGGGATAAGGATCACCAAAATCGTTGATCTGTATCACTGACTTGATCCAGTGCCTGAGTAATAAGATCCTTTTAAATTCATCCGTTTCACCATGAAATATGGTATCCAGCTGATACTTGTCTATTAATTTTTGAAAACCGGGATGGCTCAGATCTTCAGATCCCTGGAACTCAACATTGGGTCTGAATGGAGGATTGTCTACCGTTTCAACGATATATTCTTTATTCATGCATCCTGTGATCAGCAATATTGCTGCGATAAATAAATTAATTGCTTTCATTACGTTATCATTTTTATATAAAAAGCAAAATAAAGATATAAAAGAACCATATCAAAACCTTACGAAATGAGATTTTTATTCTATTTTTGAAATGGAATTCAATAATCAACATAACAATTAAATGCCATGAGAAATAAGCAAACCACTGAGTTCTCCTGCTGTATAGCCGTCCTTCTATCTTTATTATGTGTCAATGGCTTCTCGCAAAATCCAGATAATGTGACCATTATCCGGCCTGTAGAAATATATGATGTACTCCAGAATCCTGGCATGGGTTTCATGACTTTTCAACGGTTCAATGGAGATGATCTTAACAGAAGTAGGTGGACAGAAGGATTTCCCATCGATTATCAGGAGTTTGACGGGGATCTGACCAATAAGGATTATCCTGCTACCACCATAGCCTACTGGCGGATTTACTGGAAGTACCTGGAACCAGAGAAGGATAAATATCGCTGGGATATGCTCGATAAGGCACTGGAAACTGCGAAGTCCAGGGGACAAACACTGCTGCTCAGGATAGCCCCTTATGGCACCGGGGATGAAAGGGATGTGCCGGACTGGTACCGGGAGATGGTTGGTCCGAACAGGGACTGGAAATATAACAATCCGGTCAACAAATGGGTTGTGGATCCAGAAGATCCGCGTTATGCTGAATACTTCGGTGGATTCATTAGATCGATGGGAGAAAGATATGACGGCCACCCAGATCTGGAAGCCGTGGATCTTTCCATCGTCGGGGCCTGGGGAGAGGGTGCCGGTTCTGAATTGCTGAGCCAGCAGGCAAGGGAAGCACTGGTTGATGCATATACTGAATCCTTCCGGAAGACGCCTATCATTGCATTATTGATGGATAAAGAAACCAATACGTATGCAAATTCTCAAATACCGGTGGGATGGCGGGTAGATTGTATCGGTGACCTGGGATTCTGGGCCGATGAACAAAATGGCTGGACGCATATGTATGATTTTTACCCGCAGGAAATTATCAATGCCGGGGTTAAAGATTCCTGGAAAACATCTCCCCTCAGTTTTGAGATCTGTGGAACATTTCGTAACTGGAAAGAAAGGCAGGGCTATGACAGGGATGATGTCAGATATATTTTTAATGAAACGTTAAAATGGCATATGTCCTCCTTCAATGCCAAATCTTCCCCCGTACCGGAAGAGTGGCAGGACCTGGTGGATGACTGGCTGAAGAAAATGGGCTACCGGTTTGTGTTGAGAAGGTTCAGTTACCCGGATGAAGTAAACCGGAATGGCAAGTTTCCCTTTAAATCATGGTGGGAAAATAAAGGCGTTGCCCCATGTTATAAGGATTTCACCCTTGCCCTCCGGCTGAAATCAGGAAGTAATGTATCGGTACTGCCAACAGATGCCAATATTAAAGAATGGCTGCCCGGCGACAATATATACGATAATGCTGTTTTTGTACCGGGTGATCTGCCGGCAGGCACCTATGATGTTCAACTGGCCATTGTTGACCGGTGGAAATTTGAGCCCAGGGTAAAACTAGCCATTGAAGGGAGAGGGAATGACGGCTGGTACCAGCTGGGACAAATTAAAATTACCGAATAAAATGGATAAAGAATTAGATGTCATTGTAGTTGGAGAGCTAAACGTTGACCTCATTTTGAATGAGCTGGAGAAATTTCCGGAAATAGGCAAGGAAATCCTGGCCCGCCAGATGACATTGACCCTGGGAAGTTCTGCGGCTATTTTTGCCAGCAATATTTCAAGCCTGGGAGCAAGGGTTGCTTTCATCGGGAAGATCGGTAAAGATAAATTCGGTGAGGTGGTCCTGGAAAGTCTTCAAAACAATGGTGTAGATGTTTCCATGATAAAGAGAGATGATCATTGCGGCACCGGGGCGACCATTATTTTAAACGTGAAGGAAGACAGGGCCAATACTACCTATCCGGGAGCGATGGATTTCCTGACCATAAATGATATACCGGAAAATGACCTGAAAAAAGCAAAACATCTTCATTTCTCATCCTATTTTCTGCAACCGGGAATGAGGCATGACGTTGGGAAACTTTTCCGGACTGCACAGGAACTGGGACTGACAACTTCATTTGATATGCAATGGGATCCCCTGGAAGAATGGAACCTGGATATTGAGGATATACTTCCTTATGTCAATGTGTTTCTGCCCAATGAAAAGGAACTCATGTACCTGTGCGGGAAGAATGACCTGAATGAGGCCATTGAATACATTAATAAGTATACTGATATCCTGGCAATTAAAAGAGGTAACCAGGGATCCATGGTATGTTACGGAGATGAAATAGTGAACCTGCCTGCTTTCCTGAACAAGAGCGTGGTTGATGCCATTGGCGCCGGAGACAGTTTTAATGCCGGTTTCATGTATAAGTACATTATGGGAAAATCAATACGGGAGTGCCAGGAATTTGGCAATCTTACAGGCGCCATGTCAACCACGGCAGCCGGCGGAACAACTGCCTTTCAGGATTATGAAAATTTCAGAAAGAAAGCTCAGGATATTTTTGGGTTTTCTGTCTGAATCCTTGCCTTTGGAAAACCGCAGGCCTGATATTGGCAAGCACGCTGAAAACCTGCGTGATGATTTCAACCGAACTTTTAAAATATTAGTAAATTCAAGAATTTCTCTTCAATTATTTAGCATATTCCTTTGAAAGAATATTATTTCTGTCAATTTTATGTATTTTTTCTTTCTTTTGTTAGTTTTTTATTTTGATTATATAAAATTTTATTATAAATTTGTGGTTTATTAACGAATAAAAAGAAAAATAATCAGTAGAAGCAACGTTTCGTAATATATACATCTAAGTATCATTTAGAAACAGGAAGCAATACTTCATAGGAATTTCAGGTTTTAGGTTAGGTTAGGTTAGGATTTATAGCTCATAGGGTTCAGGCTCTATGAGCTATTTTTCAATTTGATTGTGTATGTTTAAGATTTATTTAACAAATTCAACTTATGAGACCAATAAAAACGAATATTATAAAACTATGCCCGCTGGTTTTCTTGCTTATGTCATGTAATGGGAATCAGGCGGACCTGTATGATAAAATCACCAAGGTAGATGCCCATGTTCATATCAGAACTGAAGATCCGGCCATCATGGAATTGGCCAAAGCCGAGGGGTTTAAATTCCTAACCATCAATACCCGGTCAAGCAGCCAGGAACATATTGATAACCAGATGCGTTTTGCCAAGGCTGTTAAACAGAATTATCCCGACAGAATATCATACATCACCACCTTTTCAATGGAAAACTTTGAAGATCCCTCTTGGGGTGAAGAGGTAATCAGGACACTTCAGCGGGATTTCAATGAAGGAGCCATAGGCCTTAAAGTCTGGAAGGATATTGGAATGACGTTCCGTGACAGCCTGGGGAATTTTATTTTTATTGATGATCCGATGTTTGAACCAATATTCGACTTTGTTGCCAGCCAGGGAAAAACTGTCATAGCCCATATAGGTGAACCCCGGAACTGCTGGTTACCAGTAGATTCCATGACCGTCAGCAATGACAAGAATTATTTCAGTGAGCATCCGGAATACCACATGTACCTGCATCCTGATTATCCATCCCATGAAAAGCTCGTTGAATCGAGGGATAATTTGCTGGCCATGCACCCTGACCTGAGATTGGTCGGGGCCCACCTGGGAAGCCTGGAATGGGACGTTGATGAATTGGCAGCCCGGCTGGACCGCTTTCCTAATTTTGCTGTGGATATGGCTGCAAGGGTATGTCATTTCCAGGTACAGGACCGGGAAAAAGTCCGTGACTTTATCATTAAGTACCAGGACAGACTGCTGTATGCAACGGATCTGGTAATTTCCGGAGATAATTTTGAACAGCAGGTGGCCTGGATTGAAAAGGAATGGAGGGCAGACTGGAAGTATTTCTCGACAAATGAAGCCATGGAATCCCCCAATGTGGATGGTGTATTTAATGGATTGGGACTGGATACGAAAATATTGAGAAAGATCTATCATGACAATGCCCTGAAATGGTATCCGGGCTTATTTGAATAGCATAAACCATCTATCAAGGAAGTATCTTGGACACGAAGAAATACGCTCCTGTATTGCGAGAATACAGGGAGATATATTTTAAAAACCTCTCGGCATCGGTAATTCCTTTCTGGTACAATAACTCCCCCGATTGGGAACACGGTGGCAGTTTTTCCTGTCTTGATCTCCGGGGTAATGTATATGATTCCAAGAAATATGTATGGCTGGTTGCGCGGTCTGCATGGATGTTTGCACGTTTATTCAATGTGTTTGACAGGGATCCGGACTATCTTAAAATGGCAGAACTCGGTATAGATTACCTCTGGAAATATGCCAGGGATGACCAGGGGCGTTATTATTTTTCTTTAACCCGTAAGGGAGAACCCTGGTTCTTTCAAAGAAAACCTTATGGCGCGGTATTCGCGATGATGGCGTATCTTGAATATTTTAAAGCCAGCGGAAAGGCTGAATATAAAAAAGAAGCCATTGATTTATTCCGGAAGATACATCAATGGATTCAGGATCCTGCCAGACTTGGAAGGCCATCCATGCAGGGCGTCCCCGCCATGAGCAACCTCGCTGATGTTATGGTATTGGCCAGTATGGCTCTCGAACTGGCTGCTGTCGAAAACGATCCGCAATATCAGGAAATAATGGTTTCAGCTTTGAAACAATGCAGGAGGCACTTCAACCCTGAATTGAAGATATTAATGGAGAACGTCCCCGATGATCCAGATCAAAACATCGTTCAATGGCCGGAGGGACGTCTTTTTAACCCGGGACATTCCATTGAGGTCGCCTGGTTTGTCATACATCTCCTGGAATATGTTGAAGACAGTGATATGTTTTCCCTGGCCCTGGATGCACTCGAAGGAAGCCTGAATTTTAGCTGGGATCAACAGTACGGCGGGATTTACTATTTTATGGATGTTGAGGGCAAACCGACACTCCAGCTGGAATCAGGCATGAAACTGTGGTGGCCGCATACTGAAGCCATTTATGCCCTGGTCCTGGCTTTTTGCAGAACGGAAGATGCCCGGTGGCTCGAATGGCTTGATAAGGTCCATGATTATGCGTTCAGTCATTTTGTTGACAATGAAAATGGTGCATGGTTCGGGTATTGTGACCGGTATGGTACCCTTACCCATACCTCCAAGGGCAGCCATTATAAAGGCTTTTTCCATGTGCCAAGAGCCTTGCTGTTCAGCATCCTGGAAATCGACAGATATTTATCCATTGACGGAGGAACAATTGCTTGATGAATAGAGATGGGAATTTCAGGTACCTGGCGCTGGTTTGTGTTGTCGCTTCTCTCGGGGGACTCCTCTTCGGATTTGATACGGCGGTGATTTCAGGGACAGTCGGTATGGTGGAATCCCAGTTCGGATTGTCCAAACTTGCCCTGGGATGGTTCACCAGCTCGGCCCTGGTCGGGTGTATTGTTGGTGCCCTGGTGGCAGGTGGACTGGGTGATAAATATGGCCGGAGACCGGTGTTGTTGGGGGCTGCAATACTGTTTTTTCTTTCGGCTTTGGGATCTACCGTGCCCCCATCGTTCACGGTCCTGTTTTCTGTGAGAATCATCGGCGGGATTGGTGTTGGCATTGCATCGGTCATGTCTCCTCTTTATATCTCTGAGTTTTCCCCTCCTCAAATAAGAGGTCGACTCGTGGCATTGTACCAGTTATCGATAGTGACCGGAATTTTGCTGGCTTATTTTTCCAACTGGATGCTTCAGCATTATTCAATGCATCATATGGAAATGTCGGCTGGAAACGGTTTTTTATACAAGGTCCTGGTGGGGGAGGTCTGGCGTTCCATGTTTGGGATGGAAATGGTTCCTGCCCTGCTTCTCATGTTCCTGCTCCTGTTTGTACCTGAGAGTCCCAGGTGGCTTATCCAGGCTGGCAGAAGGGATCATGGAAAGCTTATCCTGGAAAAGATCTCCGGGAACAAGGTGGCAGGAGAAGAATTTAAAGAGATCTTGCGATCCCTGGATGAAGAGCAGGGCAGGGTGAGAGAACTGTTCAGGCCGGGCTTGCGGACGGCCCTCCTGGTGGCCGTTGGACTGTCGGTATTCGGACAGTTAACAGGCATTAATGCAGTGATCTATTATGGTCCGGAAATTTTAAAGCAAGCCGGAATCCAGTTCGGAAATGCATTGCAATTCCAGACAATACTGGGTATGATAAACCTGGTATTCACCCTGCTGGCACTCTCACTGATAGATAAACTTGGCAGGCGGCCGCTCTTGATCGGGGGTATGGCAATGGTTGTTATAGCATTGCTGATGGCCGGATTACTATTCGTCACGGATAATCCAGACGGGATGCTGATTGTGATAGTGCTGGGTGTATATATTGCCTGCATAGCTTTCTCCATATGTGCGGTGATCTGGGTGCTGACCCCTGAAATCTTTCCCAACCGGGTGAGGGGACGGGCCATGTCCATTGCTGCCTTCAGCAACTGGGGAACGAATACCATGGCGGCCTATCTGTTTCCCTGGTATGTAGCCTCCTTCGGCATGCATGTCGGGTTTTTTACTTTCGGGGCCATCTGCCTGGTAGCCACCCTGTTTTTCTGGAAGTATGTTCCTGAAACAAAAGGCAAAAGCCTGGAACAGATAGAACAACTCTTTCGTCCTATTTCCTGAATACGCCTATACCCGCCTGGTCATCTGAAAGCACATAGACCGGATCCGTAAACGCAGGTCCGCCCCCAAATGGATCATCATCAGGATTCAGATGTGGATCCAGGTCGATGAAACTGAAACCGCCAAGTCCGGCAGCAAAATGCACAGCACAGCTCAGTGCCAGTCTGGTCTCGAGCATGCATCCGATCATGAGGTTTATATTGGCACTTCTTGCCATTGCTGCTATGTCCAGGGCTTCGATGATCCCTGATTTCATCAGTTTTATGTTGATGACATCCGCACATCCCGACCTGACAACATTCACGGCATCAGCACTGGTGAATACCGTCTCATCAGCGCCCACAGGTACAGATGTATGATCTTTTACGAATTTCATTCCTGCCAGGTCGTACTTTACAACCGGCTGTTCAAAAAGCAGGGGACGAAGTTTATTAACTTCCAGTTCTTCCAGGAAATGAACGGCTTCCGGGGGAGAAAATCCCTGGTTTGCATCGAGGGTTATCCCGCAGTCGGGTGCTCCCTCCCTGATGGCTAACAATCTGTCAATATCCTCCGAGATGTTTTTCCCGACTTTGGTCTTTAACATCCTGTAACCTTTTCCGGCCAGGATGGCAGCATTCTTCCTGGCGACGGGAGGAGGTACAATGTCTACTGTATAATCCGTTTCTATGCGCTTTTCAGATCCGCCCAGGAATTTGTAAAGTGGAAGATCCAGGGATTTTGTAAATGCATCCAATAGCGCCATTTCAATGGCACAACGCGCTGTTACCTGGGCCCAGAAAACCGTCTTCAGGTGCCTGGATATACTGCGGTAATCGGATACTCTCTTGCCTGTCAGGAAATCTTTGCAGGCATGTAAGGTTGCCAGGGCGGTAGCCTGGTTTTCACCATTTATCGGTTCCAGAGGGGCTGCCTCGCCGAATCCTTCAACTCCATTTTCGAGTTCTATGCGTATGAATGCATTTTCTATATTGTATTTTGTCCCGATCGCTATGGTAAAGGGCGCTTCCAGCTTGATATTGACAGCTTCAATGCTTACTTTTTTGATCTTAAGTGACTCCATATTCTGATCTCCAACGTTTTAGTGTGTTCAATAGCTCTGCTATCTGGTCGCTGCTGTGATTTACAGATACGGTCATCCTGACCATAAATTTATTCATGTTAACCGGATAATTGATGCAAGGTACAATGATACCGTTCTCTTTTAAATATCCTGATAAATTCCGGGCTTTATCTCGCGAATTAAAAAAAACAGGAATGATTGGAGTTGGGGCCTCATTGGTAAAGAATCCCAGCTTGACCACTCCTTCCCTTAGCTCCCTGGCCTTCTGAAGCAGCCCGGATCTTAAGCGGGGTTGCTGTATGATCAATTTAACTGCGGTGCTGGCTGCCGAAACGATAGGGGGAGGCAGGGATGTTGAAGCAAGGTAGGCCCTGGAGCTTTCCCTGATCCGGTTAATGATTATGCTATCCGCCGAAATAAATCCTCCATAGACTCCCAGTGCCTTACTCATTGTTTCAGTCTGATAAATACCGGGGACATCCTGCAAATGGAAGAATTCAGGTGTTCCTTGCCCGTTTTCTCCGAGTACGCCTGTGGCATGGGCATCATCGACCACAAGTAAGGCCCTGTATTTCTCAGCCAGGGAGTGGATCTCATCAATAGGACCAATATCCCCGGTCAGGGCAAAGATCCCGTCGGTGATGATCAATGCCCGCCTGTCTTTATTTTTTCGGAGGAGGTCTTCCAGGTGTTCGACATTGCCATGTTTATAGAAATGTATTTGCCGGCTGTCCCTTGGAATTCCATCAAATATGCTTGGATGGCCCGCTTCATCTGTAAATATATCCGTGTATTGATCTTTCAGGGCATGAAGCAAGATGCTGTTTCCCAAATAACCGGAAGCAAAAACAACAGTATCCTCTTTATTTTTAAAAGCTGATAGTTCCTTCTCCAGTTGAAGATGGATGATGGATGTTCCGGTGGTTTGTCTTGCGGCTGCGAAATTAAGGCCATAGGTTTCGATTGAATTTTTAGCTGCCTGTTTTATTTCAGGATGATTGGAGAGTCCGAGATAGTTGTTCCCTGAAAAAAAAGAGTACCTTTTACCGGATAATTGGACGTAATTACTGACGGCACCATTTAACTCAATCACTATATTTGCTGATTATTGATTTTCAATCAATGCCTGGCACGTCTTCCCATTCCTCAGATATTACTGATTTTTCAAGTGCCTCCAGCACCGCAACGCTGGCCAGTATACTTTGATGGTTGCGCGGTTCCTTGCCGGTCCGGAACATTTCAACCATATCCACATAATGTTTGGGCGGATCACTTTCCTCTACGTTGGATGATAGCCTTATGACGCCTTCTTTTGTCTCAACAAAAGTGTCCCAGCCGGATGATATATTCTTAAATATCAAGGTCACCATTTTCCCGTCATCATATCCAAGACTGGCCGTGGCGTTTTTTCCATTTTTTGAGATCCTGACCCTGCTTACATTTTCTCCAAACCAAAAAAGTATGGGATCAACCAGATGCACTCCATAAAAGAATATCCCTCCGTATTTTGACTCTATATCGGCCGGTCCGAGGCTTACCACATGGTTGAACTCTCCTAAAGATTCCAGCTGCTTTTTAATATCAAAAGCAGCATCGCTTTGCCTGATCGAACTATAAGAAGTTACAGGTGTTCCACTCTTACGTGCCATGGCCAGGAACTCCTTGCCTTCAGATACACGATAACAGAAGGGTTTATCGATGAATGTCGGGATACCGGCTTTCACGAACGGGGTAGCTGCTTCAAGGTGGTATTTTGCATGCCGGTGGTCAACAATCAATGCATCGATCTTTCCCATCATTTCCATCGGGTCGGATACCATATTGGGTATAGCTCCTTTTTCCATGGCATTTTTGGCGAATTCTTCCGTCTCGCCCCATACATATTTGACCTGGAAGCCGGGAAATTTATGATCGATGTTGAATAGTTTGCCATAGCCGATGGTATGGGAGTTTTCAGCACCAATTATACCTATTCGCATCTGATCGTCTCTCCTTCCAGGCCGTGATAAGAAGCCAAGCGGAAAAGAAACAGACGAAGAGAGAACCATTGTGGAAAAAAGTGTGCTTTTCCCGGTTTTCTTTAAGAAAGATCTTCTTGATTCCATGGCATTTTTTGTTTGGTTTTAAAGTATTTTGAATTTATTTGTTTAAAATAAGATATATTCTTCAATATTGATGTAAAATCATTTTATTATCTTTACTTTTAATCATTATTTTAAATGTGAAAGAAAATTTATAAGGTTCTGAAAGCTAGTATCAGACAGTATCTTACGCTCAATATCAGGCTTTTAATACCAAATTGAAATCATACAACTGATAAATGAAAATGGATCGATCATCTAATAAGTCTACGGTTACCAGAAGAGCTAAAATTTTGGAAGAGCTCGATGCGAAAGGGCAGGTAACCGTCAGTGAATTAAGTACCAAGTTTAATATCAGTGCAGTAACCATCAGAAATGACCTTGCCCATCTTGAAAAACAGAATATGCTGATCCGGGCAAGAGGAGGGGCGATCAAGGTCAAATTCTACAGGATGGAGATTGATCCTTCAATTTCTGACAAGCAAAAAGAATTTCTGAAAGAAAAACAAAGAATTGCAAAGGCGGCCATAAAGCTCATCGAGGACGGAGATACGATTGTCCTTGATTCAGGAACCACTACCACTGAAATTGCCAAAAGCCTTGAACAGTTTAATAACCTGACCATCATAACGAATGCCCTGAACATTGCAAGTATCCTTTCTGAGTATGAGAATTTCAATATTTTCATGCCGGGTGGGGTACTGAGAAAGAGATCCCTGTCACTCGTCGGGGCACTGGCTGGAGAAAATTTCAAAAAATTCTATTGTGATAAATTATTTCTCGGGGTAGATGGATTTGATACCCTTCATGGATTATCCACACCGAATTCAGAAGAAGCCCATGTGAATTCCATCATGATCGGGATTTCTAAAAAAGTTATCGTGGTTACAGATTCAAGGAAATTTCTTCGCAGGCGCTTTGCCTTCATAGCCCCTCTATCGAAAATACATACTGTCATAACGGATTCTGGAATTAGTGAGGAAGATAAAGCGAGATTAAAAAATCATGGAATTGAAGTAATTATTGCCTAGTTTTATTCACGCAATTCCTCATATTCCATCACCCAAACACCCTCCATTATGTTTAAAAAGCCCTGGTTATTATTTGCCCTTATTACAACCGTGTTCTGGGGGACATGGGGAGCGCTGATTGAAACTCCGGAACAGGCTGGATTTCCGGCTACCCTGGGTTATATAGTCTGGTCTGTTACCATGATTCCCACGGCACTGGTTGGATTGGCACTGATCAAATGGAAACTTGATCGTGATGTGCGTTCAATAATCTTTGGGATGACCATCGGATTGCTGGGTGCCGGGGGACAACTGGCATTGTTCCATGCACTTGTTGATGGCCCTGCCTACCTTGTATTTCCAATTATCTCCCTGTCACCCACCGTGACGGTTATCTTTTCCGTGATTTTTCTGAGAGAAACAACCAACAGGCGGCATTGGATTGGAATCGCATTGGCCCTGATGGCGATACTGTTGATGTCATTGCAGAAACCGGATGATACCATAATCAAGGGTTATCTATGGTTTGGTCTCGCCATTCTTGTTTTTCTCGCCTGGGGGATACAAGCCTTTTTTATGAAAAAGGCAAATATGACCATGAGGGCCGAAAGTATTTTCTTCTATATGATGCTAACCGGAATCCTTCTTTCTCCCATCGCTTATTTAATGACAGATATGAGCCAGGATATTTACTTGGGCTTCAGGGGACCCTATTTTGCAGCCATCATACATACCTTGAATTCTGTAGGAGCCTTGATGCTGGTTTATGCCATAAGGTACGGGAAGGTCATCATTGTAGCCCCCTTGACGAATGCCGGTGCCCCGATGATTACCATAATACTTTCCTTGCTGATCTATGCTGTTATTCCAAGCCCTGTGATTATGGCAGGGATTGTGATCGCCATGATCGCAGTATATCTGCTTGCTGATTGATACCTTGGAGGGTGGGTGCCACCGACCCCATCCAGACCATTTTCCATGGCTGCTTTTGCCATGCCGGGTGTTAACTGTCATGGCCTGTACAATAGAAATAAATGGCAAAATCTCAATTTACATTGTATATTGCTTTTAAGAGAAGTCAAATTGCGAAACATTATCATTTTTACTATATTTAAGCACAAATATTTGATTGCAATAAAACAAAACATTAAACCGCGTCAATTTCCTTTCAAATAATTATTCTTAGATAAAATTTTTAATTATGATTACTTTATCAAAAATATGTATCCCGCTGTTGCTTTGCCTGTTTACTACCGGCACCGGTTTTTGCCAGCAAACTAAAAAAGCCAAAATTGCCGTGATCCAGGCAACCGCGCTGCCAAGACAGGACCCCTTTATGGGGGACTATGATCCGGACATGGTCCGGCCCCAGATGATGGCGCATTTTGATAAGTTACTGGGCCTTTTTGAAGAAGCCGGTGAAATGGGAGCGGATCTGGTTTGCGGTCCGGAAGACATGCAACACATCGGGGCATACGGACTGCATATAGATGTACTGGATCCGGAAACAGGGAAAATATTTGCTGATGCCCTGGCAGTGCCGGTCCCAGGTCCCCTGACAGACCGGGTATCTGAAATAGCCAAACGGTACAACATGTATATCATTGCACCGATCTATGAGGCGGATGGGGATAAAGTCTATAATACGGCCGTTGTATTTGACCGCAGCGGAAAAATCATGGGCAAACATCGCAAAACCATATTGCCCGTAATGGAAACCTGGCTGATATCCGTCGGAGATGAATTCGAAGTATATGAAACTGATTTCGGGAATATTGCCATTGCTACCTGCTGGGAACTTTTCTATCCCGAGATATCCACCATCTATGCTTTGAAGGGGGCAGATATCATTTTTAATCCAACGATGGGAAGAGACAACCTTCCCGGTCAAAGCCTGGCAACAGCCCATATGTATATCACCAGGGCCAGGGATAACTCGGTTTATATTGCCCCCGTCATTCTTGGGGACGATGGGAATGGTATCATTGATTTTGATGGAAATGTCATTGCTGAGGCCGTAGGTAAAAAGGACGTGGTGATCATGGCTGAAATCGATTTTGCGCGGGAAAGGGTAAATGACAGTAAATGGTGGGAAACCATCAATGGAACAAACAATATCAAGGCCATACATTACAAATCCAGGCGCCCCGGGATCTACCAGCTGCTTACAGATCCCAATCCCCCCATTCTTGACAGGTATAAAGACATACATCTGACGACCGGTGACAGGGAAAGACAGTTAAAGGCGGTGAGGGAAGTTGATTATGGTCCGAACAAAAAGTAGATAAATCCTGAGCGCTATGATACGACTTGCTTTACCTGGATTGCTGCTGGCACTGATGGCTGTATCCCATGCTTTTGCACAGCCTGATGCCACTGCCATAGAGAAATCCGTAGATGATACCGAGTATCAAAGAATACTGGAGTACTACAATTATGATCCCGGGATGCCTTCAGATCCTGTATTTTATGGAGAATGGCCATGGCGGGGACCCCATACCCTGTATAAACTATCCTACAGCTCTGTACGGGGACAAAGAGTCCCGGCCTACCTGGCCATACCCAAGGAAACGGCAAGTGAAAAGATCCCGGTGGTTGTCCTGATGCATGGATGGAACCTGTTCTGGGGTAAAAATGAGGATTGGGTACTGGATTGGATACCCTTACTTACTGCGCAAGGGTATGCGGTACTGGCGCCGGATCATTTCATGTATGGTGAAAGAAAAAGGGATATTGATCCTGACAGGATAGCCATCTTCGGCGGGAGCCTGGGCGGCTGGATTGGTTCCATCCTGGCTGCCCTTGAGCCCAGGATCAAAACCGCCGTGCTCAGTGTTCCGGCAACAGAGTCTGCCACAGCACAAACACCACCCGGCCGGATTATTAACGCTAGTAATTTCTTCCCCCGGTATAAAGATCTTTCCCTGTTGATGGAACTGGCGAAAAATGATGTACCCCTTCGAAATGCCAGGGCAAAGGAGTTCTTTGATCTTGTAAAGGTTAAGAAAGAAATGGTCGAGTATGATGAATCACACTTCCTTGATCCGCAGAAGTACAATCAGGAAATTCTTGAATGGCTGAAAGAAAATCTTTGACAATGATATATCGCAAAGTATCTATCACCCTTGTCTGTCTTCTCCTTGCTTTTCAATTTTCCCATGCTGATGTCAGACTTCCTGCATTGTTTTCAGACCATATGGTCATTCAGCAGGAAATGGAAGTGCCTGTATGGGGATGGGCTGACCCCGGTGAAAAGGTCATCGTTGAAATTGAAGATTACAAGGCTGAAGCGACGGCGAGTGCTGAAGGGAAATGGAAGGTCCGGATTGGCCCTTTAACGGCTGGCGGACCTTTCAACCTGGTAGTATCAGGGAAGAATAAAATAAACATCACAAATGTACTGGTGGGAGAAGTATGGGTATGTTCCGGGCAATCGAATATGGCCATGGAGGTACGCAGCTGCCTGGATGCTGACAGGGAGATCTCTGAAGCAAAACATCCCATGATCCGTCATTTCCAGGTGAAAAGGACCAAGGCCGCCGAACCGCTTGAAGATCTCGCCCCTGTGGTCAACAGCAAGGCCATGTGGCTGAACACATGGGAGGTTTGTGATCCTTCGACAGCCGGGCATTTTAGCGGGACAGCTTACTTTTTCGCCCGTAACCTGTATGAGAAAAGGAAAATTCCGGTGGGCATCATCCATGCCTCCTGGGGAGGAACGACAGCAGAGGCCTGGACACCCAGGGATACCCTGGACAATGATCCGGCGTTAAAAAAAATCCTCGAAGACTGGCCGGTCTATAATGATGATGAAGAATGGTTGAAAGAGGAATATGAGAAATTCGTCCGGGAGGTTGAAAAAGCCCGTCTGGAAGGAAGAACCGCCCCCCTGTATTTTAACCAGCCTTCAGTACTTTACAATGGGATGATAGCTCCTGTGGTCCCATACGGAATGCGGGGTGTAATCTGGTATCAGGGTGAATCGAACGCCTATCGTGCATGCCAGTACCGGGAACTGTTCCCGGCCATGATCAAACAATGGCGCAGGCAATGGGAGCAGGGAGATTTCCCTTTCCTTTTTGTGCAACTGGCAAATTACCACTTTGAACCACCCGTTTTCCCTGAATTGCGTGAGGCACAATCCATGACCCTTAAACTGCCCCAAACGGCCATGGCCGTGACCATTGACATTGGTGATTCGACGGATATTCATCCCAAAAACAAACAGGAAGTGGGCAGGCGGCTTGCCCTGGCTGCCCGAAAAATAGCTTATGGCGAGGATATTCTGTTTTCGGGCCCTGTTTACAAGAAAATGTTTATCGAAGGCCCAAAGTGCTGGTTGTTGTTTGATCATGTGGGTGATGGCCTTATGCCAAAGGGAGGTGGAGCATTGCTCGGGTTCAGTGTGGCCGGGACAGACAGAAAATTTCTGAAGGCCCGGGCCAGGATCGACGGTGATCAAATCATTGTCTGGAACGATGAAATAGATCAGCCGGTCGCGGTAAGATATGCCTGGGCAAATCATCCGGTTGCCTGCAACCTGTATAATCAATCCAGGGGTAATCCATATCTTCCGTCATCACCCTTTCGCACGGATAACTGGCCGGAAATATCCTGCAGCGCCACAAAGGAAAACATGCCAAAACGTGCGGAAGTACCTCCATTGAATGACACCATTAAAGAAGAGCTGGCCAGCGCTATTGAGGATAACCTGCGGAGCATGGATCTTTATTCCTTTTCAAAAGATATCATCAATGGTACCAAATGGACATATCAGAAAATGTATAGAGGAAATCCTTTCCTGTCAGAGGCATATTGGCCAGAGGCAGACCTGGTCTACAGGGGGATTCAGTATTCGGGATTTTATATGAACTATGACCTGTACAAAAACCATCTGATATTGTTATACAATGATAATGGCAACAGGAAATATGTTGTGCTTTCAAACAAGTACCTTGAATCATTCTCCTATACGGATACAATAAGCCATCAGGAACACCATTACGAGTATATCAAAATCCCGGGCACCGACGGGAAAAAATTATGCGAGAAAGTTTATGGTGGCAAAACTTCATTTGTTATCCGCCCAGGGTGTGAGATAAAATATGGAGCATCAGGAGGTTGGCCCGGGGAATACCTCCGAGGCTATGAATATTATATTGAGGTTGAGGGTAACTATGAGCGCATACATTCAAAAAAAACACTGCTCAACGCCCTGCAAAGGAATATCCCTGAAATCAAAAAGTTTATCCGTAGGAACAGATTGAAAATAAACAGGAAACATCCTGAAAACATTGTTCCGGTATTGAAATATTACGATGAGACAGCCTGACTGATAACTTGAAAATGCGGGGAAAGAAAACATACCTTATATTGTTCTTTCTGGTTTATGGGCTTACATTGAAGGCCCAGGATTTATCAATAACCGGAAATTTTCAGGATGTACCTCTCCTGAAGGTTATTGAAGCATTAGAGCAAAGATACCCGGTCCGTTTCTTTTTTGATCCGGCAACCATCAGCGGTATACAGGTATCAGCGGATTTTAAAGAAACCCCCCTCCCATCATGCCTGGAATCAATCCTGAATAAGGAAAGATTAAACTTCCACATCTCCGGGGATAACCTGGTAAGCATCTATAAGGGAGCGGCCTTACATAAATTATTCCCGGAGGAAGAAAGGATTGAAGTTGTTCGAAAGGCAAGCTCACCGGAGGATAAGATCTCAAGGGATAGGCTCAGACGTCTCCAGTACCAGATGATCAATATCGGGACACCCGGAAACAATACCACCGGCACCGCTGTTGTGTCAGGATACCTGACAGATTTTGAAAATGGACTGCCTGTCGCCGGCGGAAATATATACGTTGCAGAAACGCAAAGAGGGGTGATCAGCAATGGTGATGGTTATTATGAGATCAGGCTGCCCCTGGGAAACCAGACAATAAACTTCAGCAGTATTGATATGCACGCCACCAGCCGCATTGTTAATTTGTATTCGGATGGAAGACTGGACGTGGTGCTTGAGACCAAATTCATCCTGCTGGAGGATGTGTCCATAGTCGGGCATGGGAAAGGGAATCTGGGACAGATCCATATAGGACTGGAAGAAATAAATATTGCCAGGCTAAAATCAATCCCGGCCCTGCTCGGTGAAACCGACATAATAGGGAGCCTGGTCATGCTCCCGGGTGTACAGAAAGTTGGAGAAGGGACTGCCGGATTTAATGTTCGCGGGGGTAAAACCGATCAGAACCTGATCCTGATTGACCAGGCCCCCATTTATTATCCGTCTCACTTTTTTGGAAATTTCTCATCCATCAATGCAGATATCATCAGCGATGCGACACTTTATAAGGGCAGCATGCCTGCAAAATATGGCGGAAGGGTCTCTTCTGTGCTGGATGTAAATACCCGGGATGGGAATCCGGAAAAATTTTCCGGCTCCGGGGGGATCAGTCCCGTGTCAGCAAGATTCAGCATAGATGGTCCGTTTTTTTCTGAAAAATCAACTTTTCTGTTCAGTGGCAGGACCACCTATTCAAACTGGCTGCTGGATTTTATCAATGTCCCGGATCTTTATAACAGCAAGGTTGGTTTTTATGATGTACAGGCTAAACTGAATCTTTTTATCAATGAAGAAAACAGGCTGCTGCTCAATGTATACAGGAGCATGGATAAATTCCAGCTGCAGAGTGATACCATCTATCATTATGAGAACAACATTGCTTCCCTGTCCTGGCAGCATCATATCAACCAGCGGATGAATTCCAGTATTTCTTTGATATACAGTGGTTTTGGCTACAAAATCTCAGATGAGAGCAATATCAATATGGCATATAGCCTGACCCACAGTCTGAGAAACCTAAATCTGAAAAGCCAGTTTGAGTATTTTACGGGACAGGGTTTGAAATTTGAATTTGGAGGTGATGTAATCCTTTATTCGGTGAATCCGGGTGAAAGGGAAATTGGTGAATTTTCAAACATCCTTCCCATCTATTCTGAAAATGACAATTCCGTGGAGCTTGGGATTTATGCAGGAAATGAATTTCTCATATCGAATCGCCTTAAGATTGAAGCGGGTCTGAGGTTTTCCGGACTGCTTTCCCTGAGCAACGGGAAAAGATACATATATGCGTCGGATCTGCCCCTGGATGCAGATAATATCATTGATACAGCAGAGGTTCGTAAAAACAGTATAGAAAAAATTTATTTTCATCCCGAATACAGGTTCTCTGCCAATTTTTCGGCAGATAGATACAGTTCAATAAAACTCAGCTATAACAAAACGGTACAATATATCCACATGCTTACCAATACCACGGCCATTTCACCAACCGATACCTGGAAGCTGAGTGATGAACACCTGCTTCCCCAGATAGGCCACCAGGTATCTGCAGGTTATTTCAGGAACTTCAGGAATGACGCCATTGAAACTTCAGTTGAAGTATTTTACAAAGCGATCAATAATATCAAGGAATATAAACCTGGCGCTGACCTTTTGCTGAATGATCACATTGAGACAGAAATCATTAATGGGAAGGGCAAATCATACGGGGCCGAATTTTCTGTAAAAAAACCGGGGGGCAGGATCAATGGACGCATCGATTATACTTATTCCCGGACCCTGATCAGATCAATCAGTGATTTTCCGGAAGAAATAATGAACGACGGGGAATACTTCCCCGCCAATTACGACAAGCCGCATAGCCTGAATGTATTGCTTAGCCTGAAGGCCTCCCGCAGGTTTATTTTATCGACAACACTGGATTATTCTACCGGACGGCCTATCACTTACCCGGTGGCAAAGTATATACTGGGAGAACAGGTGATCCTTCATTACTCAAAATACAACCAGTACCGGATCCCTGATTATTTCCGGATGGATCTGTCACTCACCCTGGAAGGTAACCTGAAAAAGAAAAAACCATTTCACAGTACGATCACTTTTGCCCTCTATAATGTCACTGCCAGAAAAAATGCGTATTCGGTATATTTCAGGAGCGAAGGCGGAAATTTTGAAGCCTATAAACTCTCCATTTTCGGATCTATTATCCCTACGGTTAGCTATAATTTCAGGTTCTAATGCAGCATAACAGATTAGATAAATACATCAGCCTGATTACCATTGGCATCATGATGCTCCTGTTTGACCGGTGCGTTGAACCATATATGCCTGAACTGGATGAAAATGATGCGGTAAATTTACTGGTGGTTGAAGGGATGATCACAGATGAAACGGGACCTTTCGGTATTCGTTTGTCATCAACCATCCCCGTCTATGATTACCGGAATATTCTTGAAAATTCCAGGCCAGTCAACGGAGCAGAGGTACAGATTATTGATGACGAGGGAAATATTTATCTGCTTTTTGAGAAGGAGCCGGGATGGTATGAAACCGAAGAAAAAGACCTGAAAGGCATGCCGGGCAATACCTATACTTTGATGGTTAACACTCCTGACGGGAAGCAGTACCAGTCCTCACCAGTATTCATGCAGGAGGGACCTGAGATTGACAGGGTGCATTACCAGGAAGTGAGTCGCACGCATTTTGATCTGGAGACTCCCTATGAGGAAAACTGGCTCAATATCCTGGTGGACTCAAAAGCTCAGGGGAAGGACATAACTTATTTCAAATGGGATTTTGAGGAGACATGGGAGTTTAAGATGCCGGCCTATGTGCTCGTTAATCATGGATGGGACGAGGGCGCTCCTCCGCCCACCTGGGAAACAATCGATATAGACGAAGAAAAAAAACATTGCTGGGTCACCGAGTCTTCAAATTCAGTCCTGATAAAATCAACAGTGGATAATCCTTCCAATGAAATAAATAGTTTTATCCTGCAATCCCTCGGTCCCCCGCATGACCAGCTGAATATCAAATACAGTATCCTGGTAAAACAATACGTGATCAGCAGGGACCTCTACAAATACTTCAAAAGAATCCGTGAATCGAATGAGGAAACCGGGGGAATTTATGAAAGGACCCCGGCCCAGATACTCGGGAATATTCAATGCTGTGATGCTGATGAAATTGCACTGGGATATTTTATGGCATCATCCGTCAAAACCAAAAGAATATTTATCCATCCGGATGAACATAATGTTACCGGCGGTTCGGCATATGAAGGTTGTGGATGGACATCTGTGCGTCCAAGGTATTTTCCGTCATATGTTTATGGGACATATGACGGTGGAAGCAGCATTGCTTATAGTATCAATAAATATTGTTCAGATTGCAGGGTAAGGGGAACCAATGTAGCACCCGATTTTTGGGAGTAAGTGGTCAATCTATGAATGAAAGAAGCAGATATTTTATGAAGGAAGTAATAATGTTGGCCGCGATCATCCTGCTCTGTCATGCAATATCAGGGCAAAAAAACGCTGATCAGCCGGTTATCAGGTACCCTGCAGAAGAAATACAGGTACATCTTACCCAGACCTTCCTGTTCCCCGGTGAAATATTAGGATTTAAGATCTATTGTACCAATCCTCTGTTTCCTGAACTGGAACTCAGCCGGATTGCATTTATCGAGTTGGTAAGTGACCGGAATACCTCGGTTCTGAGAAAGAAAATACTGCTTGAACATGGAGCGGGTAGCGGTGAATTTTTGCTGCCCGATGACCTGAATTCGGGGATTTACACGGTCCTTACCTATACCAACTGGTTAAAAAATTTTGGAGAAGGTTACTTTCACAGGGCACGCATCTTGATCATAAATCCGGATCAGCAAAGGGTCCCAGTTGCTGATACCTGTGATGGCCTCCAGCATTTCCGGTCCGGTCATGAACCCTTTGAGCACCCACGCTCCGTAATTACCATTATGCCTGATAAGGAGAGATATGGGACAAGAGAAAAGGTCACCTTACATGTAAAATCGGTCTCCATAGAAGGACATAGGTCAGGCGGGTTATATTCGGTATCGGTATGCCGAAGTGAACCTGGGTTCAAGAGGAAACCTTATGAAATGTCAGGGGTGCAACAGGATTTGCATCTGGAGGAAATGGATTACCTGCCTGACTTCAAAGGCATAAGGCTGACTGGGAAGCTTGAAGATGATTACGGTCCCCTGCAAGAAGCCAGGATCATTATGTCGCTACCCGGTCCGGGTACCATAATAAACAGCACCCTTACAGATTTTGAAGGCCGTTTTCATTTTTTATTGACACCCAGGTCAGGTGAAGTGGATATTGTATTCACCCTTCCGGAGGATAATGCCATATTGAAGTTGGAAGAACCTTTCTGGAACGGCCTCAGAAATCCTCCTGTCCAGCCAGAACTATGCCTGGATAATGGCACTGCTGCTTACCTTGAAGAGAAGTTTTATCATCTCCAGTTACAGCATAAATTCAATCAAGTGAATTTCAAACGGGGAAATCAATTGGATGGAGGTTTGAAAGATAATGAAAGATTTTATCACCATACTGCCCGTAATATCAAGATAGATGATTATGTTTTGCTGGATTCACTGCCGGAATATTTCTATGAATTGGTGCCATCTGTAAAATTCGTACATAGCAGAGGCCATTATGATATAAAGGTTTTGGACAAAGTGAAATTATCTTATTTTGAAGAAAAACCCGGAGTCTTCATTGACGGGGTCCTTTATCCGGATTATCATCAAATATCACGAATTCCTGTATCAGAAATGAACTCGATCAGCATACTGCCTGAGCTGTATTTTTATCATGATTTCAGCTTTGGCGGTATCATTGATCTGCACACCAAAAAATCGGATTTCAGTGCTGTTCAACTGCTTCCAAACATGGTCAGGCTGGTATACCCGCTGGCTGCAAAACAAGAAATGGAGTATAATGCTCCGGACCATTCACTCCCGGATACGCTCAAGAGGATACCTGATTTCAGGTATCTGATTTGCTGGGAGCCGGAGATTGAGATTGGACCTTCCGGGGAAAAAACCATTCAGTTCTTTACGGGAGATATTTCAGGTGAATATACAGTTAAGGTCACCGGAATATCACCTGACGGCATAATCATGGAGGCCGATACCAGGATTTTTGTTGGACAGGATTCCGAAACAGACCTGTAAGAAGCAGTCCCGGGTATATTTCAAAGATAATACAGGGAATTTTGGTATTCAATTTTGCCTGGTTCTCTGGAAGGTTATCCAGAAGGTTAACTAAACATTCGGATTTTGAGGGGAATAATTATATTTAATAATTGCACAAAACCGATTGCCATTTACAGCCTGGTCGTACTGATTACCAGTTGTGTGGAACCATTCAGACCATCTCTGAATGAGCAAGATACTGAAAACCTTCTGGTAGTGGAAGGATTGATAACAGATGAAACCGGACCTTTTAGTGTCAGCCTCACCACGACCATTCCTGTGTATGATGACAGGAATGTTGTTGTCAGTGATTACCTGCCGGTTTCAGGGGCAGAGGTACAAATTGCGGATGATATGGGAAATGTTTACCTGCTTTACGAGAAGGATGCCGGATGGTATGAAACTGAAACAAAGGATCTACATGGCATTCCAGGTTATACCTATACCCTGATGATTACTACACCTGACGGACGGCAGTACGAATCATCAGCGGTTTTGATGCAGGAAGTGCCCGATATTGATAATGTGTACCATGAAGAAGTCTTGCGTACCTATTTTGATCAGGCAAGCCCTTATGAAGAAACCTTGCTTAATGTCCTGGTTGATACCAGGGCTGAGGCAGATAACATTACCTATTTCAAATGGGATTTTGAGGAGACATGGGAGTTTGAAATGCCGGCTTATATTAAGGTATCGCATGGTCCCGAGGGTCCTCCTCCCAGCTGGCACACAATCGATATCGAACAAGAACGAAAACATTGCTGGATTACCGTACCCTCCAGATCTATCCTGGTCAAATCAACGGTAGGTGCTTCGGAAAATGCAATTAAAAGTTATATCCTTCAATCAATTGGACCCCCGGATGACAGGCTGAACATCAAATACAGTATCCTGGTGAAACAATATGCAATAAGCAGGGACTTCTACATTTACTTTAAAAGAATTCGTGAATCCAACGAGGAAACTGGGGGTATTTATGAAAAGGAATATCAGCTGCTGTAACGGAGATGAGAAAGCCCTGGGATATTTTATGGCATCGGCAGAAAAAACAAAAAGATTATTTATCACTCCAGCTGAGCATAGTGTTGCCAAAGGTACTGCATACGCAAATTGCGGGTGGACATCCTCACCATATGGTACGATGTTTCTATACGGAACCTATGACAGCGGAACCAAATATGTATGGAGCGATAATTACTACTGTACGGACTGCAGGGTCCGCGGGACCGATATTAAACCTGATTTCTGGGAATAGAAGGTTAATGGATAACCTGAAACAGGCAGGCGTCTTTTGAAACAATACAATCTGCTACGAAACCAAAATAATTG
>Ga0111175_1032_pt1 | contig 26234 bp, 19 predicted proteins | sample DeeMarSWOR324_28_FD_80228 | JGI IMG/M metagenome (GOLD analysis project Ga0111175, IMG submission 80228) | Bacteroides sp. SM23_62
AGTGGATTATATGCTGCCTCTACAGTCCCATTCCCGAGGCCGATAAACACATTGGCCAGGAAAAGTGTTTCCTTATTATGGGCCATGATAAAAACTACGGCGCCAATTAACTGCAGAAAGAATGCCCCCCATACCAGGGTTCTGGTTTTCACAATATCGATGATAAATCCACCCACTACCATGGCTATGGTAAATCCCCAGAATGCGGGACTAAATGCCCAGCCGATTACTTCCTTGGATAAACCAAAAATGCCTCCCTGATCTGCGGGACCAAATATCTCTTCAATTTTTGCCCTCATGGCAAATGTCAGTGCTGTCACCAGTAATGCCAGACAACTGCCAAAAAATAATCTTGTTTTGTTGAAACTCTGTTCCATGATCTGATGATTTAAGATTTGATATTAATAATTGGTTCAGATATTTGTTTTTCGCTATCCGCGAAATGGAAAGATACAAAATAGAAATGTTTCATATCATTTTTATTTTAAATCCACATAATGCGTTTGCCGATCAGTCTCTTGACCAGATCCATCTCACCGCAACGCCACATGTTGACATACCCATAGAAGTTAGGCGCACAGACTGTGCATCTGGTATAGTGGTTCGTGAACATCACCAGTTCACTTGCCATTTGGTCAATATTGGGGTGTTCAGCACTTCCTGTCCATAGCAGGATAAATAGGTATATTCTCATGATATAATTTTACCAAGGAGTTAAAATTATGACTTAATTTTGCTTTAAAGATAAGAACTACCAACATGAAACATCTTGTTTCCTTTGTCCTTCTCTATGCTACCATCATTGCGGCATTGCCCTCCTGCAAGCAGTCGGGAGAGTCCGGTATATTCTTTGGCGATGAGGTCATCAGTGCCACAGAAGATCAGACTAAATTGCTCTTTCCAGGTAACTGGGCTGACCCCACTGTAGTGCAAGTGGGTAATACTTATTATCTGACCTCAAACAATGATCATTATGTCCCCTCTGTCCTGGTCTTTCAGAGTACGGATCTCAAGCACTGGGTACCCATCTGCTATGCCAGTCCAATGGATGGACAGGGTCCTGCAACCGATATTGCTGCCATAGGAGAACGCCTTTTCATATATGGAGGGGGCGGCATGGATCCCTGGGTCATGTACGCGGATCCGCCCTATGAGGTCTGGTCTGAAAGGATCAACATGGAACCCTTGTCAAATCATTCCATTGATGCGGGTCATATCATGGACGAGGAAGGCAATCGTTACCTTTATATGGCACAGGGCAAGATGGTTAAGCTCACCGGCGATGGCCTCAAAGCCGAAACTGTCCCGGAAAAGGTTTATGAAGGATGGGAGATACCGGATGAAATTGCCATCGAATGTGTCTGTCTTGAAAGTCCCAAACTTTTCCCTAAAGATGACTGGTATTACATGGTCAGTGCGACTGGAGGGACCGCCGGACCGTCTACAAGTCACATGGCCATCGTGGCCAGAGCGCAGCATCCTGCTGGTCCATGGGAAAATTCCCCTTACAATCCGTTGATCTGGACCCGTGATGAATCCGAATTATGGTGGTCAAAAGGGCATGCAACGCTGATCGAGGGACCGGACCAGGACTGGTTCGCCATTTACCATGGTTACCGGCATGGACAACGTTCCTGGGGCAGGTCTACCCTGATCTCACCAGTAGAGTGGAATAACGAGGGATGGCCGGTGCTTGCCTCCAATTGGCCCGATGGCTGGGATGATCCCCTCACGGTGAATCTACACCTTTCAGATGAATTTGATGGCGACGAAATAGGAATGCAATGGCAGGCATATGGAAGATTTGATACGAGCCGTTACAGAGTGCTGAACGAGGGTATAGAAATAATGGCTATTGAGGAAGATCCGGGGAGTTCTAATCCTTTTACTGCAAATCCGAGGGACCTGGCCTATGAGGTAGAAACGGAAATGACCATTTACGGGGAGGTTTATGCCGGACTCATCCTTTTTTACAATCCCGATGCCTATATCACGCTGGGATTGACATCTGACAGTACTCTTCTGAAGAATGAGAGCAGATTCCGGAGTGGTCAGGGCGGCGAGTTGTCCGGGGTTCATATCCCATATTCCGGAAAACGGATCCGCTTAAAGATCAGGAATGACCGCCAGGATGCATCATTTTATTATGGCACCCCGGATGAAGAATGGATAAAACTGGAAAGATCCGATGATGTTTCCGGATTCCAGCACAATGTATATGGCAGCTTCAGTTCCATCCGACCCGGCTTTTTCGTTACCGGCAATGGAAAGGCCCGATTTGAATACTTCAGGTACAATGCCCTGCCGCATCAGAAATGATTAGTGAAGTGATATCGGGTGGTGGTTTATCCCAGACAACGTATAAGATCCATTACAAGGCAGGAGGTTGCATGCTGGCAGGCCCGGTGGATCCTTTTCATCACAAAGGACCCGGTTTTTTGCCCGAGGAAAAAAGCAGTTACCAGAAATACATAGGTATACCAGGCAAAACCAATGTCAGAGACAAGCCTTAATCCAATAATAAATGGTACAGGTATATGTATGGCCAAAAACCACTGAAGGGAAAATGACCTGACATTGCTCCGCCAGTATCCAAATGGTATGTTAAATACAAGGACCAGGAGGCTTATCAAAAGAAGTTTCATAGTGAAAGAAATGTCTTTATCTGGTCTATCTGTAAATAAAGCATAACATATTACCTGTGAACGTAACGTCATCAAGCATTCCGGCTCTATGTATAAAATTAATCGGGAAGGTCATATCCACCCGCTCGATGTCTCCCCATTCGGCCACCATATCCATCCCTGATGATACCAGCCGGTCCACCCCTTTACTTGGGTTGTCCCACGATTTCATGATAGGCCTCTCTCTGAAATCCCTCCAGGATGTCTATTCGAAAGTCCATCGAACCTGAATATTCATTTTCCCGGGGAGGATAATAATCCTGTGCGATCAAGGGAAAACTGGCGGCCAGGAACCATGCCAGGAGCAGGCCTGACGTAATAGAAAAGATTGATTTTTTTTATTTCATTCTTCTCTTACCGGATGGCCAGGCATTGATTAAATATGCCGCCAATCCATGCCATCACTACCATCAGGCAGCTGATGTGATGCAAATTCCCGCATTCTTCTATTCTCTGCAATCGCAAGCCTGCGGTAACCGAGGTTGGCTGCAATGTAATAAACGGGCATTCGCAAATTTCCCAGGATCCTTTCAGCGATGCTGAATATTTTACTGAAGTCGGTCTTGGCCTTGATTTTACCAATCTGTAATTCCAGCGGTGTCATATTCTTGGGCTGGAACACCACAGTATGGTGATCATAGTATTCCCATTTTTCATGCAACAGCCTCCCTGCCTCTTTAAGTTTATCAAATACACGGGTACCGGGATATGGTGTTAAAGCATTGATAGAGGCAACGCTGATCCGGTTCTTCCTTAAAAATTTTATCGTTTGCCCGAATGTTTCATGAGTATCGTCATCAAAGCCGAAAATCACCGAGGCCTGGATCATAATACCCATTTTTAATATTTTCCTGATACTTTGTTGAGTGTCTTCCAGACTTTTCAGCTTGTTGTATTGATGAATGTTGGTATCCAACACACTTTCCAGGCCAATAAACAATCCTTTGCAGCCGCTTTTTTTGGCCAGTTTCATCAGCTCTAGATCCCGTGCGAAAGAAATAGATGATTGTCCTATCCACCTGATTTTCAATGGAATCAATGCCGTAAATAGCTCCCTGGCATACTTCTTGTGCCCAATAATATTGTCATCGAGGAAAATAAAATTCCTGGCTCCTGATGTCTGAATATCCTTTACTACATGTTTTACAGGTATCAGCTTTATTTTTTTGCCGAAAATATTTGACACACAACAAAAATCACAATCGTACGGACATCCGCGTGAGGTTTGTAACGGTACCAGATTATACATCCGTTTTTTGGAAAGGGTTGAAAAATCTTTAGGTATATACCGGTCAAGATCCGGATTCGGTTCGTGATATCTCTGCTGCAGGTTATCGCTTTCAATATCCTCAAGTATTTTTTCCCACACACCTTCAGCTTCCCCTATTACCACAGCATCGGCGTGTGCCAGCGCCTCATCTGGTAACAATGAGGGATGCACCCCTCCCATCACTACTTTCTTCCCTTTCTCCCTGAAGGCATCGGCTATGCGGTATCCACGATATGCGTTCGAGGTCATGCAACTGATGCCAACGACATCGCATTCTTCATCCAGGTCCAGCTGCATGTATTCCTCCTCAACAATTTTTACCTCATGCTTCTTCGGGGTAAGTCCCTGGAGTATGAACAATGCCAGTTGTGGTATCAAAATACCCTTATTGGTAAATTGGTGCTGATCCCTGACAGGTGAAACTAATAAGATTTTCATGGATTCATTATATTGGTTAAGAGCTTGCCTCCTAACCTGTTCCTGTTCCGGATTAGTGGGGTTCGGCTCAATAATTATGTGAAAAGGGACTCAATCTGCAACGTGGAGGAAGACAGCACACTTATTTTTACGCTTCCTGATCCGGTTATTGCATTCCAGGATCAGGTTAAAGATATATGATTTTACTGGTTTACCAAAATTTGTTAAATCAAGATTTATAAGTCCAATTTAAAATTAATATATTACAATTATCCTAACACATGACAGAAATGCAGAATAATAAACCTTCTATTGTTCAATCGGTAAAGACTGGTTTACTGATTATTATTATGATTTTCATTCCTGAAACGGGATATTGTCAGCCTGATAACAAGGAACTGGCCAGAGAAATCCTGGCTAATAAGGATTTTGAGGTGGTATATGAAAAGGGCCTTACCATCCTGGGGACAGGTTTCAATGCCGGTACCGTATATGCCGAGACCTGGATACGGGACCTGAATACCTTCATAATACATTCTCTTTTGGTCACGCCCCAGGAGGATGTCCGTGAAGCCCTGCTCAGGTTTTTCCGCTTCCAGGGATTTGATGGCAACATGGTCGACGGTTACGTTGAAATCCCACCTGATGAGCAGGTAGATTATTACTCCCGCGCAGTGCGATATGACATGCCCGGTTATGCTTTTCACAAGAATACCGTGGAGACCGACCAGGAAACTTCTTTGATACAGTCCATAGGCAAATATATTAAAGCAACGGGGGACCGTGCCATCCTCGAGGAAGAAATCCATGGGATGAGGGTCCTCGACCGCATGGAATTGATGCTGACATGGCTGATGAATTACCGGTACAACAAGCAGTACGGATTGATATGGGGGGCCACGACAGCGGACTGGGGAGATGTCCATCCAAACCATCCCTGGGGGGTTAAACTTGATGAAACTGCTGGTCCGGCTATTGATATTTATGACAATGCCATGTTCCTTATCGCACTCGACGATTTTCTGAAGCTTCACGATGATCCTGAAGTAATTGCCAGGTGGAAAGACACCTATGATCAGGTGAAAGCCAACACCAGGAAACATCTGTGGGATATTGAAAACCAGAAATTCATCCCCCACCTGTACTTAAGTTGTCCACAATTTAAAGACATTGATGAGAACCGGATCTATTATCACGGGGGAACGGCTGTTGCGATACAGGCGGGACTCCTGGAAAGCGATGAGATCCTTACCTCGATCCATAAAATGCGTGAGAATGTAAAAGACGCCGGGGCTACGAGCATAGGTCTGACAATGTACCCGGCCTACCCGGAAGGTGCCTTTATGAACAAGGGGATGGGGCCCTATCAGTACCAGAACGGGGGGGACTGGACCTGGTTCGGGGCCAGGATGATTACCGCCCTTGTCCGGCATGGCTTTGTCCTGGAAGCCTATGAAGATTTACAACCCATGGTCAGGCGGGTAGTTCAGAATGATGGTTTTTATGAATGGTACACCATTGATGGTGAACCCAAGGGGGCTGGTGTTTTCAGGGGATCTGCCGGGGTGCTGCTGGAAGCCATTGATGCACTCAGAGCCTGGGCAGAGGAAAAACAATAATCAAAAATACCATGGAAAAGTGGCTCATTATTCTGCTGGTACTGAGTGCCGCATGCAAGAAGACAGATTTCACTGCGTATGTTGATCCGAATATTGGTGGGGTCGCACCCCTGCTGACGACAAAGAATCCTACGGTGCACCGGCCCCACAGCATGATCAGGGTGTTCCCCGTGACCAAACCGGGTTTAAGCGACCGTTACCTTTCCGATAAGATTTACGGGTTTGCAGTCAATATGCCGGCCTACCGTAATGGACATGTAACTGAACTCATGCCGTTTCCTGGCGAGATCGGTGTCAGCAAAACAGAAAACGCATCATTGTATGATCATGACCATGAAGAGGTTCATCCTTGGTACCATAAGGTATGGCTGGAGGATCATGAAATCATGGCGGAATGGTCAACCACCGAGAGAGCTGTCATCTACCGTTTCCATTTTCCTCCGGACAAGATCGGAAACATCATTTTCCGGGCCGGCCGGAATGCAGCTTTCAGGTTTCAGGATTCCTTCTCCATCTCGGGATGGGAGGAATTCCGGGGGAGCAGGCAATATTTTTATGCCCATTTTTCTAATCCGTATGACTGGCTGGGCATGTTCAATGAGGATAGCATCTTCCATGACAGGAAAGAAATCAGCGGTGAAAGATCCGGGACCTATGTCTCTTTCAGCAATTTGCAGGATCCCCTGGAGGTGCGCATTGGAATCTCCTATATCGATGTTGATCAGGCACGGGAGAACCTTATCCATGAAACAGATGGCAAAACCTTTAAACAGGTAACAACCAAGAGCCACCGGATCTGGAAAGATGCCCTGAACAGGATCAGGGTGAGCGGCGGCACGGAAAGGCAGTTGAGAATTTTCTATACCTCCCTGTACCGTGCATATGAGCGCATGGTTGATATCTCTGAATACGGTCGTTATTATAGTGGTTATGACAAGCAGGTACACCCCGATGAGGGCCAGCCTTTTTATGTGGATGACTGGCTGTGGGATACCTTCAGGAGCCAGCATCCCCTGCTTACGATCCTTGATCCAGGACAGCAGGCAGAAATGGTACAATCCTATGTAGACATGTTTGAACAAAGCGGATGGATGCCTGGATTTCCCCAGTTCTATGGTGATTTCCCGGCCATGATAGGCTTTCATTCGGCGGCCCTGGTTTGGGATTCCTATCAAAAAGGGATCACGCAATTTGACGCAGAGATGGCATACCAGGGTTTGAAAAAGAATGCCATGGAGGCCACCATGCTGCCCTGGCGGTCCGGTCCCATGTGCTCACTGGACAGTTTCTACTTGGAATATGGCTGGTATCCGGCCCTCCCGGAAGACAGCGTGGAAACCGTTCCCCTGGTACACGGGTTCGAAAAACGGCAATCCGTTGCCCTCACCCTGGAACACAGCTATGACGATTGGTGCCTGGCCCAGCATGCCAGGGCACTGCACAAGCAGGAGGATTATGAATATTTTATGGAACGCTCCCTGAATTACCGCAAGGTATACAATCCGGAAACAGGTTTTATGTCTCCCAGGATGGCCGACGGAGCATGGGTGGAACCCTTTAACCCCAAGCTTTCTGGGGGCTATGGCAGCCGTATGTATTTTGCTGAAAACAATGCCTGGATATGGAATTTCAACGTGCTGCATGATATTGGGGGACTGATAGAACTGATGGGCGGGAACGATGCTTTCACCGACCGGCTTGATGCGCTTTTCAACGAGCCTGCCGGGATCTCTAAATGGATGTTCATGGGGCAGTTCCCGGATGCATCGGGACTGAATGGGATGTTCCCGGCCGGTAACGAGCCGGCCTTCCATGTCCCCTACCTGTATAATTATGCCGGCAAGCCCTGGAAGACACAACGAAGGATAAGGGAGATCATGGATATGTGGTTCGATGATTCCCCGCTGGGCCTGCCCGGGGATGAAGACGGAGGAGCCCTGTGTGCCTGGTATGTCCTATCGGCCATGGGATTCTATCCGGTCACCCCCGGAACGGGATTGTATGCCATCGGGAGCCCGGTGTTTGAAAAAATCCGGATCCAGTTGCCCGACGGAAATACATTTACGATAAGGGCAAATAACTGCTCAAAGCGAAACAAATACATCCAATCAGCCAGGTTGAATGGAGAAATGTTTGATCGCTGCTGGATCCGGCACAGTGAGATTACTGATGGTGGGATCCTTGAACTGGAAATGGGTGATCGCCCCAACAAGGGTTGGGCCAGCGACCCTTCCGTATACAGGGAATTGCTTCTGTTGAATAACATCAATTAATTGTAGGATCCATCAATATCACCACGACCATGTACAAGACCATTATTGCTTCCCTGTGCTGCATACTCGCAACTCATTTGACTACTGCCTGCTGCCAGGTTGCCCAAAAGCCCAACGTAATAATCATTCTCGCTGATGACATGGGTTACGGGGATGTATCCTTCTGCAACCCAACTGCCCGGACCCATACTCCGAATATCGACGAAATTGCCCGGGAGGGTATCAGCTTTACCGATGCACATACGGCAGGTGCCCTCTGTATCCCGTCCAGGTATGGATTACTGACCGGGAGGTATTTTTTCAGGGTTCCCCGGCAAAGGATCTATTGGGGTTACGGAGCCCCTTTGATCGAAGAAGGGGGGGAAACCATCGGATCGATGATGCAGAAAGCCGGCTACACCACCGCCTGTATCGGGAAGTGGCATCTGGGGCTGGACTGGCCGCTGAAGAATCCAGACAAACCACAGATCACTGAATGGAGAAAACTTGGCCCTACCAATACAGATTTTTCAGGGGTTATTGGGAGGGGTCCCAATACGCTTGGATTCGATTATTCTTTCATCATGCCGGCATCGCTGGACATGCCACCCTATGTGTTTGTAAAGAATGACAGGGTGGTGGATCCAGTTATCCGGCAGGTCAATGAGATATATCCCGAAAGAAGGCCCGATACTAAAATGGTGTGGGACCAAAAATATGTCGGTGATGAGGATATTTACTGGGGACGGGGGATCTGGTGGCGCAACGGGGAGATCTCCGCCTCTTTCCGCGTTGAAGACTGCCTGGATATCCTTGTGAATGAAGGGATTTCGTTTATAAAACAACAGGCAAACGAAAATCCCGATAAACCCTTCTTGCTCTACCTGCCCCTTACGGGTCCGCATACACCCTGGGTGCCGGGAGAAGAATTCAAAGGGTCCACGGCCCTGGGGACCTACGGTGATTTTATAGCCCACATTGACGATGTGATTCACCGGATCGTGAAGACCCTGAAATCATTGAATATTGAAGAGAATACGATGCTGATCTTCACCAGCGACAATGGCGGCCACTGGTCCGAGGAAGATAAACTCACCTATGCCCATCAAAGCAATTATGGTGCCCGGGGACAAAAAGGGGATATCTGGGACGGGGGACACCATGTCCCGTTTTTTGTAAAGTGGCCAGCCATGATTAAGGATCCCGTCACATGCCACCAGACAATAGGACTGATAGACATCATAGCGACCCTTTCTGAAGTGACCGGCCAACAGATCCAGGATACTTACGCAGAGGACAGTTACAGTTTCTATAAAATATTGAAAGGTAATACCGGGGAACCTGTCAGGGATCAGATCATCTATCTATCCGGGGCAGGAAAGCTGTCCATTAAGGCCGGGGAATGGAAGTATATCGACTGCCTGGGTTCAGGTGGATTTTCCGAACCGGCATTGCTTGACCCTGTCCCGGGCGGTCCCCTGGGACAGCTTTATAATCTCCAACAGGACCCGCATGAACAAAATAATCTTTACCTCGAAGAACCGGAGATCGTTAGGCACTTGTCTGGATTACTTAATAACATTGTATTTGAAAAGTGATTGGATATTTTTGCAGTATAGTACAAAATAGTTATACTGAATTACCGAAAAGATCCATTATTGTCTGCAATGAAATTGAGGAACGCAGAATTGGATCGATTCAAATCATGCCTACGGGAAATTCTTTGATGAGTTTTGGGCCGGGTACATAATCTGAGCAGTTTCAGTTACACTCAAATGATCTATCTGTCTAACTGCTGCATTGCGGCCGAAAACTTCGTTACAGGTAGTTTACAAACCCGATCCTGGCAAACGTAGATCATGGTCTCCCCTGCAAGGAATTTGCCTTTATGAAGATCTATGCCTCCTTCCCGCTTCCCTCCGGAAAACATTACATCAGGCAGGTATTTTCGGCCAAATTCCTTGCGTATGGCTTCATAACCATCTCCTAAGATCACCACTTCGAAAGGAGGCCTGACCATATTTGCTTCCAGTATGGCCCAGTTTGAATAATAAAACGGGTTCTGATGTATCTCTTCCCGGACGATCTGGAGCATTTTCCGGGAAATCTGAAGCAGGTCTTCGCGGTATAAATAGGTACCCAGCCTGAAAAGATTTTTAGCCATTTCAGAATTTGAGGAAGGAATGACATTGTCGGAAATCTCTTTTTTACGCACGATCAAGTTTGAGTGATGATCATGTGTGTAGAAGAACATGCCGGTTTGTACATCCAGGAAATGCTCCAGGGCATAATCCGTCAGCGCTTCCGCCTTTTTCAGCCAGTTTTCATCGAAGTTGGACCGGTATATCTCAATAAATGCTGAGATGGTGAAGGCATAATCATCCAGGAATGCCGGAATGGAAGAATTACCATTTTTATAATTCCTGGTCATTTGCAGGTCATTGCTGATTGCATGGGTTTCCAGGAAGTGGGCGGATTTCAAAGCTACCTCCAGGAATTCCGGATCGGCAAAAGCCTGGTAACTGTATGCATAGGCCCTGGCCATCAATGCATTCCAGGATGTTAGGATTTTGTCATCAAGTCCCGGAGCAGTCCGCTTGGATCGTTCCTTTAAAAGAAGCATTTTTCCCTGCTTAATTATCTTCTTCAATTCTCCTAATGTAAGTCCTTGTTTTTTAGCTATTTCCGTATCCTTATTCTTACGGAAAAGGATATTTTTGCCATGCTCCCAGTTTCCCTGTGCAGTGATATTATAATAATCTAAAAATACTGCAGCCATATTTCCAAGGATTTTTTCCATCTCAGGAAGTGTCCACACATAATATTTTCCTTCTTCTCCCTCGCTGTCAGCATCCAGGGCGGCATAGAATCCGCCTTCACCTGAGTTCAGTTCCCGCTGGATGAATTCATGGGTCTCATACACTATATTCCTGTATAACGGATCACCAGCAATTTGCCATCCACGGGCATAAAGCTCCAGCAGTTGTGCATTGTCATATAACATCTTCTCAAAATGTGGAACATGCCAGTGTGCATCCGTCGAATAGCGGGCAAATCCACCACCTACATGATCATAGATCCCTCCCAGGGCCATGTTATCAAGTGTGGAAATGACCGATTCAAGGGCTTGTTGACTGTCACTCAGATAATGATAATGCATGAGGTATTCCCAGGCTGCAGGCATGGGGAATTTGGGAGCCCGTCTGATCCCTCCTTTGTCCATATCAAGGTATGGCTGCAGATTGGCAAAATTCCTGTCCAGTTGCTTCAGGGCATATGAAGAGTTTTGACTCTCCACAGGGACTTGCTCGATGGACCGGATCCCACTGGTTACGTTGTCAGCCTGTTTGATCAGTTTGTATGGTTCCTTTTCATAAAGGTCAACGAAATACTGGAGAACCTTGATCCAGTCCTCCTTGCGGAAATAGGTACCAGCATAAAATGGTTTGCCATCTGGAAGGGCAAAGGCGTTTAAGGGCCATCCCCCCTGGCCGGAAATCAGCTGTACTGCATCCATGTATACCTGATCCACATCGGGCCTCTCCTCCCTGTCCACCTTGATGGAAATGAAATGTTCATTCATGATGGCGGCCACCGAGGGATCCTCAAAACTCTCGTGCTCCATTACATGGCACCAGTGACAGGCCGAATAGCCAATGCTGATGATGATCAGTTTATTATCCTTCCGGGCCAATTCCAGTGCCTTCTCTCCCCAGGGATACCAGTGGACCGGATTATGGGCATGCTGGAGCAGATAGGGACTGCTCTCATGGATCAGTTCATTCGTATTTGCGGAAAACATATCCACGAAGATATGAAATCTTTTAGAATGATTCTAAATAGGGAGATCGACCTGCATCAACTTTATATTACTTCAGGGGAAGTGGATCAGATTTTATTGCTACATTATTGTGGATATGCCACTGAATCTATTTTCTTGAATGATTTGTGCAGGATATCCTGCGTATTCAGCCAGCTCAAATATAAGTTTACAAGCAAATACATCCTGTTTGGATGGGAAGAGCCCATGGCAATCCTGTAAATTTCCCAAAAAAGTTTCCTTTCCTCTGGTGATGTTTTCGCGATAACATATCGCATTAATCTTGTGACCAGGCCGAGGTTGTCCCAGTCAAATTTTGCGCTTGGTATATTCAGTTTTCCCCTTTTGGGTGATTGCTCATAATTTGAAAAGAATGTCCTTAATCGATGAATGTAATTACCAGGTTCATACAGATTTTTAAGCAGCCAGCAAAGACCCTGTTCAAGCTGCCTGAGGGTCATCTGTTTGGGTGCAACAGTGAAGGTATTAAGTGAATTTTGATGCTCGGGATTGGCTCTGACTGTGTGTTCATAGTCGATATACCTTCCTTCCCTTATCATCCGTCTTTTCAAGGGTGAACCATCCGGCGCCTGAAGCGCCAAGGCCTGTATATTAGGGATTCCACTCTTGGCAAAAAAGTCATTTTGAGCTTTGAAAATCGTTAGATCATCATGATCAAACCCCACAATACACCCCGCATGAACAAGGATGCCATGTTCATGGAATCTTTTGATATACTCAAGCATATCACCAATTAGGTTCTGTTTTTTATTGGTTTCTTCAAGGCTTTTCTGGTTGGGTGTTTCTACCCCAACAGATACCCGGTTTAGACCAGCTTCTGCAGATAATTCCAGGAATTCCTCATCCCCTGCAATTTCAATGGATAACTGCGTTACAAACGAAACGGGGTATCTCTTTTTCCGGTTCCAATCCCGCAATGCCCTCAATATTTCTTTTGCTTTTTTCCGGTTACCCGGGAAATTATCATCAGCAAGCATGATTACCCTGAAATTGCCAAGCCTGTATAATTGTTCGACCTCCCGAATAATATTCTGCACAGGCTTGTACCTCATCCTGTTTCCCACATATTCATGAACACTGCAAAATTCGCACTTGTATGGACATCCCCGGCTTGCCTGAACAATCCCGAAGAGATATTTTTGCATGGTCCCAGGCACATACCCGGAATAATCAGGTAGCGGACTCAATGCAAGATCGACCTTCTCCGTCTCGCGGTATTCTTTTCTGACCGTGCCCTTCAAATAGTCCTCCAGAAAAATTGGCCAGGTTCTTTCGGCTTCACCAATGAAGACCACATCGGCGAAGGATTCCCATCTCTCGGGACTAAAAGTGACCGGGGAGCCCCCGCAGACGATCAGGGCACCCCGTTTTGCAAAGCCGCGAGCGATTTCCTCGGCCCGGTTCAAAATATAGGAGAATCCGCCAATGCCAACGATATCAAATGATTCACTGAAATCAACAGGGTCAACATCTTCATCCACGATCTTGACCTCAAACTCGGGTGGTGTCAGCGCAGCTATTGTAGCCAGGCTCAAAACTACGGGTCCCCCTGAACGCCTCGTGATCATCTTTATGATCCCGGATACGTTGATGAAATTGATCTCATAATTTCTGGGTATTACCAGCAGGATTTTCTTTTTCATGGATTGGCTGATTAACAATACAAATCTATCATGGTGATAAACGGAAATGAAACGGATTCCTGCTTTTGCCATTCGGAGATTTGCAGAAATTGCCAGCTGGATGAAATGAGAGTCGAAGCTGAATTACCTAAAAGGAATTTAGACCAATGCTTCTTTGGATTTGGAAAAAATTACAAAAATCAACCTGGCAATGTAATCAGAATTGGGATTTTTTCCCAATAAAAATCGGGTTTATAGACTATATTTAACCTGTGAACAGGGCATTTCAGGATAAAGCATTGGGAGCAACCGGCATCCGGCTTAAAAATGCCTTTATCAAGGCGGCCACATTTGAGGGAATGTATGAGCATGGATTACCAACCCGGGCATTAACCGACCACCATGTAGCTATGGCAAAGGGAGCAATAGCGCTTACAACTGTATCTTACGGGGCGGTTTCCCCGGAGGGACGGACATTTCCTCACCAGATGTACATCCATGATAAAAGCCTGGAGAAGCTGGTAAAACTGGCTTACGAGGTCCACCAGGCAGGTGGGAAGGTCTGCATGCAACTTACCCATTGCGGCTATTTTTCAAAGAATAAGGAGGTGAAAAATCCCATGGCACCCAGTCGCATTTTCAATAAATACGGGGCCATGTCAGGGATTATCTTTTCCAGGGAAATGACAAGTGAAGACATGGCAGCCGTGTCTGAGGATTTTGCCATTGCTGCCCTGCGGCTGAAGGAAGCCGGATTTGATGCAGTGGAAATCCATATGGGGCACGGATATCTACTCAGCCAGTTTTTAAGTCCACGGACAAACAAGCGAAAAGATGAATACGGAGGGAGCATAGAAAACAGGTCCAGGTTCCCGCTAGAATTACTAAAAAATGTAATTGACAAAACCGGGAAGGATTTTCCGGTCCTGGTAAAACTGAACCTGAGCGATGGATTCAGGAACGGCTTTTCACTGGATGATTGCAAATATGTGGCCCGGGCACTGGAAAAGCATGGATGTACGGCCATTGTATTGAGTGGCGGATTCACCAGCAAAACCCCTTTTTATTTAATGCGGGGCAAGATCCCGCTGCGGGGCATGTTAAAAAACGGATCCAACCTGGCAGAAAAGCTGACAATAGCATTTTTTGGTCCCCTGATTATCAGAAAGTTCAGGTTCGAGGAAAATTTCTTCCTTGATCAGGCCCGGGAGATCAGGAAAGCAGTTAAAATGCCCCTGGTTTACCTGGGTGGAGTTGATTCCAGAAAGGGGATTGAGGAGATCCTGGATGCAGGATTTGATTTCATCGCCATTGCCAGGGCCCTGATCCATGATCCGGAATTCTTATTGAAATTGGGGGATGGCCGCATTGACAGATCAGCATGTACAAGATGCAATCAATGCGTGGTGGAAATGGACAGGGATGGGATAAGATGTGTTCTCTAGTCCGGGGGGATATAATCCGGATTGAGCTCTGTTGGAACTGGTGCCCCGGTACTTACCCTCCATTCTTCCAGTATATTTAATAGTTCCTGTGTTTTGTCGGGATCTGTTTCGGAAAGGTTGACCTTTTCTCCGATATCTTCTTTGAGGTTATAGAGTTCCAGTCCCCCGTCCTCAAAATACTGGTGCAGTTTCCAGTCCCCTATCCTGACCACAGACCCTGGACGAGTTCTGAAGATTGAATCACGGGTCTCTGCACCCTCCGACAGATATGCCTCCAAGTATACCGGGAAATGCCAGAACAAAGGTCTCTCATTTATATCCCGGTTCTTTGTGAGGTGAGGAATCAGGCTTATGCCATCCAGGGGTAAAGCTTCCTTATTTCTCAGGTGTTTTTTCAGGCCCGCTGACTCAAGGATGGTCGGGAATAGGTCAAGGTTTGTTACAGGTTTATCGGATCGCTGACTCGCTTCTATTTTTCCTTCCCAGGCAATGACCAGCGGTTCGCGTATCCCTCCTTCATAGTAACTGCCTTTGCCTGCCCGAAGGGGCCATTGTTTGGTGATCCCGAAATGTCCGCCGTTATCGGAGGTAAAAATGATCAGTGTCTTGTCAGTCATACCTTCTTGCTCCAGTGTAGAAAGCAGGCTGCCGATGTTCCGGTCAAGGTTATCTATCATGGTGGCGTACTTTACGTTCTCCTGTCCATTCCATGGCTTTTTACCCTCATACTTATGGAGAAGACTGTCCACGGGATGTATGGGTGTGTGGACTGCATAGGGTGAATAGTAAAGGAAGAAAGGCTGGCCGGGCTCTTCCCGGACAAATTCTATCGCATGTTCCATGATCAGGTCTGTAAGATATTCCTCATCGGGGGCTTCCAGGGGCACGTTTCCATAAGGAGGATAATAACTGCGTGGGCTCCCAGTGTTTGTGCCACCGATATTTCTGTCAAATCCCTGAGTGCAGGGATCTTCCCCCAGGTGCCACTTGCCTGCATGGCAGGTCCGGTAACCCGCCTTTTGAAGCACTTCTGCCATGGTGATAAACTCATCTGCCAGTACGGTTGTATTGGGCGTGGGGATCAGTTTGCGGTCACGGCTGTCTCCCCTTTCAGAATTGTTCACCGTATAGATACCGTGCCTGGGTGCCCATTGCCCGCTCATCAGGCAGGCCCTGCTGGGTGCACAATTTGATGCCGAAGCATAGGCATTTGTGAAGACCATCCCACTTTCTGCCAGATTATCTATGTTGGGTGTTTCATAATACTCGCTGCCCATGAAGCCCACATCACGCCAGCCCATATCATCAATATTGATCAGGATGATATTGGGCTGGGATTTTTTACATCCCGCAATGGTAAAAACACAAATTGTCAGGAGGATAAAAAGTTTTGAATGGAAGTATTGTCTGATCATTTTAATCCGGTTTTGCAGGTAGGTGAAATTATGCTATTAATAGCAGTATTCAAAACCTTTTTTTGGTATCGGCGGGATAATTGATTAATATTCTGAAATGAAATGCATAAACCTCTGAACATGTCTTTAAAAACCAGCATTAGAATACTTATAGGGGCTGCTTTCCTGTTTACTGCAGGATGCAAGTCCCCATTGAATGATGAATATCAAGTGGCAGCCTACGTATGGCCCTCCTGCCACGATGAATCCCGAAGCAGGGATGTTCTCTGGCCGGAAGGGATCGGGGAATGGGAGATCATTAAAAAGGGAGATCCCCGATTTGAGGGGCATTACCAGCCCAGGGTACCCCTCTGGGGATATGCCATGGACGATGATCCCGTGGCCATGGTGAAAAAGATCAATGCCGCTGCCGACCATGGGGTCAATATGTTCGTTTTTGACTGGTACTGGTATGACGGAGAACCATTCCTTGAGTCGACGCTCAACAACGGATTTCTGAAAGCACCTAACAATGACCGTATGCAGTTCTACATCATGTGGGCCAATCATGATGTCCCGGGTACCATGTGGAACCGCTATCGCTACGATTCCGATACCATAATATGGGTGGGCGAAGTGAACTGGGAGGATTACAAGGTGATGGTTGAACGGATCATCCGCCAGTATTTCAGACAACCGAATTATTTCAAAATAGAAGGTAAACCCGTTTTCTCCATTTTCAGCTTCCAGGACCTGGTGAACAGTTTCAATGGCCTGGAGGGAACAAAGGAAGCGCTCGATTACTTCCGGGAAGAAGTCATAAAGGATGGCCTCCCCGGTTTACATTTGCAGCTTATCAGCAGAAGGCCCATGGGGCATGCCGGATTGATCGGAGAAGAGTATGCCCGGGGGAAAGGTTTGGATGAAATTATTGATTACCTGGGTATCAACAGCATGACGACATATAACTGGAGAATGTCAGGGATTGATGAAGACTATATCAGATGGGCGGAAAACGGCATTGCCATGCGAAACAGATGGGATTCCCTGCTGGACATACCCTATTTCCCCTGTGTATCCATAGGCTGGGATAATACGCCCAGATATGCCGGGCTGGGCAGGGAATCTGTGGTCCATACCGGCAATACGCCTGAAAGCTTTGCCGCCTACCTGCAGCAGGCAAAAGATTATCTAAAGGACCGCCCGGACCAGCCAAAACTCATCCTGATAAATGCCTGGAATGAATGGGTGGAGGGGGCTTACCTGGAACCCGACATGAAATGGGGTTACGGCTATCTTGAAGCGGTAAAGAAGGTGATGAGCGGCCGATATGACACCTATTGATCAAAAGAGCTTAACCAGGCGTCAAGTTCGAGGGCCATGGCACGTACCACTTCCGGAAATTCCGCCGATATGTCTTTTTCTTCATAGGGATCAACCAATATATCATAGAGCTCATAAGATTCACGGTCATCTTTGCTTACAAGCTTGAACCTGTCATCCGACCAGGCTGTCATAAACGTATTTCTGTAAGCTGATTGAAACCCTATCGGCCTGTTCCTGAGGTGGATGGAATCGGATTCAATTACCTCCCTGAGGCTGATCCCATCCAGACCGGGATGATTCTCCAATGAAATATCCAGCAAATCAAGGATGGTGGGAAAATAGTCAGTCGTGACTGCCGGGAAATCGGTTTCACGATGTTCCGCAATTTTTTCAGGCCATACCAGTATGCCGGGTACACGGATCCCGCCCTCATAAAGGCTTCCCTTTCTTTCACGGAATCCACCGGTTTCTCCCTGCTGGCGTCCACCTTTAAAATCCCCTGGTCCTCCTCCGGTTGCAGCCGGGCCATTATCAGATGTAAACCAGATCATGGTGTTCCGGGCTATCTGCAGATCCTCAAGTTCTTTCCTGAGCCTCCCGATCTGCTCATCCATGGCGGTAATGGTACCGTAATAGTGCCGGTAATTGTCCCCCAAACCGGTATATTTATCCAGGTATTCCTCTCCGGCAACAACCGGACTATGCGGTGTATGGAACCATACCACGGCCAGAAAAGGCCTGTCATGGCGGACGGCATTCCTGATAAATGGAACAACCCTGTCCATGATAACCCTGGAATCATCACCTTCCAGGCTACGAGTTTCCAGACACCCTTCCCCTGTCCAGTAATAAGTACCATAAAAATCCCCCTCTGCTGAACCCGGTCCTACCCCGCCTGCTTCCCTGTCGGGCGTGATCATGGGGTTCCAGGTGGGTACTTTTGCCTCTGTGGAAAAACAAACATGAAATCCATGCTGCCATGGGGGTGAGTAATGTGAAGTGTCTTGCACCCTCCCTCCACGGTTTGAATCTCTGACTATTCTGGATAAGGTTCCAAGATGCCATTTCCCGAAATGCCCCGTAACATAACCTTTGCCCTTTAGCATTTCAGCAAGTGTGATCTCATCCTTAGGTAAACTGCCAACATTGGCGTAGTATATCCCATAACGAAACGGGTGCCTGCCTGTCAGCACACTGCCTCTGGTTGGTGAACAAACAGGTGCCGCTGCATAAAACCGCTGGAAGACAAGTCCCTCGGCGGCCATCTGATCCAGCTGCGGCGTTTTCATATGAGGGTGACCATTATAAGCTGCATCACCCCATCCCATATCATCGGCCATAAGCATGATGATGTTCGGCAGCTGCTCTCTGGAGGAAGAACAGGAATAGCAGATGAGGAGAAGCAGCAGCCAAAAACTTCTCATTTGAATCTGAAGGAATATGGGTGTGTATCTATTAATAGATTAATTCATTACATTTCTTTCTTTCTGATCTCCATGGCTGCATCAATCATGGCCATGAATCCCTCAACAGGCACGTAGCCCGCAATGGAATTGCCCGAACCAAGGCCATACCCGTTTGCCTTATTTCTGAAAATACTTGCATCTTCAAGTACCTTTCTGTATACGGTATCATAATCATTCAGCGAAAGGGTATTGACATCGATACCGCCAAACAGGCCTATCCTGTCTGAATACAATTCTATCCACCTGCTGAATGGTGCGATCTCATCTTCGTTCGAATGTTTGGCATCAATGCCCAGTGCTATGATATCTTCCATGATCGCGAAAATATTGCCGCAGCTATGCAAGAGGAATTTCTTTCCGGATCGATGGATAAGATCGATCACGCGTTTATACTGCGGAAAAATGTGATGCCTGATGGTATCCGGTTCAAGCAGGGTGGATGTTTTGAATCCCAGGTCATCTCCCATCCGGAAAAAAACGAAGATATCGGCGTATTTTTCGATCACCCCTTCCCATAATATCAGATAGAGGTCGCCTATTTTTTTGAACAGATCTGCAAATAATTCAGGGTCAGTATATTGCAAAACACAAAGAGGTTCATAACCCACCAGGTCCTGGGCCGATTCAAAGATACCGTAACCACAGCCGCCATAGGCCTTCATACCTTCCGGCAGGGTTTTCCTTATGGCCTCAAAATGGGGGGTATATGCCTGCCAGAAGATCCCTGGTATTTCATCCCATGGATATTTCTCGAAATCCTCCCTTGTCTGGATCGGTCCCGGCATACCTCCCAGGATGGCTCCATGTCCCGGGTAAATATCGCATATGGCAGCTTCATAATCGAAGGCATCGTAGGTCATATCTTTCCAGAAACCGGCAATAAGGTGGTAGTAGTTTTCAAAATCCCGAGGATGGCTACCTTCCAGGCCTATTTCCCTGTCAAAATATTTAGCGACGAACGGCAGGTCTATGTGATGCTCATAGAGCGGTAAACGTTCTGGTTTTTTATTGTGCAGAACATCCAGGATATGTCTGTAGTCAGGTTGAAAATCCATGAGCGGAACAATCGCATACCTAATGGAGAATAACCCTTCCTGCCACCCGAATCATTGCTTCCGGAATAAATTCAGATAATGCTCCGAGTCAGTCAGGATACCACCACTCTTATCATAGTAATCATCGTTTAGTTCAAATACCCCGTCTTTCGTTTTGGTCCAGGAAGCACCGTTGTAAGGGTGATAACTGAACATGGTCTCCCAGTTCCTGTAGTTCTGGTGCCCGTTGGTCTCCAGCAAACCAATGCCCAGTCCGGGAAAGGGATCCAGGCGTGCCGCCACCGCCTTGTTCCAGTCCACCAATATCGGATTCACCGTAAGATCGGCACAGAAGCAGGGCACATCGTGCTTTTTCGCCACATTGGCAATCTTCATGGTCATGCTGAGGGTCTTGGCAATGGCCTTGAGGGCAATGGCCCGGTAACCCATTTCTATCCTTTTCAGTGCATCTCCATCGGTATGGGCACTTTCATCCGCTGCGAGGCGGATTTCGATATCACTTACATCTACATCCTTTTCTTCAGGGAAGGGTTCCTCAATGATGGCTATCTGGTCATATGCCCCGATCTCTTTGGCATGGTCCAGCAGCCTCAGCAGGGTCTCTTTTTCTTCATACCGCCCGTTGGCGTCGAAATAATAAGGCAATTTTCCATCCCTGCTGTATGGTGTTTCCATATGACCGATGGCCTTATGGATCTCGGATAAACGGGCTTTGTCTTTTTCCAGCATCTCTTCCTGGGTACCGGGCTGGCCGATCTTTATCTTCATAAAAAAATAGCCTTCATCAGCAGCCTGCCTGATCTCCTCAATCGGAATAGTATATGCCATCAGCGGGATGCTGGCCACCTTTTCATGGTGATGTGAAAGGGCCGGCCGGTATTTTTCAGGGATCAGCCCATCAAAATCAGTGATCCCGTTCTCGGATGCGTAGAGCAGCCATGCCGCATTGTCCAGTCCCACAAGCGCATTCAGTGCAAACGTCTTTCGCAGCGCCTGATGGCCCGATATTTTCTCTCCATAATCATACACTTCCTCCAGTATATTGTCCAGCAATTCTATCGGGGATGAAAAGGATTGCCCCTTTACCATCTGCATGGCTCTTTCCGTCATCAGGTACATAATGGCATTCCCGCCAGCCTCGGAATGGGATGCGAAGACACTGGCATCGGACCAGAGGACACTCTGGGTACAGAGGCCAACTTTTTCAATGCCCGAGCCGCTTTGCATCCAGCTTATCGTCTGCCAGATCTCTGACATATACCCTCCTTTAAATCCAAAAGGCCGGATCAGGGGTTCCCGTTCAAAATCGGAGTTGACTGCCTGGATGGTTACAGGTTTCATGGTTTTGCTTTTTGAGGTACCTGATTTACAAAGGGATGAGGTCAATCCCACTGAAGACAAGGCGGTCAGGGTACCGGTTTTTATTACAAATTCTCTGCGGGTCAGCATATTATGCTTTTTAACTGGTAAAAGTCTATACCAATCCTGATTCCTTTAATTTGTTTTTCAGGAAGGCCACATCCCGCTGGATATGCTTCAGGGCACCCTTCCTTTTTTGTTCCACTGCCAGGGATTCATCCTCCTCATCATACATGGGATATTCAAGGTGGAGAGAGATGGGCCCGGTAAATCCAAATACCTTCAGGTATCCAAAGAATGCGTCGAAATCGACGATGCCCTCACCCAGTGGCACATAGATGTTTTGCCAATTACCCTTCACCTTTTCCAGTCTTGCATCCTTGGCCACTATACAATTGATAAAAGGCTTTATAAGTTTCAATCCGAATGGCCAGGAATGATTGCCTTCAACGGTTGCATGGCAGATATCATACTGGCAGCCGATCCATTCGGGGTCCAGGTCCTTCAGCAATAACCACAGGTCCCATACAGGGGCCCCAAAGTATAAGCCTGAATGGTTCTGGTATGCCCCGCGGATCCCGTATTTCGCATTGAGTTCAGCCAAACCTGCTACAGCAGGCTTGAATTTTTCAATGCTTCCCTCAATGCCCAGAGAATCATCGTAACTGTAATAGGCCATCCGGTACATCTGGATACCCAGTTGACCGGCTGTTCTCAATACTGGTAGCGTTTGCTGATCTTTTGGATCATTGATACGAGTCACCATCATGGGGATTTTGAGTCCCCTTTTCTTAATGGCTTCCACCGCCTTTGGCAGGTCCTCCTCCACCCTTTCAGGTTCCACATGGGCTCCCTGCCTCACACCCAGATCCACCCCATCCAGTCCCGCTTCAAGCGCGGCATCGGCCATGTCATCATAGTCTTCAAGGAACTGCAGATGTTTGGAAAAGATGCATACCGGGTATTTATCCCCCGCATCCCGGTTAAAAGGACCTCTTAAATAGCTTGTTCCCAATAAGGGAAGGCCCATGCCGGCTACAGCCGTTTGTTTTATGAATTTTCTTCTTGTTTCCATATATATCTATAGTTTCCAGGGTTCCCGATACTGGTAGTGTAACAGGTCATTGGCTTTTTCACTGTTGGTGATCCTTTCATTTACTGGATCCCATTCTATCCTCATTCCCGTCTCCAGGGAAATATTAGCCAGGTGGGCAAAGCTGGTGGACCGGTGCCCGTCTTCCAGGGTGCACCAGGGAGTATCTCCTGATTTTACACAATCCAGGAAATTCCTTATTAGGTTGGCTGTTGAATTTTCAATGATGCCCAGGTCACCAAATTTTGCCTCGCCCTCCACTTTGTATTCCTCTTCCTCGGCGAGTTTGTCCCAGGTCTGGAATTGGCCACGCCTGGCGGGAATTATCCTATAACCATCCTGATCGGCGATAAGGTTTGCTTTTGTACCGCTCAACTCGACTTCACCTCCCTGAATGCCTCCCCCGCTGCTGGCCTCATGGATCCCGAACTGGATCATGGTACCCGAATCAAACTCGAAGATCACCTCCATAGTATCAGGGATATCACGGTCATCTTTAACTGCATACTTTCCACCATGCGCTGTGATTGCTGTCGGTGCAGTTTCTCCGATCATCCAGCGGATCACATCCATGTAATGTACGCCCCAGTTACCCATCTGGGAAGAATAATCCTTCCACCACCTGAAATAGTAAGGTGCAATATTATACTGGTATGGACGTTTCGGTCTTGGTCCCAGCCACATGTCCCAGTCAAAATCTGCAGGAGGATCCTCGGCTTTTAGCTGGCCAATTCCATCCGGATACATATTGCTGATCCTCAATGCCCTGGCAGTTGTTACTTTACCAATTCGATCATTTTGAACTTCACCAACAAGTTTTTGAAATACCGTAGAACCACGGCGGTTTAAACCCACCTCGACAACCCTGCCGGTTTTTTTCTGTGCCTCCACCATGGCCCTGCCCTCCTTGATTGTTATGGTAAGGGGTTTTTCAACATAGACATCTTTTCCGGCTTCCATGGCCTGGATAGCCTGGATGGCATGCCAGTGGTCCGGTGTAGCGATGCATACGGCATCAATATCCTTCTGCTCGAGAAGCTTCCTGAAATCCTTATAAAGCTTGACATTCTTACCAAACTGGGTTTTCATAGGTGGTACCTTATCAGAATCCAGGTACCGCTGATTAACAGAAGACCTATCCCGGTTAAGGTATGGTTCATAGACATCACAGAGCGCCGCTACTTCCACATCCTCATTGCCCATAAACATGGTCATCAGCTGTGTTCCCCGGTTCCCCACACCGATAAATCCCATCCTGATTTTGTCATTCGGACCGACTTTTTTTCTGAGTGGCGACAGAGCCATACCCTCAAGGCCAATGGTAGCACCGGCAGTAGCAATGGCAGATTTGGCAATAAAGGATCGTCTGGTTAGTTTATTATCATTCATAGTATTAAGTTTTGGTAAATGATTTACTGGCTGAAAACTTTTGACAATTTAGCGAAATCTTATCTAATTCCCACTCAGGGATGGTACTGCGGCCAAATATTGTATTGATCGTGTGATCAAAACAAAAAATAACTCCAATACGGTATTCGAAGGGTTCCATTATATTTGATGGAAACACTAGTATCACTAATTACACAGCAGGGTAGACAATAATTACACGGATAACATTATGTGGTTTTATGGTGCCAGAATTGGGTTATTTTATTTGTGGATTGTGGCATTGGTTCTTGATCTGTGGATTACTTACAACATGTTATTCTCCTCCAGCCATTTGCGGACCTTTTCGTGCTATGCCTGGTATTTTTCTTCAATGTTTTGAGGAATCTGCTGGAACTCGGGTTCGTCTCTTATTTTATCGAAAAAAGCAACATATCGTTGTTTAATTATATTCAAATGATATCACATACAAATCCATTGCAATATTGCCCCACAGATATTTACATTACCCTTAACTGGTTTTAAATCAATGATTACCTTCTCCCGTATCCGGGACCATTAGCCGGTATGATTTAAGCATTTTATCAGTATCCTAATAAGTTTGTTCTATTCTTTCAGTAATCACAGCAATGAAAATCAGCTACTTGAAAGCATCATGATACTTATCCCATAGCTTCGTTGCAACCGCAAGACAATCACCTCTGGGTTTTGATGGAAAGGTTTCTCTGGCATCGGACCATTCAACCATCCATTTACTTAATTCGCTTTGAAATTTTGTATCATCGAAGGGTTCATCAGCTTTGAGCGAATTAGCCACCTCATTAAGGAACCATTTCCAACGGACATGGTAATAACCACTGATAAGACCGGACCATTCCTTGCGTGCATAGTCATGAAGAATCGGGGTCTGCCCCCACAGGGTTATTACCCTACGTGCATTCCATTCGAAAATGGCCTTTTCCTCTGGTGTCGTTCCCCAGCGCTTTGCATTTTCCAGCCATTCCCCGAGCAGAAACTCCTGACGCGTACCTAACAGTTCATCCAAATCAAGCATAAGCTCAAGGAAATCGTCGGATGCACCTTTGAAACTTTCATATTCTTTCGTTTTGTGGGCTTCGGTTATCTTCTGGTGAAGTACTGCTGCATGGTTCGACAACACCTGCCTGGCTATGTTCACCAGGTCGAATCTGTATGTGTCAGAATCGCCCAGCTTATCCGCTGCTTTGAGAAGGTTCTGCCATGCACCTGCAAGCTGCTTATTGCTGTAGGGTAGCAACCCGCTGTTTTGGCTACTAAGACTCGGCAGATGATCCAAAATGGAACGTGTGCGGTGTGGTGCGGTATAAACGCTGTTCTTAAGAGCCTGCCAGGCTTGTTCTGCGTCAGCGTTGGACTTGCCATACCGATAGACGGCATACCCTCTAATCCAATCATTCAGATCAACCGTATCATTCCACCATGCCATCTCAAACATCAGATCATAAGCAACACCACAGCCATGGTTTTCCATAAAAAGCCCGGGTGCGGCTCCATTGCGGTTCGGTCTCGCAGAACAGATCCAGGCAAAGCATTTTTTCATCCGGAATGGCACCGAGGAATGCTTCGATGCGGGGTTGCGTCCAAAAGTCCATTTGATTGAAGAATATCCATGTTTGCAAGACCCAGACGGCTTCGGGATCATTTTTCCCCATCCCCTTATAAATGGCCTTACTCATATTGGCGAGGTAGTCGAGTTCTCCGCTTGGTGGAGTCATTTCAATATAGGTATCGGCCGCATAAAGGTGATCTGTTCCGAAGCGTTTGGTCTGTTCTTCCATGAATATGTCAGCAATTTTCTGGAATAGCGTGTCGAGAGGATCCAGCAGGTATGTGGTCCATTCAATCCAGTTGATCGTATGTAATTTGGCATCAGGATAAACTTCCCTTAGCCCTGCAGGGACATGGCCGGTAAAACCCTGCTGTATGGGTGTCATGCCCAGCTCCCGCTGACGGGCCAGGATCTGTT
>Ga0111175_1030_pt1 | contig 25974 bp, 22 predicted proteins | sample DeeMarSWOR324_28_FD_80228 | JGI IMG/M metagenome (GOLD analysis project Ga0111175, IMG submission 80228) | Bacteroides sp. SM23_62
CCACAAAAAAAGTGGCTGCAGCTGAGGAAGAAGTATGACCGCTGTAAAATGAGGTCTGAGTGCCACCTCCGGTTTTCCTCCACCATGGTGTCTCGGGATGGTATACGTAGGGTCTGATGCGATCGACATGCATGGCCGCCCCCCAGGAATAAAGATTACCGACAATGGCCTCGGTCTCCAGGTATAGCAGGAACAGGGGCGCCCAGTCTTTCCGGACCTTTTTATCTGCTAAAAAAAGCAGTGGGAGCGCAAAGCTTGCATACATACCGTAATCAGATATTTTCACTGCTGTCTCGGCATATGCTGCATCCTGTTGTGTGGCACACCTGTCAAATGCATTGACGTTATTGGGATCCAGGTTGACGATGGTCATGGAATCAAGGGGTGTTTTTTGTTGTAGGATTCTCAGTCCCACGTAATTCAAGGCAAAGGCTCCCACCGTGATGGGTATATCGACCACGGCCCTTACATTGTATATTTTCTGATCAAGGCTGTCTGTTTGCTGCGGCCATGCATTCAGCGATTGGGGGATCAGGATGAGAAGGGTGAGATATCTGCTCATGATGTGGACACTGTTTTGATTAATTTGAAATATTATGATATAACATTATTAGAATAGGAACCTGAACCTGAAGGAGAACAATCCATTTGGTTCGTCCTTGGACCATTCCCAGGTAGCAGTAAGGACGGCAAGCCGGAAAGGAGACAACCATAGTCCACTCCCGAATCCATGATGCCATACCCGGGAATCTTCTTCATCAAGAAAGACCCTTCCAAAATCATTAAAAGCAAGGATTCCCGTTTCACCTTTTGCTATGTATGTGGAAAAATTGAAGAGCTTGAACCGCAGCTCGGTGTTTTGGTAAAGGCTGGCATCACCAGCGTAGCGGGTGGACCTGTGTCCCCTGAGATTGCTGTTACCGCCCACGCTGCAAGCCTGGAAGAATTCATAATTGCCTGCATTTACGGCTCCGCCTAGCCTGAATGCCAGGACAGTCCGGTGAGGTTTCCGGAAGCTCAGGAAAAAGCTGAAGTCTGAGGCCAGCTGGTTATAGGTGTGGGCATTTTCAGAAAGGCTGTAATTGAATGTTGATCTGGTATTCCAGTATATCCCCCTGGTTGGAAGGACCTTGTCATTCCTTGAATCCAGCTCATATCGCAGGTTGATGCCGGCAAACCGCTGTCTTTCAAAAATCTCGGGATTCAGCCCGTTATTCGGTATGTCGGCGATGTATCTGCCGTCCGTATTCTCTACATCAAATTGCTGGTAAAAGAGTCCCGCTGAAAAAGTACTGTTCTTAATGGATTTGCTGATTTCAGGATTGGCATGCAACTGCCCGATCCGTACCCGGTTAAAGTCCTTATCATCCGAGGTTTTTTCCGTTTCATTTCCCAGCCCGAAATAATTCTGTGTATAGCGGGGATCCCTGATAATGAAGTGAAGCTGCCCGTCGAATCCCCCGATCACAGAGGTAAAAATACCATCATAGGTGAATTCCAGCGCACTGGTGGCGAAGGCATAGCGGCCTCCCACCGTATGGTGGCTGGCATAGGGGGTTTTCTGAAACCCATGGGTGGTGTAAAAGAATCCTGCCCCGAGGACAAAGGCTTCATCCGCATTGTACCCGAAATAGGCCAGGGGGATAAACTTATTATAATTAAAAGCATAGTAGTTATAGGAATTTTTCTCGGGCCTGTTGGATGTTCTGTTCCTGGCCTCGGTGCCGAAATCAATCTCATTCTTCCCCCTGGTATCGTAAATAATGGTCTTCTTTGAGAGTCCCCTGACGGCTGATTTATCCTTGATATCATCGTTCCCGGGTCCGCCAATGATCCGCACCCTGATCCCCTCGTCCACCTTTCCTTCGACATCAAATTCATCTTTCCCCTTCAGGCCATACAAGCGGATTTCACTGGTTTCATCATGCCTGAAAGTACGGTCATAGATCTTATCCTTCTTGTTTCCTTTGCTGCTGACTGACCATACCTTCACTTCCGTTTCATTGTCATTCAGCCTTTCCACGCTGAATTGTTCCCGTTTATCGCTCCCAACGATATCTACTTTTTTGGAGATGATGGCATAATGACTTTCGGCAAATTCCGGCCACTGTTCCCGCCGGGCCTTGAGTTTGGCTAGGGTGGTTTCGGCTTTTACCTCCGCCACCTGGTGGGGCATATCGAAAACGGCAGCCTCGAGGAGTTCGTCTGTGAAGTTGGACTGCATTCTCTTGGCTGCCTTGATCCAGTCCTCTTTTTCCAGTTCGTTCAGAAAACGCCTGTCAAGCCATTTCGCCTGGGATATGAGTCCACCCATGTCCTTGATCTCATAATCAAATCCCTGGTTCATCCTCAGGGCGAACTTCCTGCTGGATATCCATGGGAAAAAGCCCTCGTTCAGGAAAAATGTCTGGTCCCTGTCCCTTGGTATGGCCCGGTAGATGGTCTGGTCTTTTTCTTTGAAAGCGGCCCATCTCCACTGGTCCTCATGGCGGTCCCAGTCCCCTATGAATACATCAAACAGCCTGCATTTCAGGAAATGCTCCTGGTCCATGATATTATCATGGTCATCCGTCATTTCATCCATCATGTCCGGGGTCCCGATGATGTCCTTTGAGCGTCCGAAACTCTCCACATCCTTCCGGTTCCCATTCGGCCTTTCCTCGAAAAGGTAGAGTCCCTCCCATACATCATCCAGGTATTTTCCCAGTCTCGGATCCTTGGTCAGGTAGACGATCTTGGGATTGGTATGGTAGATTTCAGCGGCATCAGCCATCCTGGGAACGGACAGGGCTGCCCAGGGAAGGTAAGCCGACATCTGGTCCTGCGCCAGGTCAACCGCCAGCTCTATTTTCACCACTTCGGGAATGACCTTGGAAGGATCCTTCTCCAGTGACCGGAGGACATATTGCTGTTCCTTGTCATTCTCCAGCCTCAGGGATTTTGTTTGTCCACCGCCTCCCTTTTTTACGATCTCCAGTCCGCCCTTTTCATTGTTGAAATCAAAAACCGGGACTTCCACGGGTATGATCCATTCCTCGCGGTAATTGTCCCCGAAGAAAATCCGTTTGAATTTACCGGCCTTGTATTTTTCCCCGTTGGGATAGGTTGTGATGGTGCTGTCGGAATAGTCTATATCACTGAGGAAATCTTTGTATTTTTTCTTATCATAGACGGTTTTGTTGAATATTTTTTTCCGGAAAGCCAGGTGACCGGCAGGATCACTGGCAGCCCGTTCACTGCCTGCGTTAAGTTCCTGGTCGTTGCCTGCTGTGGATTCTGTGGTGAAGAATTCCAGCCAGACATCCCCGTTATCCTGGAAACTCAGTTTGGCAAAACCAGTTTGCATCTGGGAAAAGTCGGTTTTTTTGCTATGGGCGGCGTAGGTGGCTATTCCCGCCGCCCCGCTGACGATATAGTGGTTAGAGTCCTTTTCTGCATATTGCAGGTTGTGTTCATGTCCCGCAGCATAAATGATATTGGAGTGCCCCTCAAAAGTTTCCAGCAATGCTTCCTTGAGCATTTTGTAATGGGGATGGGAGAGGTCCTGGGGTGCCCCGAGGAATTTCCTGTATCCGGTATACAGGAAACCGGGCAGGGGAATGTACAGGGCGTTGTTTACCTCAAGAAGGGGGAAGAGAACGCTCGATCCAGGGAAATGCCCCCCGTGATTCCCTATGCTGTACAGGGGATGATGCGTTGCTATAATGATCTTTTTTTCCCTGTTTCGGCTGACTGCATCTTCTAACTGGATAAAGATATCGGCTTCATCCTCAATGTCTTCATAACTTTTATCATTTTCATGAAACCACCATTGCGAGTCGAATACGATCAATACAATATCATCGCTCAGTTTGATTTCTTCCGGTCCCGGACGTCCTTTTTTTGGCAGGAACACATCTTTCCTGTCCAGGTAGTCCTCAATGTATATGCGCTGGTTCTTAACATACTCAAGCCCATCTTTTCCACCTCTGTCCCAGTCATGATTGCCAGGAAGGTATATGATCTCACCCTTATAGTTTTTCAAAATATCCAGCTGGGCGGTAAGGCTTTTTTCAGCCACCTCCCAGTGCCTGTGGGTGGAATCATCCGGCAAACCGCTTGGCTGGACATTATCGCCGAGAAAAACAACGGCACTGTTCTCTCCGGCTGATCCCAGGTGGGTTTCCATCATTTTCATAACATGCTCATTTTCAAATGCCCTCCTTGAGTCTCCAATGAGAAATACCGAATAGACTGTCGAGGTGGATGTGGAGGGAACCTCTTCCTTCCAATTTCCCAGCCTTTCATTGTAAAAAGGTTTGTTGGTGGCACAGGAGAAAAAAACCGTTATGGACAATACATAGATAAATATCAGTAGCCTATTCATATGGATTAGGTTTAAATTTCAATATATATCCCTTGCCTCCCTTTCCCTCGTTGGAAATATACAGATCTCCTTCCGGGGAAAAACAGATCCCCTCGGGTTGCCTGAACAGGTTTGGATCCAGGGCCTGAACGCCCAGTATGAAACCCTCCCTGTCAAGTACGATCAACAGTTTGCCTACACTGCTGACGATATATATCTCATCTGTCAACGGGTGGATGGCAATTCCGGATGGCCTGAAGTTGGCATAAGGATCTGTTATACCAAGTATCCGTGCCAGTTTACTCGAAAATTGCGTAAAGTTGTCCTGATCCCTGTAGCTGTCAACTTTCCGGAGATCTATCAGGTAGACGGGTTCCTCGAGTAATTTTTCCTTTTCGAGGTCAAAAGCATAAACGGCCCTGTATCCTTTATATGGTTTTTCTTTGTCGATGGAAGGAGATCCCTTGCAGGCAATCAGTAACCGGCTTTCCGATGAATCATAAGCCATGCCTTCCGCATCATTCTTATTAGAAAGCAGGGTCTTGTACAACTTTACCTTAACATCATCTTTTTTGAAGTTTTTCACCCGGAATATATGCCCGTTGCTCTTCAATACATAGGCAGTGTTCTTCACGATTGAGATATCTTCATAATCACCGCCTTTCCCGAATTCAGCTTTGGTAAGTACTTTCTCCTGCTCAAAGCCGTAGATGTAGATCATGCCATTCTCATCCTCTATGCAAGCGAGTTTTCCTTTTCCGGCCCAGCTGATGCCCGAGATCTCTTCCAGACTGGCAGGCAAGGTAAATCTCTGATCGGGATTATTCAGCCTGTAGGAGCTATTTTTATAATCAATATCCGGGGACCGGCAAAAAGACATAAGTACAAACAGGATGGCAAAGGCTGGCAGACTCCTTAGCCCAAACAAACAGCATAAATAAAATTTCTGTATTTTTATATGAAGTGGCATTTGAGAGTGATCTGGGAGTAACTAAAATACGGAAAAAACAACTTCAAACATAATCCATCCAAATGGCAGACATTAATATCCGCGAAGTACAAAAGTATATTGCGAAATTATTTGACGAACAATTACCGGAAGGCATTACCTATCATGACCTGGATCATACCAAATATGTGGCTGAACAGGCCAGGATCATCGGAAAGGCATCCGGACTGACAGAAAAGGAACAGGATATTGCGGAAACGGCAGCATGGTTCCATGATATCGGGTTTCTGTTTTCCACAGAGGATCATGAGAGTGAAAGCCAGAGGATGGCCCGTGAATACCTTTCATCAAAAGGAGTTCACTGGGAGGTTATCGATCAGGTCCATCAATGCATTGAAGCCACCAGGATGCCACAGGATCCGGGTGATGACCCGCTTGCAGCAGTTGTCTGTGACGCAGATATGTCGTATCTGTCTGAAGATTTTTATATAGCGCGCACCATGCTGTTGAGGGCAGAATGGAACAGTACCAGAGAACAAAAAATCAGCAAAAAGGATTACTACATTGAAACGATTGAGCTCTTTAACAATCATCAGTATTATACAGAATATGCCATAGAGAACCTGACTCCCGGCAAGCTTTCAAACTTTCAGTTATTGCTGGAAAGGCTTTCTAAATTATCGGAAAAGTCAAATCACGATCTAAAGAAAATGAAGTCACAGAACAAAAAACTCAATCAAAAACTTCAAAAAGAAAAACTGCCCGCAAGGGGTGTGGAATCAATGTTCCGTCTGACAGCCAGGAACCAGATCAACCTGAGTTCCATAGCTGATAATAAAGCCAATATCCTGATTTCCATTAATTCCATCATATTGACAGTCCTGGTATCGATGGGGATCGGCAGGGTAGCAGATTATCCGAATTTCATCATTCCGGGCGTTGTGTTTTTATCTACCTGCCTGGTCACCATTATTTTTGCCATCCTGTCCACCCGCCCAAAAATATCTTCCGGTAAGTTTACAAAGGAGGATATCCACAATAAAAAAGTCAACCTGTTGTTTTTCGGGAACTTTTACAACATGACCATGGATGAATATGAATGGGCCGTAACGGAGATGATGAAAGACAGCAATTATCTGTATTCCAGCATGATCAGGGACCAGTACAGCCTCGGGAAGGTGATCGGCAGGAAATATAAACTGTTGCGGGTGGCTTATACCGTTTTCATGATCGGACTGATTATCTCAAGCCTCTTATTTGCCATATTCATCGTGGCGGTCCCGTTTGCGTAATCAGAAAAATGGAACAGGCCCAATCACTCATCTTTCTTCCTGACATTAGTGGGTTCACCCATTTTACGCAGCAAACTGAAATATTACATAGCAAACATATCATTTCCGAATTGCTTGAAGTATTACTCCATACCAATCAACTTGAGCTGAAGTTGGCTGAAATAGAAGGTGATGCTGTATTTTTTTACAGGGAGGATTTCATCCCGACGCCTGGTGAACTAATTGACCAGACCAGGATTATGTTCATAAACTTCCATGCCCATCTTAAATACTATGAACATTACAGAATTTGCCACTGTGGTGCCTGCAGCACGGCATCTAATCTTGGACTTAAGTTCATTGTCCATCTCGGGACATTTACTTTCACTACGATCAATAAAACTGTTAAACCATATGGCAAAGATGTGATCCTGGCACATAAACTTCTGAAGAACAACATAGGAGAGAGCGAGTATATGTTGTTATCGGAAAATACATTTGACGTCTATCCTGAGAACGCACCCGCATTCATCAAATATTTTAAGGAAATGTTTGAAGGGGCCACGAATTATGAAGAGTTTGGTGAATTAATGTACAGGTATTTCCTGCTACACCCTTTTCATGATCAGGTGAGGGAACTTCCGACCAAGGTCCATCCCCATAAATTCAAAAACCCTGTGCGGTATGCAGGTATCATCAATGCCTCAAAGGAAGAGGTATATGAAATTGCCAGTAACCTGGAATACAGGACAAGCATCAACAGGGACGCATCAGACTTTAAATATGATAAAGATCGGGTTAACCGGGTTGGTTTTGTGCATGAATGTGTGATTAACAACCGCAACTACCGCCAAGAAACGGTATCCAATGATTTTGGCGACAATAAACTGGTATACGGTGAACTGGTGAAAGGAGCAGGGATAGCCAGGAAGATATACACTTATACCATCCTTGAAGATGATGATGCAGGTACGAAAGTATACTATGAGGTACATTTCGAACCAATTCCCATGATCACCGGGCTGCTCAGTCCTCTTCTCAGACCATTCATGCGGTCAAGTTTGAAAAAATCCTTTGATCAGCTTAAGGAATACTGTGAACGGACTGAGTAAATCATTTCAATCAACCCGATGAAAAAGAAAAACGTAAAATATATCAACCGTGACATCAGCTGGCTGTCGTTTAACGAACGGGTTCTGGATGAAGCCAAGGATCACAGTCTGCCCTTATATGAGCGATTGAAATTCCTCGCCATCTATTCTTCCAACCTTGATGAATTCTACAAGGTCAGGGTGGCTGCCTATCGCAGATCATCCCGGGATCCTAAAGCATTGTTGCAGGAGATTCTGAGGATCGTTGATAAGCAGCAAAATGAGTTTGGATCAGTCTTCTGGAAGGAGCTGGTACCTCAACTCAGGGCCAACAGGATACAGTTACGCCAAAATCAGCGACTGAATAAATCCCGCAGGGAATTCATTGCAGCATTCTTTTTCCATGAAGTAATCCCATACCTCCAGCCTATATTGCTTATAAAGGGAAAAGTCCTTCCTTTTCTTCAGAATGATGCCATTTACCTGGCCATGAAGCTGGTGAAAAAACCAGCCTCCGGTGAGGAAGTTAAAAACAAGCGCAAGGCACGTTATGCCATTGTCAATATTCCCAGCAACCATTTACCCAGGTTTATTGAGTTGCCTGAATCCAATGGACAGCATTGCATCATGTTCCTGGATGATATTGTCAGGATGAACCTGGATGCCCTTTTCCCGGGATATGAGATAGCATCATCATACAGTATCAAACTATCCCGTGATGCTGATCTGGGAATAGATGATGAATTTACTGGTGACCTGATGGAAAAGATCAGCAGTTCGCTGGTGAAAAGAAAAACTGGGACTCCATCCAGGTTCCTTTATGACAACAAAATCCCTGAACCTTTTCTGGACTTCCTGATTCAAAGCCTTAAAATATCCAGGGCTGACCTGGTCCCAGGCGGGAAATACCATAATTTCTCGGATCTTTTTTCTTTTCCCAACCCTTTGTCCCCAAAGCTTGAGGTAAAATCCCTTCCACCCCTCTACAAAAAGGATCTTGAATCGTATCCTTCCATGCTCGAGGCAATCAGGGATAGGGACTGGATGCTCCATTTTCCATACCACTCATTTGATCCGGTCATACGGTTTTTGAATGAAGCGGCCATTGATCCGAAAGTTAGGGAGATTAAAACCACACAGTACCGGGTTGCGTCTGATTCGGCGGTGGTGAATGCCCTTTTAAATGCAAAGCATAATGGTAAGCGGGTGACAGTATTCGTGGAATTAAAAGCACGGTTTGATGAATATGCCAACCTGCAGTTTGCCAGGATCATGAGCAAAGCGGGCATAAAGATTATTTACAGTATACCCGGACTGAAGGTCCATGCGAAGGTTGCGCTGGTATTGAAAAAACCGGTTAAAAATAAACAGGATGCATATGCCTTTTTAAGTACGGGCAATTTCAACGAAAAAACGGCCAGGATGTATGCTGACCATGGATTTTTTACATGCAATGAAAAGATAACCTCCGAGTTGAAAGATCTTTTCTGCTTCCTGGAGAAACAGGATGCAAAACCAAAGCTGAAGCACCTGCTGGTTGCTCAGCTCAATATCAAAAAAGAATTAGCCAAAAAGATCGACCGGGAGATCAGCCATGCTGCCGCTGGCCGTGAAGCCAGGATGATATTGAAAATGAACGGATTGGATCACCCAAAAATGATCGATAAACTCTATGAGGCGAGCCGCAATGGGGTCAAAATAGATTTGCTGGTCCGTGGCATCTGCTGCCTGGTCCCAGGTAGGAAATTCAGCAAGAACATTACTGTTACCAGGATTGTAGACCGGTTTCTCGAACATGCCAGGGTATTTGTATTTCACAATGGAGGGAATCCTGAAATGTACATGGCTTCAGCGGATTGGAAGAACCGAAACCTGGACCGGAGGATTGAACTTGGTTTCCCGGTATGGGATGAGGAAATTAAGAACGAGGTTCTAAAAATCCTGGACATGCAGCTGAAAGATAATACCAAGGCCAGAGTACTCGACAGCAAGCATAATAATTTACGGAAACCAGCAGGGGAGGGCCAAAAATTCAGGGCACAGATCGAAACCTACAATTACCTTAAAATGTTAGACTCATCGCGAGACCTGCATATCGTCCTGTGACAGGCACCAGGGTCAGGTTTTTATTTTTCCTGTGTTTGTGAAGACGGGGCACCAGGATACCGGTAGCCGCTCCTACAGCAACTCCGGTCATGATATCTGTGGGAAAATGTTTCATGCCTTTGTACCTGTAGTATCCGGTAAATACGGGGGGTATCAGGGCAAGTCCATAGAAAATAAACTTTTTATTGCCCAGCTCCGGGTGGTAGTCGCAATAAACCTTGGCGACAAAAAAGCTTGCGGCTGCAGATGTGGATGCATGCCCGCTGTAAAAGGAATTCTTATTGCGGATAAAAGTTTTATCTTCATAAACAACATCCGGATGGTATACCAGGGGCCTGATCCTGTCTATATGGATGGCTGCACCCCATGAATAAAGGTTTCCGGCAACGGCCTCGGTCTGGAGGAAAAGTAATAGCAGCGGTGCCCAGTCCTGCCTGATATCCTGGTCAAGCATCAGCAGGGCAGGCAGCAAAAAGCTTCCGCGCATGCCCACATTTGAGATTTTCCAGGCTCTGTAAATATAATCTGCATCCTGCCGGGTGGCAGATCGGTCAAAGCAATTGATATCGTTCGCGTCCAGGCTGGCTATTTCCGCGGAATCGAGGGGCGGTTTCCTGTCAACGATCACCATGCCCCAGTAATTTGTGGCAGCTGCCCCCACAGTAATGGCCCCGTCTATATAAGGATTGACATTATATACCTTGCTGTCAAATAACTGTGCATGTGTATCGGGAATGAAAAACAGGATGAAAAGTAGCGGTGTTACGGTTTGTCTCATGCAAATGATAGTGAAATTGCTTTGCAATCTAAACAATAATTCTGATAAATTATTGCCTGTTCGTTCAATATTAGTAGAGGAATCTGAATCTGAAAGTTAATAACCCGGGCGGCCCTTTTTCGGGAGGATCAAATTTTTGCGGCCGAGGTTGTTTTACATGTATTTCCGCTGGTTCTTAATATGCTCCAGTCCGTTCCTGTCAATGACTAACGGTTTCACTATAAAATGGTTCCTGGGTGGCGGAGGGCGCAAGTATAAATACCGAAAGAAGGCTGATTGTTTTCCAGGATTTGTTCATTTGCGTGTTGAATGAATTTCAATTTATCATATACCTTTTCCATTAGGCTGATCTTTAATAAATTACAGGAAAAATTACAAACATCAACTTACCTGCTATGACGCAGAAAATCCCTGTGTGCTCTAACCAGGTTTACTGCATGGAGGAACAAATTTTTTGATTCCGACGTTGTATTTAAAAACAACACCGATATTTTGGTACCCATCTCCTCGCGTCTAATCATTTTAATCTGGTTTTTATTCAGGCTTTTAATTCGTTTAACCAAGCCGCGACGTTGCTTCAGGAATAATTCAATTTCATCATCTCTATGATTTTTAAGTATACTCAGGGCCGTATTGAAAAATACTGAGACTTGTTCATTGAATTCAATTAGGTCGTTTTTCTGCTTGGGATACAACGGAGGCCGGTAATTATTCAAGTGATTATAGATCGGCCTGGCCATATTGTCTAAAGCATTGGATAATTCTTTCAATGCGTCAAGAACCTGAACATATATATGGCCTGTCTCAATGTCATCTTCCCGCAGTCCCATGAGTGCGTTGTGAAGATCATCTTTCAGGCTTTGAATCTCAACGTCAAGATGTCCAATTTCTTTGATTTGTTTTTTTAACTTTTTCCGTTTTTCATTGACAAATCCCAGAATAATATTACTGTATATTTTTGAAATGGTGAAAAGGGAAGTTATGACAGTTATATCACAACTTTCAACAATCGTTATTCCATCCTCTTTAATTTTCAATGTTTCGATTTGGGTAAGGATCTTCTCTTCTTCATCTTTTTTGCGGTGTAAAGTATGCGTTTTAAATAAAAAGAATATGGCCAGGGCAATCAGAAGGGTTATGGCGATCATACCGCCAAAGTGGATAATCAGGGCGACGATAAAAGCTACGGTAAATGCACTGAAAGCTGTCAGGAACCAACCTCCTATTACCGCAACAACTCCTGTGATTCTGTTTACAGCACTCTCGCGCCCCCAGGCCCGGTCAGCGAGCGAGGTACCCATGGCTACCATAAATGTCACATAGGTAGTTGAAAGTGGCAATTTCAATGATGTACCAAAAGCGACCAGGACACTGGCCACTACCAGGTTGACAGAAGCCCTGACCAGGTCAAAGGAGAGGCCTTCCTTTTTCAGTCTTTTCTTCGAGATACGCTGGTTGAACCTTCGCTCTATGGATTGCGAGGTTCCTTTGGGAAGTACAATCCTGAATAGATTAGCGATCCCTATGGCATTTCCTACAAGATGGCGTGCAACTGCGGAGGATTCAAATCGTTCTTTTCCTACATCCTGTCTGCTCAGATCGAGCGTTGTTTTTGTAACAGACCTTGCCTTCCTGGATAACCAGAGTGTCCCTACCATTACCAATCCTGCAATCAATAAAAAGATAGTTGGTGTTTGAACAGGCTCCGTTAAAGCTTCCATGGAATACAGCCCTGGTTCAGAAACAGTACTGGATGCAAATGCCCTGAAGGATTCTAATCCTGCCAGGGGAACACCAATAAAATTAACCAGGTCATTGCCGGAGAATGCCATGGCAAGTGCAAATGTGCCTATGAGAACTATGATTTTGAGGATATTAATCCTGAAAATCCTCATCACCAGTTGCAATATTATGCTCCATCCTGCAAAACTGAACAGCAGTATCCAGGCTGTATTTTCCTTTATCCAAAGGACTGATTGAGGAGTCAGGAATGAGGACCCTTTGGCTCCCTTAATCAGGATAAAATAGGTGATGGCCGAGATGGCAACGCCTCCCCATACAGCGCCAAAATATTTATATGTTTTGGCATAATCAAAAGTAAAAACAAACCGAACGATATATTGAATGACTGCCCCCACTGTAAAAGCAATTACCACGGAAAGTAAAATGCCGGAAATGATTGCCAGGGCTTTCGCAGAATTAATATAGTTACTCACACCCTCCATCCCTTCACCCAAACCAGTAACCTTGATGATACTAACCGCTACAGCTGCACCCAGCAGCTCGAACACAATGGAAACGGTAGTGGAGGTAGGCATCCCCAGGGTGTTGAAAACATCCAGCAGAATTACATCTGTCATCATCACGGCCAGGAAAATGATCATGATTTCCCCAAAGAAGAACATTTCCGGACGAAAGATGCCTTTCCTGGCTACTTCCATCATCCCGTTTGAAAATGTGGCACCGAGAATGATGCCCATAGCAGCAATAAGCATCACGATTTTAAATGGTGCGGCTTTTGATCCCAGGGCTGAGTTCAGGAAGTTGACCGCATCATTGCTGACACCAACGATCAGGTCAGAGATGGCAAATAAAAACAGGACTGCAACGATGATAATGTAATAGATTTCCATTTATGAGGCGGGCTAAATTTCAGTATAGCTGGATGATGGTTTGCAGGTTATCATGATCTTATCAATAAATGTAAGTTATATTTAAAATACCTCAAAATAAACTGTTGCCCTTACGATTCATACACTGATCGTTCATTCATATCTCAGGGAATCCACGGGTTTGAGAGTGGAAGCCCGGATGGATTGATAAGTTACCGCCAAAAGGGCAATGATTTCCGTACCTATAACGGAGGCAAGGAATATCCACAAAGCGGGATTAATATGGTAGGAAAAATCTCTCAGCCAGTACGCCATTCCCCAGTACGCAAGGGGAGAAGCAATTACAAATGCCAGTAATACCCATTTCGAAAAATCCAGATAAAAATTTCCGAGGATCGACAGGGCGACAGCTCCATGAACCTTGCGTATACCGATTTCCTGGGTTTTCTGCTCAACGGTGAACGTAGACAAGCCAAATAGTCCCAGCGAGGCGATGATCACAGCCAGGATGGCCATCATCCGGAAAATGACCCCCATTTTTTCCTCCTTCAAGTATTGCTCATCAAATTGTTCAGCCAGGAAGGAATATTCGAATGTGAAAAGTTTGTCGAATTTTTGCCATTCCTGCTCTAGATCTTTCAGTGTCATGGGGATGTTGCCGGGATTGATCCGGACCAAAAGGTAATTGTATTCTGAAGGCTTGACCATCAGGACCAGGGGGGCGATGTTAACGTGGAGGGATTTATAATGAAAATCCTTGACGATGCCGATGATCTCCCCCCTGTAGGTACTGTCATCATCATACCAGGTTACCCGCTTATTTACAGGCGATGTCATGTCTAACTCCCGGACTGCAGTTTCATTTACAATAAACTTGCTCAGAGAGTCGGCACCAAATTCCCTTGAAAAATTCCTTCCCTGAACAATACTCAATCCGAGTGTTTCTACGTAATTAAAGTCCACACTCACTTCAGAAGCCATGACGGGCTCCGATTGCTCATCGTGACTTAGTGGATTATTATTGATCCTTCCACCCGGAATGTTTGAAACTGCTGTGATGTTCGATACACCCGGATACTGTAACATGGATTCCTTGGCCTGTTCAATTTGTGATCTTATGCGGGCATCCTTGACCGGGATAATCACCAGATTTTCTTTATCAAAACCCAGATCCCTGTTATTCATGAACCTTAACTGGCTGAAAATGGTCAGTGTCCCTACGATAAGGAATATGGATGCGGTGAATTGAAAAACAACCAGCATAATCCTGATGGTTACTACGGAAGCACTGGATCTGGATTTGTCTTTCAGGATTGTCATGGGACTGAAAGAGGAAAGGTAAAAGGCAGGATAACTCCCGGTGATCAATCCGATGACCACTGTCAACAGGACCAGCCCAATGATTAACAGGCCCGTCTGAGCATAATAGAAGGAATAATCCTTGCCCGTAAATGAACTGAATGAATCCAGTAATAATTCTACGAGAATTCCGGCCAGTATCACTGCAAAAACAGTCTGCAGGAAGGATTCGAACAGGAACTGGGAGATGAGCCTTAAGCGGGATGCGCCAGTGGTTTTCCGGATGGCAACTTCCCTGGATCTCTGGTTGAACCGGGCTGTAGCCAGGTTCATGTAATTGATGCAGGCAACGATCAGGATCAGCAGGGCAGTGATCATGAAGATATATACATAGGAAATATTTCCGTTGGTCTCAAGTTCCCACCGAATATCAGACAGCAGGTGAATATCCCTTATAGGGGTAAGCTGGAACCAGATATTCCCGGCCAGCAGATCTTGCTCAAATTCCTCCCCATAATCAATATATTGTAAAACCCACTCCGGCAGTTTTGCCTGTAATTCCTGAATATCTGCACCAGGCGTGGTTATCACATAGTTATAATGGCCCGGATCGGACCATGAGAACCATTCACTGTTATCTCTTTGTTTCATGAAAGTATATGAGATCAGGAAATCAAAATGAAAATGGATGTTTGAGGGTAAGTTTTCCAGGACTCCGGTCACCATGAATTCTTCTTCATCATTAATTGTCAGCATTTTGCCGATGGGATTCTCCTTTCCAAAATACTTTTCACCGATCTCACGGGTGATGATTATGGCGTTCGGATCCTTTAATGCTGTATTCGGACTCCCCATGATGAATTCGAATGAAAAAACGTCAAAGAAGTTTGTGTCCGCTCCAAATACATTTTTCTCGTCGAACCGGATGTCCTGGTATTCAACGGCAAAGGTTGGTTTTGACAGGTTGGGACCAAAAACAGGTGTCATGCTGGTGGCTATCTCAATATCAGGAAAATCCCTCACCATGGCATTGGCCATGGGATATGGTGTCCTGGTCTGTGGAGTATATTCATAAAGGTCAATCCTGTGTATTTGATCGGCATGTTCAAAGTACCGGTCATAACTTAACTCATCCAGTACCCAGAAGCAGATCAGGATACTTGCCAAAACACCCATGCAAAGTCCCAATACATTTATCAGGGTATAGGTTTTATGTCTCAGGGCGTATCTTAGCGCGATGCGCATGAAGTGGATAATCATCCGGACAATTTACGATATTTTAATTGGGGTGCCCAAATAAGCATGTGATACACAATGATCAGGGGCAATATAGCCAGTCAGAGTACATTCTTAACCTCGTTCGAGATTATTATTCCACTGTTTTAGTTATATTTACATATATCCAGCAGTTAGGTAGATTGACGATCATGAAGAGAGACCTGACAAAGACATTATTTGTGATATTGCTTCCTGCCGTGATCTGGCTCTTTATCAATGCAACGGTCAACAGGCATAATCACTATCTGTCAGGGGGTTATCTTATTTCCCATGCACATCCTTATGATAAAACCCCTCAACCATCAGGTACCACTGGATCCCACCAACATAGTGAATCGGAATTATTGCTGATCAGCCTCGTCAGTGATCCGGTAACAACGGCCTCCATACTCTTTATGCTATGTCTGTTTGTGATCATGGTATACCGATTATTCAAAACTTTTACCAGCCTTCCTGTAACCATCAGGAACTTTTACCAGGTTTATAATTATCATGCACCTCCTGGCCTGTAGTAGATACCTATCCAGCCTTTAGCACAAAAATTCCCCTTTACCCACTTTCTCTTTAACGGAGAGGACAATGATTAAAAAAATAGGTCTTGTTTACATGAGTGTTTTCACTGTTTTCACTTTCATAATTAGCCGGACCGAAAGCCAGGCCCAGGACACCCTCCAAAAGCAGGCGCTTGAACAAGCGTTCCGCAACTACCAGGATAGTACGAACCAACGTATCCTTGAGCTCGAGAAGACGGTCAGGGTCCTGAATGAACTGATCATGGAAAGGAAGCAGGAGGATGAAATGCAGAAACTCCTGGATGAAGCCGGCCGGCTTTCCACCGAGCAGGAAGAACAAAAAATAGATGTGTCCAAAAAATACTTCAGCGGGGTCAGGCAGCAACAGGGCCTCAATCCCAATATCGGCTTTGGGGTGGATTTTTTCGGAGGTATTAGTTCTTCCGATGCCGGCTCCATCAGTGATCCCAGTGATATAAGCTATGGTAACAATGGATTTTTCCTGAGGGAGGCACAGATGTCCTTTATTGCACCCCTGGATCCTTTTACCAGGGGAAAAGGATTTATTTCCGCCACACCCGATGGAGTGGTTGTGGATGAAGCCTACCTTGAATGGATAAACCTGCCGCTGAATGCAAATCTTAAAATGGGAGTATACAATGCTGAATTTGGTTTTTATAACAGGTATCATGATCATGCGTTGCCGCAGTTTGACAGGCCACGGGTACTGGTAAACCTGTTCGGGACCGGCGGACTGAACGGACCCGGGGTTTCGGCAAATATTATGCTGCCGCCTGCCATTGCCCATGCGACCACACTGGATATTTCAGCAATCTATGGCAAGAACTCCCAGAGTTTCATTGCCGATTCAGGCAATGGTCTGATTTTTACGGGCCAGCTCCTTAATTACTATGACCTCACTGCCAGCAGTTACCTGGAGGTCAGGTTAAGTGGTGCAGCCGGCAGGAATGACCAGCCGGAGGGAGCATTCAATTCATACATCGGCAGTGCAGGTATTGCCTACAAATGGGCTCCGGTCGGAAGGGAAAAATACCGCACCCTGGAGTGGAAAACTGAATTCATCTACAGCAATCAGGAATTTTCCCTGGGAAATCATCAGAGCATCGGATTTTATTCCAGCATTCAGAATAAATTGAACGCAAGATGCTGGTTGAGTGGCAGGATCGGGTATTCTGAAATACCTTACGATCCTTCTCAGGGTGAATGGGATTTTACGGTGGCTTTTGATTTCTGGCAGAGTGAATTTGTTTTTACCCGCTTCCAATATCAATATAATGATCGTGATATATATGGAAGAAAAAACCTGGCAGGACCTTTCCCCAGTGACCATTCCTTTATCATCCAGGTGGTCTGGGCCATGGGGCCTCATAAACATGAAGCATACTAAAATGAGAAACAGAACAATGAAGAATATAGTAAACGGATTCAGGAATGCACTCCTGTTCATCCTGATCGGTGGATTTTTTCCACTTGGAGCTCAGCACCAGCACCAGCATCGCCATCAACACAGGTATCACGGAGGACGAAGTGGTGGTGGACTGAACATCGTGTGTTCATTCTCTGATTATGCCTCCATTGCAGCATATATTGCCGGTCCGGATGCCCAGGTACAATTCATCGCCCATGGAGAACAGGATCCGCACTTTGTGGCACCCAAACCTAGCTATGCCATGATGCTGAACAAGGCAGATATGTGGATCACCACCGGCATGGACCTGGAGATCTGGTCAACCACATTGCTAGATAAGGCAAGGAACAGGCAGGTCATGGATGGTGAGATAGGCTTTGTTTCAGTATCGGATGGAGTGAGGGTATTGCAGAAGGTTGAAAAGGCGGACAGGACAGAAGGTGATATCCACCTGATGGGAAATCCCCATATCAACACGGGTCCCCTGAACTGGAAAATAATCGGCCTGAACATTACCACGGGTTTGATCAAAGTGGATCCGGCAAACGCAGATTATTACCAGGCGAATCTCAGGGAGTTTAATGATATGATTGACCGGGCCCTTTTCGGGGATGAGCTGGTGGATATTTTCGGGGGAGAGACACTATTAAAATTACTTGATAATAATACGCTCTACACTTTTCTTGAAAAGGAATACGAGGGAGAAAAGCTCCTCAATAAACTGGGTGGCTGGCTTAAAAAGGCCGAACCTTTCCGCGGGAAAAAAATCATTGCGTACCATAAGAACTGGGCCTATTTCGCAGAAACATTTGGTCTGGAAATTGTTGGTTACATAGAACCCAAACCGGGTATACCCCCCTCTGCCAAACATGTTCAGCAGATCATCCAGACCATTGAAGACCAGCAGATTAAATTGATGCTGGTAGCAAGTTATTTTGAGAAAAACTCGCCCCAGTCCATTGCTGACAAGACAGGTATTAAAGCTGTTTATCTCCCTTTATTTGTGGGGGCCATGCCGGAGATTAAGGACAACTTTCAGCTGATAGATTACTGGATCGACCAGATCAACAGGAATATCAAATAAATATCTCATGAAGGAAACCCTGTTATTTCTCGCAACCCCAATTGCAGCTAGCATATTGCTGGCCGGTGTGCTCGGATATTTTGGTACCCATATCCTTACCAGGGGTATTATCTTTATTGATATAGCCATAGCCCAGATTGCTGCGCTTGGGACAATGATCGGCCTCTTGCTTGGTTTTGCCGAGGAATCAAGCACGGTTCAACTTTTGTCTTATCTGTTCACACTGCTGGTAATCGGTGGTTTTGCCTTCCTCAGGACCAAAGAATCGGTCATCCCGGCAGAGGCGGTGATTGGGATTATTTACTGCCTTGGACTGGCCCTGGCTCTTCTGCTGGCCGAAAGGATCCCGGGCGGATCCAACTATATTACGAAAACCATCACCGGAAACATCCTATGGGTAACCTGGGAGAAGGTTTTAAAAATAGGCTTGTTATTCGCGGGTATTGGTCTGATACACCTGGTCTTCGGGGCAAAATTCATCAGCCTGTCCGAAGTCTGCAGGAGAGATCCCAGCCTGAAGCTCAAGGATACGCTGTATAACCTTCTTTTCTATGTCACATTTTGCATCGTTGTGGTCAAAGCCGTGCTGATTGGCGGTATATTCCTGGTCTTTACCCTGTTGATTGCTCCTTCTGCAGCAGCAGCCCTGTTCGCTCAAAGCTGGTTGAGCCGTATGGCCTGGTCCTGGTTGATAGGGATCCTAGGTACCGTGGCAGGGATCTTTTTATCCTATTCAATGAATGTTTCCAACGGTCCTGCCATCGTAGTACTGCTGGGATTACTGGTATTCATCATGGCCCTTGTCAGGTTATTTAAGCCCACTGATCAGAAGATGAAAGCCCCATCATGATATCAACCTTACAATTCATACTGGTTCCTCTGCTTGCCTGCATCCTGCTGCTGGTCATTACATCCTATTTCGGCATACATGTATTGAAAAGAGAGATCATATTCATAGACATAGCCCTTGCCCAGATTGCAGCCCTGGGCGGGGTGCTGGTAATTTTTATAGATCACAGGCTCCATACCCATGAGATCATGGTCGGAGACCTTTTCCTGTCCAATATCCTGGCCTATATTGCTTCCCTGCTGTTCTGCCTGGGAGCGGCTGTCATCTTTACCCATCTGAAATCACCAAGGATAAAGGTCCCCATTGAAGCTTTCATTGGGATTGCATATGCGCTGGCTACTACAGCGGCTGTGATCATTCTTGACAAAGGCGCGGGTGGGGATGTTCACCTGCATGACATGCTGACCGGATCTTTGCTCTGGACTACCTGGCCGCAGGTGATAAGGCTTGCCATAATCCTGGTGATCATCGGCGGATTTCATTTTATTTACAGGCACAGGTTCATTCAATTGACAGCCTTTTACCTTGAAAAATCCGGTGCCATGAAGCATCAAAGAAAATGGGATTTTCTGTTCTATTTTACATTTGGCATCATGATTATTGAAGCCATCAGGGTAGCCGGGGTGTTAACCGTATTTGCATTTCTCATCCTTCCGGCATCCATATCGGCATTGTTCGCAGTCCAGTGGAGACAACGCATTCTGATCGGTCTTGGATCGGGTGTCCTGGCTGCATTTATAGGCCTCTATCTGTCCATCACCCTGGATGTATCTGTGTCTCCCCTGATCATCCTGCTACTCGGGGTCATTCTGCTGGTTGGAGTCACAACCAGGAAAATACTCATCAGGCATCCTGTCTGATATTAACCTTGGAAAAATGGTGAAGCGAGGTGTTATTAATATGCTGGTAAATCATCATGTTTCAGGGCTTCCTCATAGATAGGTCCCCGGGCAATAAAGGCAGGTCCCAGTCCACTGCCTCTTACCACCAATAATTTACTTCCGATTTTTAATCCCAATGAATCTATTAACTCATTTGAGAGACAGATAATTTTTTTTTCATCCAGTATTGTCCAGCAAATCAATCTATCCCCAACTTCAATAATTTCTGATCTCTGGGTTTTAAATGAACGGGATTCTCTTAAATATCCAATCGAATCGATTATTTGTTGTCCGATCTTTGATCCAAGTATGCCATGTAGACGGTTGATACTAAATCCTCCCGAAGCTTTACTTCCAGACATGAGGATGATTTTCTCTGTCATTTCAAATTTGTATTCCTCGAATGCTTTATCAGGCATACGGATCAGCCCATCCTTCTTTAGACCCGCCCATCCAAAAACGTATTTTCCGCCTTTAACCAATTGTGGCATATTGATTGAACTTTTTATGAATTTCCAGGATTGTTAATCATTTTAACCGGCTTGCAGTAAAGTAAAACAATGCCCCGTTTTCGTGGGACTTACTTTCAAACCTGAACCCACTGTTCTTAAAAATTGTTTTCAATTCATTTTCTGTATAGAGGGTTCCGTGAATGGTTGTCTTTGCTGGTTTCCTTTCCGGAACTGGAACACTGCAAAAAAATGTGGCACCAGCTTTCAGGACTCTTTTCAGCTCCTTAATAAACAACTCAATATCATCGAAAAAATTCAATGATAAGTGACAAAATGCAAAATCGAACCGATGATCTGGAAACGGAAGGTCTTCTGCAGGGGCAACATATAATTCAATCGTCTCAAATCCTGATTCATGAAATCTTGAGTGTGCCCTTCTCAATAAACCCGGACTGATATCTATACCTGTATAGTTGTTAACCTTGTTTAAAAAATTTACCGCATTGCCACTACCGGTCGCAACTTCCAGAATGTTGGCATGATGTATATTCTTCCCTTCACGTTTGAGTATATCAAAATGCTTTTCTATGTCTGCATTAAATTTCTTTGGGAAGATGGATTTTTCCATTATGCTGTCATATAGAAAGGAAAAAACATCTCCCAACCAGGGCTTGTACTTTTTTAAATGCCCCTTTTCATCCAGTACATAATTGATATTCTTCCTTTTAACGAAAACAAATTCTTTCATCTGATAATTTTAAAATAAAAATAGGTAAAAATATTTGTATTTTGCACATATGTGCATTATTTTTGTAATAAAAATGATCGATGCCAAGGCCACAGGATAATCGGATAGTACATGAGCCGCCTCTTTTCTCAGAATTTAAACCAATGGGGATAAAAGGACAGGACCTGGAACAGGTCCAGCTGACGCTCGATGAATTCGAAGCATTTCGGTTGGCTGACTACAATGGTTTGTCACATGCTGAAGCAGCAGATGAAATGGGCATATCCCGGTCCACTTTTTCCCGGCTGATCGAGAAGACCAGAAAGAAGATTGCTGACTTTATCATCCAGGGAAAGTGGCTCACCATCGACGGTGGGAGTATCCATTTCAGGAATAATATCATACGTTGTCAGAGTTGTGGACATATGTTCAAAATTAATATCAGCAACACCATAACTGAGTGTCCGGCCTGTCATTCAAAAAATCTGATTAACCTGGCCGGAGGATTTGGTCATGGGAGATGCTGTCAATATAAAAATCAAAACAGAAGGAGGTAATTATGCCACGAGGAGACAGAACAGGGCCATTTGGTGAAGGCCCAAAAACAGGTAGACAGATGGGATATTGCACCGGCCATGACAGTCCGGGCTTTGTTAACATTCATCCAAATTGGAAGTTTAGGCCCGGCCGGAGATTAGGCAGGGGATTCGGCTGGGGAATCGGCAGAGGACCAGGGAGTGGATTCAGAGGAGGTTTTGGTCCTGGATTCATACATGGATATGGTAGAATGTACGAAGATATCCCTGAAGTTTCCGAGAAGACCATGATTGAGAATGAGATCAGGATTCTCAAAGATCAATTGTCCTCACTTGAAGATAGACTTTCCAAGTTAGGAGAGGAATGATGGTGAGCGCTGAAACAGGCTGTGCCCGACATGGCCTGTTTCTTTGGATCAACAGTAAAACAATTATAAATTCATGTAAAATGACAACAGCAGAAAAAAGTTTCCATATGGCCAAAGGTAGAGGAGCGGGCCGTGGCGGTGGCCAGGGCGGAGGGCAGGGTGGAGGCCAGGGAAGAGGCCAGGGAGGTGGACAGGGCCGCAACAAGGGGGGCGCTTTCGGTCCCGGAGGATACTGCGTCTGTGCAAAATGCGGAGTAAAAGTTCTTCATCAGCGAGGGATTAAATGCACTACACTAAAATGCCCTGATTGCGGACATACAATGATCAGGGAAGAATTGCTGAAGAATAAAGTATAGATCCTGAAAACCAAGTAAATAAGTATGACTGGAAAGAAAAAATTTGCCGTTCCTACGGTGGACCGGGTATTGACAGCCCATTTTGGCCATTGTAATCAATTTGCCATCATTGATACTGAGAATGACAGTATCATAAGTGTAGACTTTATTGCCCCACCCGTCCATCAACCGGGAGTCTACCCCAGGTTTCTGGCAGATCAGGGCGTAGATGTCATTATATCTGGAGGAATGGGTCACAGGGCCCGGGACCTTTTCGCACAGAACGATATTGAAGTTTGTATAGGTGTTTTGAGTGGTTCGCCCCAAAACCTGGTAGAGCAGTACCTGAATAATCAACTTCAGACAGGTCAGAACCCATGTGACCATTAGATGAAGATAGCCATTGCCAGCGGGAAAGGAGGTACGGGCAAAACAACCCTGTCAACGAATTTGGCCAGTTATATCGCAGAGGAGCAGATGGTTGTGCTGACAGACCTGGACGTGGAAGAGCCAAATTCGGGATTGTTCATCAAGGCCAGGCTTCTCAAAAGGGAAACTAAATATAAAATGATCCCTGAGTGGTCTGAAGAGAACTGTAAATCATGTGGTAATTGTCATGAGGTTTGTAATTTTCATGCCATTATCCAGCTTGGTTCGTCCATCCTGGTTTTCCCTCAGTTATGCCATGGATGTTATGCCTGTGCTGAACTATGCCCGTCATCCGCCCTGGAGATGGTCGCCAGGAAAATGGGTGAATTACGACATTTTCAAAACGGGAAGCTGAATTTCATCGAAAGCAGGCTTGATATCGGACAGGAGCAGTCAACGCTGCTGATATCTCAAACCAATCAATATATCAATGAACACTTCCCCGGGGATATCATTAAGATCTATGATTCACCGCCCGGGACCTCCTGTCCCGTGATTGAAGCCACGAAGGATGCCGATTATGTGATATTGGTAACGGAACCCACACCTTTTGGCTTGCATGACCTGAAACTGGCAATTGATACAATGAAAAAGCTGGGGAGGGATTTTGGAGTGGTCCTCAACCGCCAGGGTATCGGGAATAATGATGTACTGGATTTCTGCCAGCAGGAAAACATTCCTTTGATTGCGGAGATCCCTGATGACAGGAGAATAGCTGAGTTGTATTCTCGAGGTGAACTGGTCTATCAAGAAATCCCGGAGGTAGCACTTCAGCTGGAAAAGATCCTTGATTTCATCATGAACAATAAGGACAGCAGATGAAAGAGATTGTGGTCATTTCAGGGAAGGGAGGAACGGGTAAAACATCGCTTGCAGCATCATTTGCCTGCCTTGAAGGCAGGGATGTTGTGGTGGCGGATTGTGACGTGGATGCGGCTGATATGCATCTTTTGATGCAGCCGGATTTTAACAAAAGAGAGGACTTCTACAGCGGAGAATTGGCAAAGATCAACCAGGATGAATGTATCAGATGTGGAAATTGCGCTGATATCTGCCGGTTTAATGCCATCTCTATCATAGATAGCGAATACATTGTTGATCCGCTGGATTGTGAGGGATGTGGCTATTGCGCAAGGATTTGTACTTCCCACGCCATCGGTAATGAAAAATTGAACGCAGGGGAATGGTTTCTCTCCAGCATTAAGACCGGGAGCCTGATGGTACATGCCAGGTTGGGGATCGGTGCCGACAACTCCGGAAAACTGGTGGCAAAAGTAAAGAAGGAAGCCAGGGAAATAGCGAAAAGAAATGGAATTGGCTTGATCATCATTGATGGACCGCCCGGCATTGGATGCCCGGTCATTTCATCAATTACCGGAGCGAACTTTGCAGTACTTGTGACCGAGCCAACCATATCGGGATTACATGATTTGAAAAGGGCTTACGAATTGGTGAAGAAATTTAATATCAGGGCAGGTTGCATCATCAATAAGTCAGACCTGAATACCCGGACCACTGAAATTATAGAGGACTTCCTGAAAGCGGAAGATATTTTACACATCTCCAATCTTCCGTATGATGAAATTTTCACCGAATCAATGACTTACGGGCAAGCTGTCATTGAATATACAAACAATGATATGACCGGAATGATAAAGGATAGCTGGCATAAAATAAAACAGATATTATGAGAATAGCTTTTACATCAAAAGGTACAGACTGGGATTCCATGATGGATCCGAGATTTGGCCGGACCGAATTTCTGCTGGTATATGATGAAGACAAAGAGGAACTCATTCATTTTGATAACAGGGCCATAGAGGATGTAGCACATGGTGCGGGACCCAAGACAGCACAAAAACTGTTCGAACTGAAGGCTGATGTGCTGATCACGGGCAATGGTCCGGGTGGCAATGCCGCAACCGTACTGGAAAAGGCAGGCGTTAAGGTTTTTGCCGGGGCAGGAGAGTTGACTGTAAGGGAAGCCCTGAGGGCTTATGAAAATAATGCCCTGGAACCATTTTAACAGGAAATGAAAAAGAATACGCTGAATTATATCGTAGACATATTCATGTTTCTCTTGATGATGGCCATCATCGGTATTGGATTTCTTATGAAATTCATCCTGATAACCGGACAGGAAAAATGGATCAAATATGGCAGGAATGTTGAGGAAACCTTCCTGGGAATGGACCGGCATGGATGGGGCAAAGTCCATCTTATCATCGGACTGATATTGTTCGCAGTGCTGATCCTCCATTTGATTCTGCACTGGAGGTCAATCACGAAATTTTTTAAAAATGCTGTTGCAGACAGGGTTCTTAGAATATCATTGGTTTTTATTCTCCTGTTTATCGGAGTATTTCTGATCATTTTTCCCTTCATGGTCAATCCGAAGGTTGCAGATCTGGAAGCCGGGTTCGGACGATTGTATAATGAGGGACGACAAATCAATTCGGACACCTCACTTGTTATATCTTCCGATAATATCATATCGCCGGAGATAAAGCCTGACAGTATCCCAGAAAGTGAGCCTATGGTGGAGGAAGTGCATCACCCAAAAAAGGTACAAAGGGAGGAATTGAAAGCTGAAATTGAGGTGAAGGGTTATATGACCCTGAGGGAAGTATCGGGGAAATTCA
>Ga0111175_1033_pt1 | contig 25689 bp, 25 predicted proteins | sample DeeMarSWOR324_28_FD_80228 | JGI IMG/M metagenome (GOLD analysis project Ga0111175, IMG submission 80228) | Bacteroides sp. SM23_62
TCATTCAAATTCTTGGAATTCAGCCTTTCTTCGCCACTCATACCGGCACAGATCCATTAAAAACCTTTACTTTGTGGGGGGCAGTGTACATCCTGGCGGAGGGATACCACTCTGCCTGGCCAGTGCGAAAATCGTGGACCGGGAAATCAAACCGGTCCAGTTCACAGGAACCATAAGAAAATGATCCTGGAAAAAATATGGCATAAACATAATTTGATCATCGTCCTGCTGATCCTCTTCTATGCGGTCGGTACAGGCCTGTTTATGATCGAAGAAACAAGGCATCTGTTCAAATTTCTGACACCATTTTCATTGATCCTGTCCTTTGGTGCCGTGCTTGTCATGCATAAAAAGTGGTCCGGGAGACTGGCCTTGGCTTTTGTGATTGTTTTCACGGCATCCCTTTTCATTGAGATCATTGGTGTCCGGACCGGTGTCTTATTTGGAGAATATGTTTACGGAAGCGCTTTGGGCATCAAAATAATGGACACACCAGTCATGATCGGATTGAACTGGCTAGGGCTGGTCTATTGCACGTCGGCCCTGGTCAATCATTATCCATTGAATAAGATCAGCAGTATTTTTCTTGGTGCCGGCCTGATGGTCGTATATGACCTTGTCCTTGAATATGTTGCCCCGGTTATGGACATGTGGTCCTGGCAAACCCGGTATCCCGGTATCCGGAATTTCGGGATGTGGCTTTTAGCCGCAATGGTTTTCCATGCTCTGTTCCGGCTGCTCGATCTCAAAATTGAGAACAAAGCGGCACGGTTCCTTTTCCTGATCCAGATCCTGTTTTTCTGCGGCATTGCATTGCATGCCTTATTGACCACTGAATGATCAAGGCCAGGCAAAATAAGCTGTATTTAGGTTTTTTCAGCTGGTATTCCAGGCAGCTGATGAAGTGGCATTTTAAAACCATCCACCTGGAAGGGGAACACAAAGTTACGGATGCGCCTTTTTTGGCTATATCGAACCACTTCAGCTGGTGGGATGGTTTTTTCGTGCAATACCTGAACCAGAAAAAATTCAGGAAGAATTTCTATTTTATGATGATGGAGGAGCAACTGAAAAAGCGTATGTTCCTCAACAAATGCGGAGGATTCTCCGTAAATAAACAACCCAGGGAACTGATCGAAAGCATCAATCATGCCGCTTCCCTGCTCGGGGATAAAAATAATCTTGTATTGATATTTCCACAGGGTAAAATTGAGACCAAATACCGGTATCCATTTGTATTTGAGCGCGGGATAGAAGAGATCCTTCTCAGGGCAACAGGCAGGGTTCAGATCCTGTTCATAGCCAATGTGATCGATTATTTCTCAAATGCAAGACCCAGTCTCTCCATCTATTTCCGGCAACCCGAGTTGGGGGACCGGCCCGGGAAAGATACTATTGAACAGGCCTACAATGCATTTTTTTCAGACTGTATTGCCAAACAAAAAGAAACATGATTTTTTTTGCCTGGTTCATATTGTCACTTGCATTTGCGAACTTCACGGTATCCCTGGTAAATCTGCTTGCATTCCATTACCTGCCGGAAGGATCCCTGGATCATGAGCCTTTGATATCAGTATTGATTCCTGCCCGGGACGAGGAAAGGAACATTCATAAAATATTATCGGACCTCGGACAAATTCCTTACCGGAATCTTCAAATCCTGGTCTACAATGATCAATCCAGTGACAATACAGGGGATGTTGTCAGGGAATTTGAACGCAATGATCCCAGGATCAGCCTGCTTCCCGGTAAACCGTTGCCTGCACACTGGACCGGGAAAAATCATGCCTGCCACCAGCTGGCCTTGGGGGCCAAAGGTGAATATTACCTGTTTCTCGATGCGGATGTAAGGATCAGGGAAAACCTGATCAACAATGCGATCTCCAGGATGAGGAAGGAAAACCTGACCCTGCTTTCCATTTTCCCGGTTCAGATCATGGAAACCCTGGGGGCAAAGATCTCGATACCCCTGATGAACTGGATCCTGCTGTCACTGCTCCCCATGCCATTTATCCGGCGAAGCAAAAGACCTTCCCTGGCAGCGGCCAACGGTCAGTTTATGTTGTTCCCAGCCGTGATCTATAAGCAGTTCAGGTTTCACGAGGCCTTTAAGGAACACAGGGTGGAAGATATGGTCATCATCCGCTTGCTGAAGAAAAAGGGGCAAAATGTCGATACCTTTCTGGGAAGCAGTGACATTTCATGCAGCATGTACGACCGACTGGGACAGGCCATTGAAGGATTCACAAAAAACATCTTTCTTTTTTTCGGGAACAGTGTCTTAGTGACCATCCTGTACGCCCTGCTCATTACGCTTGCGCCTGTTTTCATCTTCGTTTACCTGACCGTTTATGCCTGGATCGTTTATGCTGTGCTGATCATTCTCATGCGGCTCAATATATCTGTTGCAAGCCGGCAACCCGTAATCCAGAATTTAGGCTATCTTGTTCCTCAACAAATCGTGCTTCTCTTCATTATCGGGAAGGCTGTCTATAATCGTCTGTCCGGGAAACTAATATGGAAAGGAAGAAATGTTTTAGATATCTGATCCTAGCCTGGTACTCGCTGAGCAGTATTGGAATACTGACCGCACAGCAGGGCCCGAAGCAGCAGGTCTACCAGGCCTTTATTTCCGACAGGATGGATGCCTGGGACCAGGTCATTGTGGATCTGAGCAGGCGGAAAGCAAACCTTACCGATGGACAATTGATGGATCTGATCAATTATTATTATGGATATGTGGGCTGGGCCATCGGGCAGGATATGGATAGAAAGGCCAGGAATTATATTCACGAGGCTGATAAGCTGATTGATGAGCTGATGCAGGAACATCCACAAATACCTGATTTATACGCCTATAAGGGGGCTTTTCTAGGTTTCAGTATTGGATTGAATAAAATAAAGGCGGTGGTGCTGGGTCCGGAAAGCATGAAAAACATCAACCGTGCCCTTGATCTTGGCCCGGACCGGCCACAGGGCTGGATCGAGAAAGGCAATGCGCTGTTCTACATGCCGAAAATGTTCGGGGGATCGAAACAAAAGGCCCTGGAGGCCTATCAGAAAGCGATCTTCCTGATGGAGGAAGATCCCGGATTGATTTCACACAACTGGTTGTATTTAAATGTGTTGATGATACTTGGACAGAGTTATGAAGAGACCGGTCAATGGCAGAAGGCAAAAATCACCTATGAAAAACTGCTGCAGATCGAACCGGGTTTCACCTATATGAGGGATGAGGTATATCCCGCTTTCCTGAAAAGGTGGGACGCCAGGGAGTAATGCTGTGCCAGCAGCACAGCGCAAAACTGATCTTAAGCGAAGACCAGTGATCATCAAAGATAATCGAAGATCTTTTCCACGATTTCAAGGCCGGCCCTTTGCCCGTTATCCTGGAAAAGAATATGCCCGTAGCGATCTGCCAGCGTAACATCCACCACAGAATCGTTGCTTTCCTTGATCCGGCGGGACATGTTTCCCGTCTGCGGGGCCTTCAGCTCTCCTGATGTGTTTTTAAGCACCCTGGTTCTCAAAGTGTATAATTTGTTTTTCAGTGCTATGGTCAACGCCTGCCGGTCAAAGGATACCCGGGATATGCTTGATTGATTATAGGTGCTGAACCTGTAATACTTCCCGTTCAAATACAGGAATGCGATAAATCCCATGAAAAATTTACCGAGCCAGGGGATCTTCGCAACGGAGATAAACAGGGAAGCATCCCTGGTGGAAAAATGATTGCACTGCACCCATATCCAGGCTTCGGGAAAAGAGCTCCCCCAGTCCTTTTCAATATAACCTTTCCCGCCCGAGAAATCTATTTCCCTGTCATTGAAGGTTAATTTGCCCGACAGATCATGATTGGCAGATACAATGCCATGGTAACATTCCATGAACGGCACATAGGAATACCATCCCATGATCCCGGGAGATAATATTGTCCCGGGGTACAAAACCGGATGATGATAATCCACCCTGCCTTTCAGTTTAACCAAATCGTGATTTATATTCAGATTGACCCCCTCCAGGGAAAAGGACGATGGGCCCACCTGGATCCTGAATGCCCGGCGATCCCAATGAAAGGATTCCAGGGGGTAGGAGATGTATCTGGTGGCTCCCGAGATCCCTTCCATAACCTGAATAAAGGCATGGGGATCGGTTGAATTCAGGGCAATTCCCGGGATGACGGAAAGGACTTCACCCAGATCCTGTGAACAATGCTTCAGGAACCAACCCTCGAAGTAGTTTTTCTTTTTCAGGTTCCCCTGAAATATGGCCGGATGAAAAATTTTATAAAGTCCCACCTCAAGGAATCATCATACCTGTGATCATCATCTTAACATGGCCAAGGTAATGAAATTTTTATGTAAATTGATTTTGATACCCATACAGACAAGCAGGATGACCGGGGCGGACAAAGCCAAACTGCCGGGATGGTTCATTGGAACTTCGGGCTGGAGTTACCGGCACTGGTCCGGTATCTTCTATCCGGAAGATGTCAAACCAGACAGGTACCTTGAATTTTATATCACGAAATTCAATTGTGTTGAATTGAATTCCAGCTTTTATCATCTGCCAAGGGAGTCAGCAGTGAAAGGCTGGATGAACCGTACGCCTGAATCCTTCCGTTTTTGTCCCAAATTAAGCCGCTTTATCACGCATCAGAAAAGGCTGGCGGACTGTGAGGATGCATTGCGGAAATACTTTGACCTGTTTCAGGATATGAAGATAAAGCTGGGCCCGGTCCTGATCCAGCTTCCACCAGGACTATCCTATGACGGATCGCTGATCCGTGATTTTTTTGATGTATTGAAAGGGCAACACAATCAATATCGATTTGCAATCGAGGTCAGGCATGCCTCCTGGATATCAGATGATTTTTTTCTATTGCTTGAGCAATATGGGGTCGCTTTTGTGATCGCTGATTCCGGCAACCGGTTTCCTTATCATGAAGCGGTTACGGCAGATCATGTTTACCTGCGCTTGCACGGACCTGAAAAACTGTATGCGTCGGATTATGATAGATCTGAGCTGGTTCAATACGCCGAAAAGATCATGCATTGGATCAGTACGGGACATGAAATTTGGGTGTTTTTCAATAATGATTTCGGCGGTTATGCGGTAAAAAATGCAATGAGGTTACGTGAAATGGTAGATACTGACTTGACAATTTAACATGTATTTAGAATGACAGGATTGATAGAAGTTAGGATAGCTTATGATTCGGGTTGTAAAGAGGGTGGATCCGATTTTCAGCGATCGGAACAATAGAAATTTCAGTTAACTAATAATCTTTAAATCAAATAAAATGAAAATTCAGATTATACAGAACAGGTCACCATTCGTTTGCCTATTCCTTTACCCCGCATTCCCTGAACCTGCTTAAATGAAAGATCCATAAATGAACCAAATTATAAATAACATGAAACGTTCTATTATCTCAGGCAGCTTAGTCCTGCTGCTTTTTTGCTTTTTGCAATTAACACATGCACAATCCGGATCCGGACCGGGTTCTGCAAGCATCGTTATCCATGCTGACATGGGGAAAGAAGTGATCAGCCGGCACATATACGGCCATTTCTCCGAACACCTCGGCCATTGCATTTACGGGGGTTACTGGGTAGGCGAGGAGTCCGGGATCCCCAATACCAGGGGCATACGCAATGACATTGTGGAGGCCCTGAGAAAAACGGCCATCCCCAACCTTCGCTGGCCGGGAGGCTGCTTTGCCGATGAATACCACTGGATGGACGGCATCGGGCCGAGGGACCAGCGTCCGAAGATGGTCAATACCCACTGGGGAGGGGTAACCGAGGACAATAGTTTCGGCACCCATGAATTCCTGGATCTCTGCGAGCAGATGAACACAGAACCTTACATCTGTGGGAATGTCGGCAGCGGTTCGGTAGAAGAGATGTCGAAGTGGGTTGAATATATCAACTTTGACGGGATAAGTCCCATGGCAGACCTGCGCCGGGCCAATGGCCGGGAAGAGCCTTGGAATGTGAAATACTGGGGAGTCGGGAATGAAAACTGGGGCTGTGGCGGGCATATGTCTGCTGAATTCTATGCCGATCAATTCCGGAGATATGCCACCTACTGTAGAAATTACGGGGACAACCGTTTGCTGAAAATTGCCGGTGGGGCCAACTCGACTGATTATAGTTGGACAGAGACACTTATGAAAAATATTCCCCACAGTTTAATGTTCGGAATCTCGCTTCACTACTACACCACAGACTGGTCCAATAAGGGTTCTGCAACGGAATTCGGGGAAGATGAGTATTTCGATATCCTTGACAGATGCTTGAAAATTGAAGATGCCCTGGATCGTCATATGACCATCATGGACAGATATGACCCGGAAAAAAGAGTGGCATTGATCGTTGATGAATGGGGAACATGGCACCAGGTTGAGCCTGGGACAAACCCGGGTTTTCTGTTCCAGCAGAATACCCTCAGGGATGCCATGGTAGCTGCCCTGTCGCTTAATTATTTCAATGAAAGATGTGAGCGGATCAAGATGGCCAATATTGCCCAGACAGTGAATGTATTGCAGGCACTGATCTTCACTGAAGAGGAAAAGATGCTGCTTACACCCACCTATCATGTTTTTAAAATGTACAAGGTGCATCATGATGCCCTCTTGTTACCGGTTGTATTGGAGTCCCCGGATTACGAATACAATGGAATGGCCCTGCCGATGATCAGTGCATCGGCCTCAAGATCGGCCGACGGGATCATCCACATATCCATCGTGAATATTGATCCGCATCAGGATAACCAATTGGCAATTGACGTAAGAGGCGCGGATGTCAGTAGTGTCACAGGCAGAATACTGACCGCTGAAAAGATAAACAGTTTAAATACCTTTGAAGATCCTGACCGGGTCCGGCTGGCGGAATTTAAAGATCTTTCCTTCGCCAGGGGCATGCTGCAGGTCACGATGCCTGCTAAATCGATTGTTGTACTTGAGATAGAATAGATCGGTGGATTGGCTGAGAGTCAGTATAATTTTAGTCCTTCTTCTTTTTGGATGCAATGAAAAAAGCCAGGTTGAAGGTGATGGTGATGACAATTGCAATTCACTGGCGCCTGCAAGTGATCCCTGCGATCCGCGGATAGAAGATGATTACACTGCTATCGCTGACATCGGTTATGCTTCCCTGTGGGGATCTTACAACCTTCATGATCCAACCATCATAAAACACGACAGCACCTACTATATTTTTTCAACAGATGTTGCCTACGGTCCCAACCTGAAATGCGGCATCATGCACCGGAAATCCTATGACCTGGTCCACTGGGGATTCTTGGGATGGGTGTTTGACGGGATACCGGATATCCCGCTGGCATTCATGGAAACCCATCAGCCAGGTTATGAGCAACTGTCTATATGGGTCCCCAGTTAGGAATATCACCAAAAGCTGATCTGGTTCAGTTTTTCTTATGACTTTTTCGTAAATTGTATTCGATAAATACGCAGGATACGGGTGTTTTTTAGATGCTTATCAAGAGTGTACTAGCAATGCTAGCAACCAACTCTGCAATCATATGCAGGCAGGGTGGCAGATGACTGAATATGCTTCGTCAAATCATTTATATTATTCATCATGAAAGAAATAACTTTGCTTACCATCGGCCTGCTATTGTTCGGCCTGGGAAATGCTTTCGGCCAAAAATCCAGGAAACTTGAAGGTGGTTGGATCATGGTCTATTCAAAATGGGAAATGCCTGATACGACTGTTGAGCTCTCTCAATTTGATAAACCTTCCTATAAGATTTTCACCGGGAAATATTTCACGCTCAGCAGGCTGGATGAGAATGATGAATTCATCGGGCATTTTGGCACCTATTCATATGATGGCAAAACTTATGTTGAAAATATAGAATACAGCTCCTATGAATATGTTATCGGGAGATCCGAAACTTTCAAATCATCCATCAAAGGGGATCAATGGACCATAGAGGGAAAAATCGGGAAAGAGGGTGAAGGATTTAAATTGAAAGAAGTATGGGAGCGTATAGAATAACTGGCTGATTGACCCTGTATATCAAACCATCCTAAACCATACCATGATGAATAAGTCAACGAAAAAAACCACAAACGGCAGGCGACAATTTATCCGCAAATCTTTAGCTGGTGCAGGCGGTGTGATCCTTGCCCCAACCATTTTATCATCCTGTACAAAAGGCGCAAATGAACGTATACTGATTGCCCATATCGGAGTCGGATCAAGGGGCACCCATATTTTGGAAAATTACTTTCTTCCTTTGAAGAATTCGATTTCTGTGGCGGTATCCGATGTGCATCTCGACAGGCGGGAGGACCGGAAGGCATTGGTCACAAACCATTACAAGGAAAGCGGGATCGTTGCCCCTGAGTGTACAGCCTGCCTGGATTTTGAGGAAATACTGGAACGTGATGATATTGATGCAGTGGTTATGGCTATGCCTGACCATTGGCATGTTCCAGGGGCCATTAAAGCTTCCAGGGCAGGGAAGCACATTTATCTGGAGAAACCCCTGGGATTAAGTTATCCGCACTACCTGAAACTGCAAAAGGAATTAAAGGCAAGGGATCTGAGGTTCCATTACGGCACCCAGCAGAGGGTTGCCATGCATATGAAGATGGGTATAGAAATGATCAAGGAGGGTGCCATTGGAGAAATTGAGAAAACTGATGTCTGGTGCCCGCCCATCAACCCGGTGGAATCCCCTGTATGCCCAGAACCTGTGCCTGTACCCGATACATTTGACTATGACAGGTGGACCGGTCCCGCGCCCTTGAGACCTTACTGTCCGGAAAGGGTTACCAATAACAGCTCCTGGTTCATCAATGACTACAGTATCGGTTTCCTGGCCGGCTGGGGAGCACATCCGCTGGATATCCTGGTCTGGGCTTTGAAGGACGAGATCGAGGGCAGGTATACCTGTGAGGGAGAAGGTGGTTTCTGGGAGCCCGGCGGATTATACAACAATGTCAATTCCTGGGATCTGAATTACACCTTCAGACAAGGCATCAAGATGAGATTTTTCAGCACGGATGTAGCGGAAAAGAAAAACCTCTTGACCTACCGGACAAACGAGGAGCAAAATGGGACAACCTTTTACGGCAGCAAGGGATGGATCTCATTGAGCAGGAGTTCTGCCAACTCGAGCGACCCGGATATTGATGGAAAACTGAACAACAATATCAGGGATTATATTGGGATGGGAGAGGTGTTTGTCGATATGGTAAGGGGCAAGACCGTAGAAGTTTGCCCGATAAGCGATGCCATCATCTCGGATTCCATAAGCCATGTAGGGAATATGGCGGTAAGAACAGGGCGCATGATCACATGGGATACCGGACTGGGAAAAGCCATTGACGATGAGGAGGCAAACAGCCTTTTTATCCGGGAAATGAGAGAACCATACTATGTGTAAAAACTTATTATTCTTGCTGGCCTTGCTGCTGCTGGTCTTGAGCTGTCAGAACTCCTCAAAGTCCAAACTGACAGGGTACGAAAACAATGAATGGATCGAGCTGTTCAACGGTACCGGTACGGATCACTGGAGAGGATTCCATATGGATCATTTTCCTGATTCAGGATGGTATGTCGAAAATGGTGAATTGAGAAATGACGGATCAGGGGCGGGTGGACTGATCACAAAGGAGCAATACGCTGATTTTATCCTGGAATGGGAGTGGAGGTTGTTTGACGAAGGGGGCAACAGCGGGGTGAAATATTTCGTGAAGGAGCGGCCTGACCGGGAAGGGAAATATGCCTTTGGCCTTGAATATCAATTGCTGGATGATGACCCCCATGCCAATGATTACCACACGACCGGGGCACTCTACGAATTCTTTCCCCCTTCACCAGAAAAGCAGCTGCTGGCGCTTGGACAATTCAATGCCAGCAAACTGGTCGTAGATGGCAACCATGTTGAACACTGGCTCAATGGATTAGTGGTCGTTGAATACGAGCGGGGGGGAGAGGAATTCCTGGCCGCCAGGGCCAAGAGCAAGTTCCGTGACCGTCCTGACTTCGGGTTGCATAAGGAAGGCAACATCCTGCTGCAGGATCACCAGAGCAGGGTAGGGTTCAGGAATATCCGGATAAAAATCCTGGACCCTGATTCCACTAAAGATTGAGTTTGGTTCTTTTTGCCCTGACTATCTTATAATTCAATTGCTCAAAATGGTCGGGCATATTGCGGATGGTGTTCCTGACTTCTTCTTTTTCCCCGGCTTTCAAATCCTTATACTTCACTAGACGTGGGTCCCTTTTGAAATAATCGTTTCGAATGGTGCCTTTCCGCCATCCGGCCCTTTTCCTTGCCTTAGTCCAGCCCTTGTGTTCTTCTTTGGCCAGGAACTCCAGCTCGTTCGTATCTTTGATGAACCGTATTTTGAATTCCACCATCATGGATGGCCTCGGATCCTTGTTCCTTACCGCCTTATATCCCAAAACACTTAGCATATTTAGTATCCTTTCTGCGGAAAGCATATGATCAAGTTTCATCTCTTCTGGCAGGTTCTCGTAATCATGGTGGAATATGCTTTGAGTGTCTTGTCCCCGAATTTTCTCAAGCCATTTCTGGTAGAGAACCTTTGCCAGATCCTCGACCGGGAACTTATCCATTCGCTTGTCATTGGCAATGCGCATGAATTCATCAAAATCTACGTGCTGGCTCATGATTTCATCAGAAGGCAGTTCAGACCTGGATACCTGTCCTGATGAATCGCTTTTCAGATGTTTTAGGATATGGCTCAAACTTCTTGCTCCGTGTTTATAATAACTTGTCTTTAAGAAGGCCATGACCAATCCGGGATCCATCTTGAGTTTCTCATCCGGTTCTATCCCCCAGCAGGTCCGCATATACAGAGCCCTTCTTACCGGATACATCAGATCTGCAGGATCTTCTTTTTTCCAATCATCCTGATCACTGTCATATAAAAGTTTTCGATTCGGACCTTGAACATTCATATAAGCATGCAGTCTGCTCGTGAAATCCATGCCTTTGTTAGTTTTAAACTCCTCAAACTGCCGTCGCTTAATCTTCATTTTTTTTCTTGTCACCTTGTCTGAAACCGGCGTTTTTTCACCATCAAATTCCTCCGGGTTTGCAGGTTCAAAATATTGGATCTCGGGCACGCTGCTTCCAGCGAATATGAAAATGCATTTCCCCAACGGGTGGATATCCCTGCCTGCCTGGAATTCACCATGCTTCATGGGTGCAAGAAAGTATCGGAGCCATTTAAGATTGCTGCAGTCAAATTCTTCCCAGTAAACGAAGGGGAGTTTCCCCTTCAATACCGTATCACTGACCCTGTGAAATGCCCCGATTAATTCGCTTTCATCCCTGCATTGAGAAAGGTTAAAGGTGATGAAAACAGCATGTTTTCCGAAGTCCTTTATCTTATAGAGTGAATAAGCTAGTTGCCTGACAGTAAAGGACTTGCCTGCCCCCGATGGTCCAAATACGGCAAAATTGAAGGGTTTGGAATTTGCCTCCTTTATATACTGCGAGATCAGCTTGCGTACATTTCTCAGGTGTTCGATTTCAATACGATCTATGGTGAATAGTTTGTGGCATGCAAGGTAGGGGACATGTTTTAATTGATCTTTGCCATTTTTTGCAGCGGATGCTGCAGCCAGTAAGGCAATATCCCCGGTAAAATCCTTTTTTGATTCTGCAGACCTTTTTATTCTGTCGTAGTTATTCAGGAAAATGGACCATAAATTTTCTTTTAAGTACTGACCGGGTTGTTTGTACCAGTAAGGCGATGGGATGAATGCATCTGAAAACAAAGATTCAGCCTGAATGGTAAGATTGGTATCGGGTACAGCTTTTTGATCACTATTATCTACAGGCGAAGGAACATTATCTGCAGGCACGGGCCAGCCGGTTTTCACTTCCAGCATTTCCCTCAGATAGAGGGTGCCACTTTTAGTGCTCCTTAAAATGTCCTTGATATTTGTTTTTTCAAGATCACGGACATCCATTTTCATCATATCATTGGTAAAACCTGCGGTGAAGGCACACATTTGACCTATCCCGTTGACATTTTCTCTTGTCTCCCACTCGCCCTCCAAATATCCCGGATCATAGACAAGGGCGAATTCAGCTGACTTTTTTTTACTTCCATTCTTGATGACCATTGCGCCTGCCGCGCCCATAGATACAACCAGGAATTTACAGGCAATCAATTTTTTCAACACGGAATGACTGACAAGTTCGTAACAAAGGTCCAGGCAGGTCTGTTCCCATGAGATACCCTTGCTAATTTTAATATCGAACTTACGCAATTCATGGATGGAGATAAGGGTGATCAATTTGCCGATTCGCTCCCAATGCGTAAGCGTCTTCCATAGATATCCATCAATAAGAGGCTGATTGGTTTTCAGGATGTAACATTTACTCTTAGGCAATTCAGCAGTTACAGAGTTTTGCCTGAATCCCAATCCCCCGTCATCAATCACCAGTATATCCTTACCTTCCTGAATACTTTTATGCAGGCGTTCATAATCCAGATCTCTCATTGGATTATTCACAAAACCATAGCCCAGCGGCTGCTTGAAACGCACTGTTCCATCATTGTCTACTTTCCATTCTGCATAGGCATGATTTTCCGGATGTTCTGACCTGATAGCATTAAACGCTAATTCCGGGTCGTACCAGCAATCCACCTTGTCTCCATTTTCAAGCTGTTTGATAAGGCTGTAGGTAAGATGCGCTCCCCCAAGCGTACTTATGACCTTTGTCCCAACCACTTCTTTCCATGCCGCCTTTTCTCTGCTACCTATATAAGTGTGATTGTCAATGATCAGGTCGCCACAGACCAATACAGTGTTGAGTTTCGGTTCTTTACGTGATGGCGCCATGGGTAACAGGGGTTGATTCTATATTCCCAGAATGATGAAATGCCTTAACCGTTGCCAGGGGACCTTCTTCCAGGGATGTGAAGGTATTGCTCACCATTACATTGAGATTTTTCAATTGATCCGGTGTGGATTAAGAATTGGCCATTGGTGTTTGAGCGAGAAGATATGAAAAAATCTTATTTAATACTAATCCTCTGGGATACTAAACCTGAACGGTTCTTCTTATGCAGCATCCCATTATCCATTATCCTGTACAGGGGAAAGGAAGTGCAGGGGACGGTCATGCTGGTTTTAATATAGGATATTGATCATGTTAGCACTGATGTCAGTTTAAGCGATGATCTCTATATTAATAATCTAATATGCATGGGATCAGGAAGACTCCCTGGATTCGCTGTGCTATTGAGGATGCGCAATTATTGGCTAGCATTGCTGATTTCTCAGTATCACGCCCGACCCTTCAAAATATACTATTTTGTTAAATTTAAATCGTAGCAGATAAGTAAAAACAATAATTCCGTAAAATAATGAAAATGAAAATAAGAATCTTATGGGTAATCACCTTGTTGTCATTCTGCCTGATAAACTGCACCAGGGAATCGGGCCATGATCTGACAGATTATGTCAAAACCATTAAAAAAGTTGATATACATACGCATGTTGGGAGTGATGCTGCTTGGTTCAGGGATGTTCTTGACAGTATTAATTTAAAGGTATGTACTATCTGCACTGGTGGGACAGATCCTGAGAGAATGTACAAAAGCATTGATACATCCAAACAACTTTTAAATAATTATCCCCGATACTTTGCATGGGTCACCACATTTGACTTAACCGGAAGGGATGATCCTGGCTGGACGGAAAATGTCATCAATCAGTTGAGAGAAGATTTTAGTAACGGGGCAGTTGGGGTCAAGGTCTGGAAAGATATAGGGATGAAAATAAAGAACAAGGACGGATCATATATTCAGATTGATGATCCCATGTTTGAACCTATATTAAGGTTTATTGCTGAAGAAGATAAAACCCTGATAGCCCACCTGGGGGAGCTCACATGGGAAGCATGTCCTATGATGTAAACGAGGTCATAAAACGCCTGGACAGGTATCCGAATTTTGCCGTTGAGATCGGCGGGAGAACCAGGTATTTAATGTGGCAGGCAAGGGGAAAGGTGAGATCATTTTTCATCGAATACCAGGACAGGATTCTGTATGGTACGGATCTTAGTGCCGGATTATTTGGTTCAGATGGAAATCACCTCTCAGATGAACAGATAAATAATATGAAACAATCCTATCTCAAAAGGCATGATTTCTTTATGCGCTACTATGCATCGGATGAAATATTTCCCTGGGCAAATAATATCCGCGGTGGAAGACCTGTTCCTGAGCCCGAATATACGGTTCAGGGATTGGCCTTGCCCAAGGAGGAATTGGAAAAAGTCTATTATCACAATGCCGTTAAATGGTTTCCGGGAATTGACAGGGAATACTAACGATGCCATGACAAGGTTGCTGATGGCTAAAAAAAAGCGCCGGCTAAATTTGCCGACGCTCTAATCCGCAGGTAAATCTAATCAGACTATCTTGAAATCACAATCCTCTCCCTCTGTAATTTATTTCCTGTATTCAGTTCAAGAATATATAGTCCATTGTCAATTTGATCAACTGTTAACCTGTGAGAATGGTAACCCTCTTCTACAACACCAAGATTATCTGATTTAATCAATCTACCGTCAAGGTCAAATATCTTTATGCTGACGCTTGACGGCTGCTCCAATGTAAACTCAACAAATCCCTGATCATTGATCGGATTTGGATAGAGCCTGAAGTCCGCTACGTTATCGATGGTAACGTTTTCGGCCGATTCGCTCTTCAATGCTGCAGATGCTATTGGCCCTACATGGTATGGCCTCATCATCTCATGGTCCTCATGTGAAAGGATATGGCAATGCCATACATACCTGCCGGGCCTGTCAAACTTGGCCTTAACTATACCAACATATCCCGGTGGAACTATGAAAGTGTCTTTCCAGCCCTTCTCATTATCAGCAGGAAGTTCAAGAGTTCCCTGCCCAATATCATCAAGATGTACACCTTCTTCACCGAATTCTTCAGGAAAAGTAATCGGTCTACGCCCAATAATTTGGAATGCAACAAGATGTAGATGTACAGGATGTGCATCAGCGGTAAAATTGTAAACTTCCCAAGTTTCAACATCGTTTAGACCAGGATTTTCTGTGATGGCATCATCCCAGATTAGTGATTCTATATATCCATCATTGTTGAGAGCCCCTAATAAGGGTTGCAACCGGCCATATTCGTCACTGCCTTCAAATAATCCGAGTTTACGAGTGGTTTCACTTTCTCCCAAATCATCCAAGGGATCCCTTAATTCATCACCAGCTGCTACATCAGCTATTGGGAGTCCTTTGGTTACTTTCAATTTTTTATTCACATTGAATTGCATAATCTTACCCGTTGTAGATGGATCTGCTTCATCAAGAGTACCACCCTCACCATTACTAAGGCTACCATCAGGATTAAATCCTTTAAAAGGCTCATCCGGACCAAAATTTAGAAATCTTATACTTTTCCCATTATAGTTACTAAAATCAACCACGATCTCTGCTCTTTCTCCAGGTGCGATGAGCAGCTCCTCTAACCCCACAGCCTTAGGAAGTAAACCATCGTCAGTTGCTACCTGAAGAAACGGAATTTCCTCACCAACCGGTTCATCATCTTCAACTTCAAATAATTTCAGGATATAAAATCTCGAATCGGACCCGTTAAGCAGGCGAAACCGGTAGGGCCTGGATTCAACATCTAAGTATGGCCATACCGTTCCATTTACAACGATGAAATCGCCGAAGAATTCAGCCAGAATAGACGGCCCCTCATCTGGGAATATATCTGGCCATTGTGTAAGGTCCACACCCTCCTCATATATGAATTCATTATAAGGTCCTTCAGAAGGGTAGGCAGGCCAGAATAACTCTCCGTTATCATCAAACATCCTGTCCTGAATAACAATCTCAATGTCATGTTTCTGTTTTGGTAACACACCTTCAACTGTAAGCTTGCGTTCGGTATTGTCTTCTAACAGATAGAAACCCGCTAAGCCGGCGTATACATTCAGCCTGGTGATGCCGAGTGCATGATCGTGATACCATAGTGTGGCAGCTTCCTGGTCATTATGGTAAACATAATTTGTTTTTACAAATGTATTTCCGGTTACTGCAGCGTTTTGAGTAAACCAAGCCTCAGGTATACCATCACTTGCTGATTCTGTATGACCGCCGTGTAAGTGAGGGACGACTGGTACATTTCCTGCGGCATACCAGTCAGCCACTTGTGGTGCTGTTAAACCATGGGGATGAGCCATATGCAGACTGGCATCTATGGGAAGAAAATGCCCGGGTAGGTTGTTAAACCAATTTACATAGACAGGTACATTTTTCTTTGCTATAAATGTTGGGCCTGGATATGTAACTGCACCCATAGGTCCATATCCCCATACGGTAGTATTTAATGGAGCTTGAGCCTCATCTACCAATCCCAACCATTGTTGAGTTTGTTCCATATACATGTCAACAGTACCCCCATTTTTTGCATTAATTTGTGCAGGAATGGGGAGGGGATTCACAAACTTTGGATGATCAGTAGATTTCTTTAATTGGGGACTAGCTGGTAATGAAATTATTACCATCAGAAGAGTTGCGAAAAAAGTCAGAACTGACTTTCTGTGATTTTGGGAAAATGGTTTCATCATAATAAAAAGTTTTAAATTAATAAAAGAAAAAAAGATATTGATATATAAATATATTATATTATTGTGTCGGTTATTTTGTCTTTTTTCATCATTTGACGAATTAACTGTATAACAGTCTGAATGTCAATATTCCTTGGATGAACGTCGAGATATTGTGAAACGAAGTTCAATATTGATCGATTGAGAGCGTTCTTTATGATGTTGTAATCCTTTGTTTTGTACCTTTTAAAACAACCTGATATATTAGTTGAATGAAAATCATTGGTAATAAAAATTGCAGTAGGAGTTCCATCCAGCCGTTCTTCATTGGGATTTCCGTTTTGTTCCTGTTTGTTTCCTGTAAACAAGCCGGTGATGATAGAGGAATTCAATCAGGCAAAGAATTGGCAGTTACAGATTATGATGGCCTCAAGAATGTCCTGTTAACTGGCTGGAATACATTCGATGTTACCAGTATCTCTACCCAGGTATTATTGCCGGAAGGTCTGGCATTAAACCTTCAGATCAATGACACCATAACCGGTGACACGCTGGGTTTAATGTTTACCGGGAACAGGGTAAAGGGTTCAGAACGGGTCTGGACGAAAGCCCATACACCTGATGGATCCTATACTGATTTCATCGTTCGCTGGCGTGATTTCGGCATGAGGGTCCGGACACATGCCCGGGGCGATGATCTTTATGTCATAGTGACTCCTGCTGATTCAACAGTTAACCCGGGAATAATCCGTTTGAAATGTTATGTATTATATGGAAGGGAAGGGGTGATATCACGGGATGGGCAAACAATTATCGCTGATCTGCCCGGGAAAAAGCTGACCATCTCACCTTCTACCCGGTTTCTGCGCATTACCGGCCGGCATATTATGGAATTCCCGATGGATGGCCAGATAGCTTATTCCACTGCATCTGACAGCCTGCAACAGATCAGGGATCTCATCGGAAAGGCTGAAAAGGAGTACATGGACAAAAAAGCTGCCTATGGAGAACTCGCAGATGTCTATGATGCCCTGCAGAATGCCCTGAACTGGCTGGTGATCTATGACAATGAAAACGACCGTCTGATCAGCCCTGTTTCGCGTCCCTGGTCATTTGGCTGGGGAAAGGGTACCCCCGGGGGATATGTATTGTTCTGCTGGGATAACTTCTTTGCCGCTTTCATGCATTCCGTGGAAAGTAAGGAGCTTGCCTTTAACGAGGCGATCCAGATGTGCAATGAAATTGATGAACTGGGGTTTGTGCCTAATTATTCGGGTTCCTTCAATGTGAAAAGCAGGGACAGGTCCCAGCCCCCGGTCGGGTCCATGATGGTCAGGGAGATATACCTCCGGCATCCCGAAAAGTGGTTCCTTGAAAAAACCTTCGACCAGTTGCTTGCCTGGAACCGGTGGTGGGATGAAAACAGGAACCTTAATGGCTATCTCTGCTGGGGCTCTGATCCGGCCGCATCTGTTTCAGGAGACAGGCGGGAAAGGGTGCAGAATGTACACAGTGCCGCTTCGAATGAATCGGGACTCGATAATTCTCCCATGTATGAGGATGTTCCCTTTGATACCATCAGCCATAAGATCCCGGTCGGAGATGTCGGGTTAATGAGTCTTTACGTGGGAGATTGCGAAGCACTTGTATACATTGCCAATGAACTTGGGAGGGATGGGGAAGCGAAGGAACTACAGGCAAGGGCGGATACCTACCGGGAGAAGATCAAAACCATGTGGGATGATGGATTCGGATTGTTCCTGAACAGGCGGCTGGATATCGATGATAACAGCAAAAGGATCTCCCCCACGAATTTCTATGCGCTGATTGCCAGGGCGGCCACGCAGGAACAGGCGGAACGGATGATTCAGGAGCACTTCTATAATCCCGATGAATTCTGGGGGGAATACATCTTGCCATCCATAGCCCGGAATGATCCATCCTACACCGGACAGGATTACTGGAGGGGAAGCATATGGGCACCCATGAATTTCCTGGTATACCTGGGTATGCGTAACTATCACCTGCCACAGGCCAGGAAAGACCTGGCCTTAAAATCGCGTAAGCTCTTACTCAACGAGTGGTATGGAAATGGCTGGATCAGGGAAAATTATCATGCTGAAAGCGGAGGTGCTCCCTCAGGGAGGAGCGAGCACTTCTATCATTGGGGCGCCCTGCTGGCCATGATCGATCTGATGGAAAATGGAAATTACTGAGTGGATTGGACTGATCTGCGGGTATACCTGACCCAGTCTGTTTTCATTCGCATGGGACCGCTTGCCGGCGGAAGTTCTTCCCATGTATATCCTTCCCGCTGAATCTCCAGCAATTTATCATCAAGCAATTGTATGAATCTACTGGCATCTGGATGAGACTCGATCAGGTTATTGTCCTGGTATATATCGCTTTCCAGATCATAAAGTTCATACTCCTGAAGTCCCATGTTTTTAATGTAGATCATATCCGGCTCTGAAAAGCGGTGGGTACGTGATACCGTATCCATATCCCTGCCCATGATCACCAGATGACCGATTCGAACTGCGATTTCAGGTGATGTCCTGTAAAAAAACCAGAACAGGGGCTTTTCGCGTTTAAAATCTTCACCCTTCAGCAGGCTGAGTATGCTTGTCCCGTCAATAACCCTGTCTTTCAGGGGATTAATTTTCAGGATATCACAAATAGTGGGCATGATATCCACAAATCCGGCAGGCTGGTTGATGATCCTTCCCTGCTTACTCAATGACGGCCAGTAAAGGATCCCTGGAACCCGGATACCTCCTTCATAGAGATAACTTTTAACGGCCCGGAGATCACCGTTTGAGACCTGTCTGTAGGACCCGTTGTCAGAGCTGAAGAAAACAAGTGTATTGTCGATGAATTGGTTGATCTCAAGGTACTGGAATATTCTTCCGGCAGCAGCGTCAAGGTTCTCGATATTGGCCAGGTATTCCGCATCGAATGGGGGATATTCTTTATACTTTGCCACCAGTTCAGGAGGAGAGGCTATCCTGGCATGGGGTTCATGAAAGGCCACATACATGAAAAAGTTACCAGTAGTATCGTACAGAGCTGTCAGCCATGAAATCGCTTCATCCGCGACAATCTGGCATGAGTAACCTTCCTGCGTGCCGGCATGTTCACCGTTCCTTATAAAGTTGACAGGATTTAAATGAGATGGACTTGCGTTATTTTCAGTACCGAAAGAATATCCGAATCCCTGTCCGGATGGCTGGGGATGTTGCAGCATGGAATCATAAGGCAAAGAGCCCAGGTGCCATTTGCCGAAATGTGCGGTCTGGTATCCCATATCCGACAAGACTTCCGGAATGGTTAACTCCTCATCCCTCAAGTGCATGGGGTGGTCTGGAGGCCTGTAATTGTAGATGCCTGTCCGAAAAGGTGCACGTCCTGTAAGCAATCCAGCACGTGATGGAGAACAGTTCGGAGCAGCGGCATAAAAATCCGTAAATAATATCCCGCTTCCGGCAAGGCGGTCGAGGTTTGGCGTATTCGAAGCACCACCGTAACATCCCAGGTCTGCATATCCCATATCATCGGCAAGCAGTATGAGGATGTTCGGTTTCTCCTTCATTGCAGTCTGGCCGTTCTGTTGCTTACATCCAAATGCCAGCACGATAAACAGAAAACCCAGCATCAATGGCCGGTGTTGGTTCATGTTGTCCATTTTTACACTATTGTAAATATACAATATATAGACAGTTTACTCGGTTCTCAGTGCAGGCTGCACCTGCACTGGGGTAGTTGAAAAGCTAAATGTTTCAGATCATGAGAATCCGATTTATATCAGTGTGCGTAAAAAATCATAAATTGTTTCATCTCTGATGATCATTGTATATGTTATCATCAATGACAGAATTGATCCCCATAAAAGTTGAATGCCATTCAGGTTATAAGGCAGATGAATATCCGATATGCTTCTACTGGGATAATGACAGATTTGAGGTACAGGAGATCCTGGACCGATGGTACCAGGGAGATCATGATCCACAATGGCCCATCTCGGACTATTTTAAGGTGAGTACTGTCCGTGGCGGGACGTACATCATTAAACATGACCTGGAAAATGATAAGTGGTTTCTATGTCGATAGAACTATTGTTCCGGCACCTTCACTATTGACTCTTCCTTCCTTGCAATCAGGCAAGATTTGAATAAAACCCATCCGGTTTTAATTCCTTGAATCCATCCACAGCATTCAGATGTTTTCTTAAATCAACGCATAAATGGCATTTCGAATAATAACCATCCCCATTGACCATATAACCCCGGTCAACAGTGAATTGAAGTAATCCCAGCATGTCATCCTGGATCAAATACGCCAGTACGGGATATTCTTCCAGGTCAATGCCGTTTTTCAACAGATCATTCAATTCCCTGCAGTCTCCCAGGGTTATTCCCCCGCAGAAACCGGGGATGAAATTACCGTAATTGTCAAAATGATTGTGCCAGTCCCTCAGGAAAGGGGGACTGCAAGGCATATGTACCAGGCTGCCGGCAGGATACCTTGGATATAAATCAGCCAGTTCCTCGGTCAGGCGATAGGGAGCCCTTCCCATTATGAAGAATTCGGTGTTCCTGGCGAAATCCGTCCTGTTTTCCAGCTGGAGATATTTATCAAACGATACTTTATCCTGTATGCCCAGTGCCTTGAAACGCCTGTAATACTCAACCTGGTAAACGATTGCATTGTATCCGAATAGCTCGGTGCCGATCCTTACGGCCCTTTCGGTTCTTTCAAATGGCACATATTCCAGATAAAACGGATTCACCGAAATCATGATTCCCTTCAGGCCTTTCCCTCGTAATGTTAACAGCTTCTCCCTTGTGGTTTCATCGTTCGTGCACCAGAAACAATTGGTTTCAACAAAAACCGAAGGAATATCAAAACCGGATGCTATTTCAAGGGCATTGCATAACAATTCAAAATTCAGGAAAGGCTCTCCCCCGGTGAAATGCAATCCATGGCTTAAACCTATATTATCGGGACCATATGGACTCGGAAGGATCTTTCCTGCCAGCTGGCTTAGTATATTTACCAGGTCTTCTTCTGAGATCCAGTCTGCCTTCCACTTGGCACTGCATGCATACATGCAATGGCGGCATGCAGCCGTACATTTATAGGATAATAATAATCCACCCGACGCTGGTAAAGGGATTTTGATATTCATATCATGCTGGACCCTGAATGAAAAATAAATTTAATGCAATAATTTCAGATTCTCAGATTGTAGAACTCGTCAGTTGATCTGAAATAGTTTGGTCTTTTGCCTTGTTCTGTTGACAAGGGGATTTTCAGATCGTAATTTTGCAGGACTTTAACCTAAAACTCCATAATCATGGCAACAAAATTAGATGTCAACTATCTGTGTCCGGACTGCAGGTCTTACCTGCGGGTCTGGAACAATATTATCTTCAGTGTAAAATCCTGCACCGAGGATAAGAAGGGATTGTTACTGTTGAATCCCGACCTGGGCAACTATGAGTTTATCAGTCATTACACACTGGATTTCGAAGAAATGGAATGCCTCGATTTCTTCTGTCCGGTTTGTGGATCCAACCTGACGGCCGCTGATGTAAACACCAACCTGGCCAGGATCATAATGATTGATGAAAATCAAAAACAGTATGATCTGTACTTTTCCAGACTACGGGGGGAGCACTCCACTTTTAAAGTAAGCGAGGATGACATTGTTGAAAAGTATGGAAAGGACAGCTCAAGTTATGTAGATTATTTCATGTCGAAACTCAAAAAGGGAAAAGACGAAAAATGATTGTTGGGTTTCTCCCATGATTGATTTCAAAGAATTAACCAGGGCCTACACGGAAGACAGGTTCTATTCTCTGCAACTCGAGGTCGGGGATATTTGCCACCAGGGGTGTATTTATTGTTATATGAATGCACTGCCACAAAGTATAAATTCCCTGACGGATGAGACCATATACGGCATTTTGCATGATGCCATACGTTTGAAGATTACCGCCATTGAATGGCTAGGGGGAGAGCCACTCCTCCGGGAGTCCATTTTCCGGTTTTTGGCGCTGGCCAGGGATCTCGGACTGAAAAATAATATGTGGACGGGCGGGCTTCCTCTGCAGGACAGATCTGTAATGAAACAAACCTCCGAGCTTTGCCGGAATGGACTGGTATCTTTCCATCTGTCAACGATCAATCCGGGTGTTTATAAAATCCTCCATCCCGATAGGCCGGCGGAAGACATCGATGCAATTATTAATGGGATAAAGACTTTGTTAGATACTGGTTATTCGCATAATCATGTGATTAATTCGGTAACCTTTACAGGGTTACAGTCCGCGGAGGATATGATTGAGACGATGGAATATTTTGACAGGGAATTCAGTATTAAAACATCCCTTAATGTATACCATACCTATCTGCGACCCGGAAGCAGCAGGGAAGATCTCCAGAGATTTATCCCACCGCTTGATGATGTTGCCCTGGTATACAGGAACTATACGAGTTTCATGGATGCCAAAAACCTCCCGTTGAACTGTGTCAACAAACAATACTGTTCAGCCACACTGGCCGTTCTTAACGATGGAACAGTCTCTCCCTGTGCAACCATACGGGATGGATGTCCTGAAAATGTCAATGAATACGACTTTTATGATACTGTACAGAAGAACAGGGATTATCTTTGTTTGAAAAAGCTTAAGGACCCGTTGAATCTGCCCCCGGATTGCCGGCAATGTGGTTTGAATCATTCATGCTGGGGGTGCCGTTCGCGTGCCTATGCAGCCGGCGAGGGACTTTTCGGCAAAGATCCAAGATGCTTCCGCAGAACTTAAAAACATAAAGAGCATGAATCTAGTTGTTCGGGTAAAAGAGATAAAAGGTCACTGCCCGGTTTATAAGGTAAATGACAGTTTCAGACTCATCGGGGGTTATAAACTGGTCTCAGAAAAACCACTGTGCATGCATTCGCTTGCTGCACTGCTTCCTCATTACAATGCCCTGACAGTTTCACCTCCCGGGAAATGGGGATTGGCAGGAAAGGAAAATCCGGACAAAGCCTATGTCCAGTGCCTGGATGCGCATCCATATACGGATGGTGGAACGGCCATATTCGAGATCAGCAGGGAGGAATGGTAGGTAGGACTTACCTGCAAATTTCCAATTCACCTTTTACCCTGGCGAGAAAGATACCCGGGTAGAATTTCCCCATTCATATTAATTTCTCAATTTTCATAATGGCACTGATCTTTAAATGGCATATTTTTAATATTATTTCGATCATTTTCAATAACAACTAATCCTAAATTTTATTACCATGTTAAAAGAATTCAAAAGTTTCATCAGCAGGGGCAATGTCATGGAAATGGCAGTTGGCCTTATCATGGCGCTCTACTTTGGAGCCATCGTAAAATCCCTCGTAGATCATATTATTATGCCTCCCATCGGAATGTTGCTTGGGAATGTCGATTTTTCAAACCTGAAAATCGTCCTCCAGCCAGCTACCATGGCGGGTGAGACCACCGTACCTGAAGTAGCTATAAGCTACGGCATGTTCTTGAATACGATAATCACTTTCATCATTGTTGCATTTTGTATTTTCCTCGTAGTGAAAGGCTACAATAAAATGAAGGAAAACCTGGAAAGGAAAGAGAAAGAAGCTCCCGCTGCACCCCCGGCTCCTACAAAAGAAGAAGTTCTTTTAACAGAAATCAGGGACCTCCTGAAAAAATAGATACCTTACTTTATAACAGTATGGATTTGAGATAAATTTTGTATTTTTCTCTAAACTAAGGGGAGCTCCGGCCATTCAGGTTGAAGTTCATCCTGCGCAGGCAGGCTGGTATACACCCTGCCTGTTTTGTTTTTATATCGCAAAATCAGGTTTGGCAGTAAATACTTTGAACAAGCAGGAAATCATTGATTGGTTACTGGAGGGTGATGTTTCCATTCAGTACCAGGTCCACCGGGATCTGCTGTCTGTTGTACGCAATGATCTGAGAAACAGGATTGCCCTGGAGGGATGGGGTGCCCGGTTCCTGTCCAAACGCAGGCCTGATGGACACTGGGGCATCAAATTCTACCGTCCGAAATGGACCTCCTCCCACTACACCCTGCTCGATTTATGAAATCTCTGCATTGCGCCTGATCATCCGGAAATAAAGGAATCCCTCGATATGATAGCAAGCACTGAAAAGGGAAAAGACGGCGGGATCAATCCCATAGGAACGGTTCAGGTGAGCGACGTATGCATCAATGGGATGTTCCTGAATTATGCCTCCTATTTCAGGACAAATGCGGAGAAACTTGAATCGGTCGTTGATTTTATCCTGTCCCAGTCTATGCCTGATGGTGGTTTCAACTGCAGATCAAACCGGTCCGGTGCCCTCCACAGTTCTCTCCACACAACCCTGTCTGTCCTGGAAGGAATCACCGAATATGAACGGAATGGATATCGTTACAGATTGGACGAATTAAGACAGGCTGGTCAATCTTCCCTGGAATTCATCCTCATACATCAATTATTTATCTCAGACAGAACGGGCGAGATCATCAACCATGACTTTCTGAGATTCCCTTTCCCTTGCCGCTGGAGATATGATATACTGAGGGCACTGGATTATCTCCAGTATGCTGGGAGAGAATGGGATGAACGAATGAATCCTGCCATCCGGGTTTTGTTGAAAAAAAGAAATAAAGACCTGACCTGGAACGTACAGGCGAAACAGCCCGGGCAGGTCCATTTTGACATGGAAACAGCCGGGAAACCTGGCAGGTGGAATACATTAAGGGCGCTGCGGGTATTAAAACACTTTAAAATTGAATAAAAACCATGAAAAAAGTAAATCTATCATGTCTGTTATTGGTAATGGTTACCATGGCAGGCTGGACTCAGGACACTGAAACACAGTATGTTTTTAAAACCACCAATCTTACCCGTTACCGGTTTCCTACCCATATCAATGACCTGGTGATGGACCGGTCCGAAGCAAGGTTTTCAGAACTTTTCATCGTGGTCATTGAACCCGGTAAGGGACCGCCTCTGCACCGCCATAACGATACAGAACAGATTTTTTATCTG
>Ga0111175_1111_pt1 | contig 25514 bp, 14 predicted proteins | sample DeeMarSWOR324_28_FD_80228 | JGI IMG/M metagenome (GOLD analysis project Ga0111175, IMG submission 80228) | Bacteroides sp. SM23_62
CTGAATAATAATTGGTAGCGGTATTCGAGGTAACAATGTCCTTCAGTTATTATTGAGTCCCCCTCCTTCCTACCTGCTATTTCTGAGATCCCCATCTGTTTAAATCCCGAAAACCCCTTCCCCTTGGCATAATATTGAGAGATTGAATCAAATGAACCCATAAGAGAAGGAGAGTATTTGACGCTCATCAGCTGTATTAGCAAAATGTAATAAGGTATCATGCTACAGATCAATGAATTGGGAAAAGCTTTACCTGGAAATGATAAGTTTATCATAGCTGCTTGAATCCAGATCCCTGGGGCCTGCTTTCAGGATATAGAGTCCTTGTCTCAGACCTGCCAGATTGATCATAAGCGGAGCATTGTTGCTGACCTTATGGTTACCTGTGTATTGAGGCACCCCATGCATATTGTAAATCGTGATATTCAGGTCCCCGTAATAACCCGAAACGGATAGCCTGAGCCTTTGGTCCCTGATTGGATTGGGAAAAATGATCAGGTCAATAGGATCATTTTTGCCGGAGATTTCCATCACATAAGTGTTTGTTATTTCCTCACAACTGGACCATTTAAAGGCAAAGTTCTCACCAGTTGAATGTAAAGGTATTTCGAATCCCCTGTCAGATCCCCAGTACACAGCACATTCAGCAGGTACAGTCTCCCGCTCACCCCATTGGTCATCATTTAAAAAATAATACGCTCCGGCAGTGCCAACGCTTACCTGAGTGGCGTATCTGTATAGATGATTGCCCACAAAAGTCATCTTGTTCAGCTGCCAAAGCTTGCCGGAATGATCGGGGAATTCACCAGTTACATAAACCCCGCTTTTGATTTGAACATCGGTCATGTCCACCTCAAATTTCACCGTTACCTTATTTTTCTCGATGAAAGTGGCCATTAGCGTTTTATCTGAATCCATCTCTATGGTCAAGGGATTTGAAGTGCTGGTAGTATCCCCTGTCCATCCAGTGAATAACCAACCGATTGCCGGTGCTGCCGTGATGCTGACTTGCGTGCCCTGGCTGAAAAGACCACCAGTAGGTGACGTGAATCCTTGTCCCGAGATAGCTGTAGCAAGTGAGTATTGCGGGATGGAATCACAGGCAGCCCATTGACAAGCAAAAATCTCACCGGATGATCCTTGCGGAACATGATAACGGCGGTCTGACCCGGAAATTAAGGCACATTCGGGCGGAACGACTTCCCGGGCAATCGGGATAGTATCATTCAGAAAGAAAAAAGCACCACTTGAATCAGGGTAGATATAGGCAGTGTAGGCATATATATCATTGCCTTCCAGCGTCATCCGGTTGAATGCCCAACTGTCCCCATCAAAGTTTTCAAAATCACCTGTCAGGTAAACTCCCTTCGATACGTCTATCCCCTTCATATCAACTTTAAAGGTGACTGGTACCTTCCCGCTGAAGGCCATCATCCAGTTCACACCGTCGTGCAGGTTGTGATTGAAATCCCATAAAGCTTTGTTCTCCCAGGATGAGCCGGGTCCCCAGCGGTCCGCATATACATAACAATTGCTGGCCACCCATTCACCGCCCCAGACCAGGACACCCGAACCACCGTTGTCCAGCACTTCCTCAGTCAGGTCGATCAAATATTGTTTCTGGGTCTCAGTAGTCGGCGGACTGGCATATCCAAGCGGAATGTTTTCCTCACCGAGAATATCAACATGGTTGTCATTTCCTCCACTGGTAAACAACTGTGCGGTTTCCATGACCAGAAATTCGATCTGGTAGGTATCGATGATGTAGGAGACATAATCCCCCAGGGTAGTGAAACCGGCATAGTCACCTTTGTTCCATCCAGGGTAAAGGGTAATGCCTATCATGTCAAAATCGAGACTGTGGGGAGAGTGTTCTTCAAGCCACCATTTTGTCCGGGAGGGTCCCATCATATGAAAACAAACCGTAATGGAGGTATCGTACTTTTGTGAGATGTCCCGGACGGCACGGGAACCGGCATTGTGGATAGCCGCACTTCGTGAAGGATTATACGCGGGAAGCTGGGCTTCCGGGATGTTGGGCATCAGTCTGTGCCAGACGGATTCGTTACCAATAGAAACGATTTCAGGGATCAGTCCAGCACTGCAATAATCATCCAGAACACCATAGGTATGGTAATACACCGAATCCGTGATCTTTTCAAGATCTGAAGCTATTTCCTGCCACGCCAGGGGGGCCACATAGGGATTCAGTTTCTGGCTGTCTTCCAAAGCAACGGATTCATAACTGAAGGTCAGCAATGATTTGAGCCCGACATCCTTTGCCCGCTGCATATTGACCTTGATCTTTTCGGCTGACCTGAAATCAAGGCTTTCCCAGTTTGAATAACTGCTTGCATAGGGAGGCAGGTCGACCCGCAGCCGGACGATATTGGCACCGTGGTTGGCCAGGCTGACATAAGGATCCTTGGCAACATTGTTCTCCCTGTAAACGATCCCGCAATTATTCTCATGATGGTCGGCCATGCCCATGGTGGTACCAATATAAATCTGCTGGGCGGATATTTCCTGCCACAGCAAAACTAACAAGATCAACTTGCCAACTTTTCTGATCATGCCCTTGCCTGGAAGCAATAGCCCATGCCAACCATCTCACTGGCAATGGCATGGGCTGTTTCTAGGAATTAATAATACGCTGTTACTGAATCCTGATCTTACTATTGAGGACACCTTTTTGGGTAGTCATCTTGAGAATATAGATTCCCGGAGTCAGATCTTCCACATTCACCTGCTGGATATTCTGACGGATGATGGATTTTTCCAGTTTTCCGAGGATAGAATAGATATGAATTTCTGTTACATCGGTACCCTGAATATACAGGATTTCGCTGGCCGGATTGGGATACACCGTGATCCCCGCCATTCTGTCTGTGTGGATCCCGGAAGTAACCTGCTTCACCAGTGATACGAAATTCACCTCTGCCCATCCGTCATCGAACTCTTCACCGTCAGGATGCCAGATGTTGTCCAGTTCGACGATGAGATATTTCCCTGCATGGACAGATCCTGCTTCGATGCCGAAAACGTGCTTGAATTTGGCATAATCGCAGGTATTGACCCCTGTGGCAGGATCAATATCATTCAGGTTCTCCTGTACATCCAGGTCGGTTCTCACCGTGGAATCGGCCTCCGAAACACTGAAGATTGTATTCACCGAGTATGAATCCCAGGAACTCCTGGCCGACATGGTCAGGGTGTAAGTCGCAGCTTCCGGGCCGATAACATCTACCACCTGGTAGAGGGTAGAATCAAAGGAAGCCAGGGTAACCATGGGACCCCAGACGCCTCCCTGCAGGGAATCTCTTGGCATGTCCGTATTCCAGTGCAAAACATCCTTCAAACTTTCTGTTTCCGGATCTGACCCGGGCACCTTCTCGGAAAAGTCCCCGTTCCGGATGAGCTCTCCCGCAGGGATGACCGTAACACGTGTCAGTACGGTATCCGAGTTGACCTGCCCGTCATTCACATACAATGCAAAATCATAGGAAGATAACTCGGTTACATCAGGAGCAGTAAAGGTAGGATTTACGGCATTGGGATCTGACAATGTGATCCCCGGGAAAGTGCTGATCCAGTGGAAGGCCAAACTGTCTCCGTCCGGATCTGAACTGCCGGATCCATCAAGGGTCACGAGTTCACCGCCTTTTGCGCTCTGGTCATCCCCTGCATTGGCGATTGGGGGATTGTTTACACCGGGTAATCTTTTCAGCATTACCACATCATCAATGTTGGTATAGGCGCTCCCTTCAACAGGATCCTCAGGGGTACAACCGAACTCAACAATGAGGTGCTTTCCAGCATGTTCCGTTCCCTGTGAAAATACAACCGAGAGAGCCATCTCGTCAGTCATGATATCCAGTGAATCGGTGACCAGCGGCGTGCGAATGGTCGAATCCGCATCAGATGTGCTGATGATCACGATCACGCTGCCGGTATTCCAGGCGTCGCCCGCCGAGAAGGAAAGGTCATATCGAACCGAATCGGCCGAAATAAGCTCGACCACCTGGTAGAGGGTAGCAGAGTCGTCAGAGGCTATGGTCACGTGCCTGTCTGCGGCCTCTCCCCAGACACCCGATTCAGGGGAAACCTTGTCCATGTGCCAGTAGGGCAGTCCCGCAATGGTCGTGTCACCAGGTGTGGCAAGTTCGAAATCTCCGTTCCGGATCACATCCTCCTGGGCAAATGCCAAGAGGACAGTGCAAATAAATAAGAGAGAAGTAATGAGTTTTTTCATAACACAGATGTTTGATTAATAATAGATTAATTGGGGAATCAGTTCATATTTTTCTTTACAGTTTACGGAGCAATCTAACCCGGTCAATAGCTACGAAACTTTCGGCCCATATGGGATTTTCCGAATCCCAGGTGTGCCTTTGTTCAAAATCGATGGCCACCTTTCTGCTTACAAAAGGTGAGATGGCATCGATGGTGATCGACTGGCTCAGGCGGACAAATCCTCCCGGATCCATCCCCAGGGTATCATATGATTCACTGAGCACGGTTATAAAATTGTAATTCCCTGCCTCTTTCTCGAAGACAATGATCCGGGAGAGCATGACCGCAGGATATTGCTTCCCCTGCCAATCTGGCTGGTTGGATAACAGAGATACATCGAATTCCAGGGTATACCGTGCATTGGGATTGATCATCTCTGCTATGGGCTGGTACAATCCCTGGGTATAAGATCCTAACTTTGCCACGAACCTCCCTTCCGGGGCATCCTGCAATTCAGTTACTGCAGCCTTGGGGGCCCATGCTTCCGCCTTTCTGAACAAACTCCAGCCATTCACATCATTGAAGTCTTCGGTGCTGTAGCCCGGCATTTCGAATCCAGGATTGATTACCGCGGTATTTGCACTCCCGATGATCTCACCATTGAAAAAATAGATGGCATTCTGCAGGTCAAAGGTTCCCTTGTCGAGCATACGCTGGGTTAGGTCCACGGCCGCTAGTATCTGGTTGGCCTCATCGAGGGCATCTTGCAGGATGGCCTTGTTCCCGGGTTTCACATTACCTTCCTGATTACCCTCTTCGGTTATTGCTAAAATGACATTGCCGTAATCAACGATTTCCAGGGCAATGGATCGAAAAGGTACCATCTGGTCGAAGAAGATTGAATCAGCCTGAAGGAGGGACGCATAGGCCAGGTCCACTTCTTCCTGTGTGGCAGAGCTGTTTTCATCCACCAGACGGGCTGCATCGATGACAACCTGGTAAGGCTGTTTGGAACCGGATTTGTATTCCCCTTCTGCGGTTCCTTCCACTGCGGAGCCAAGGAAACTGGTAGCCCGCCTAATCTCATAGGAAAGGTAGTTTTTAAAAACGATATGGGAATAATCCTCCTTCTTTTCACATGAGACCACGAGTAAAAGTACAATTAAAATGGTCGAAATTTGGATTAAGCTCTTCGTTGTCTTCATTGAATACACCTGTTTATCACATTAAAAACCAGGGTTCTGAATAAGTCCAGGATTTGAGGCAAGCGCACTGGAAGGAAGCGGAAGCAATAGATATCGTTCCGCCCCAACCGCCTCCCAGTCAGCCGATTTGGACTTGATATACTCGATCATGCTGTTGTAATCCATCCGGATCATATCCCTTCTGGCATGCCCTTCGAAATAAAGTTCCCACCTTCGCTCATTGCGAATGTGATCCAGGAGGGATTGCGAGGTAAAATTGCCTGCATCAAGCGCCGGTAAACCCGCCCTTGCCCGCACCTTGTTAACTTCTGTTACCGAACTTTCCAGATCTCCCAGGTTGGCCAGGGCTTCTGCCCGCATCAAAAGTACATCGGCCAGGCGGATCACGGGGTAATCGGTTCCAGAACTGAAACCTTCGGTAGCAGGATCGGCCGGGTGCTTGAGCAGCATGATGGGATCTTCTGTGGCATCGGTGGAACTGAACAGTCCGGCTTTCCTCAGATCGTTATTCTCAAAAGTGCTGAAAAAAGAAGAAGTAACCCTGATATTGCCACTCCAATCGTAATATTTGTCATAATCCGGTTTTTCAGGTGCCCTCCAGAGGTATACCTGCAGTACGCAGGCATCTATAGCCGGACTCGTACCGGCAATGAAAGGGATCACCCATATGACCTCCTTGTTGTTGAAGCCTTCATTGGCCAGGGAGAAGATATCCAGGTAATTGGATTCCAGGGAATACTCTCCTGAAGAAATGATCTCCTGGCAAACAGCGGCACATTCCGTCCATTTTCCCTGCTGAAGATAGGCCCGCGCCAGCATTCCCCTGGCAGCATGGCTGGTGACCCGCCCGTAATCCTGTTCCCCCATGGAGATGAGGGTGGATTTATCCGGTAACCGGTCTATGGCATTTTTAAGATCACTCTCAATCAGGGTATAATTGCTTTCGACGGTCTGCCGCGGGATCTCCGTGGGAGCCTCGAGGGTGGTTGTAATTTCCGGCATGCCCCCGAACCAGTTCACCAGGTAGAAATAGATCATGGCACGGAGGGCATATGCTTCACCGATTACCCGCTTTTTTACCTCCTCATCAATATCCATATCCGGTACCCGGTCCAGTACTGCGTTGGCATGGTTTACGGTACGCCAGAAGGAAGGCCAGATTCCCCAATCCACGAAGTCCGGCGTGGTTCCCGACCAGCCTGTGTATGCCTGATAATCGAGGGTGCCAAAATATCCGCCCGTGCCGATATCGGTCCCCATATCCTCAATACAAAACTGCCAGAAGGTGAATCCCTCCCAATCCCCGCCCAGGGAGCCATAGGCGGCCATGATCGCACTTACGGCATCCTGTTCGGTCTGCCAGAATTCATCATCCGTGATCTGACCGTATATTTTTTCTTCCAACACATCATCACATGCCCATGCAAGGATCAAGAGGAGGGTGACTGGCAAAATATACAGGTATTTCATAATCTACAGTTTTTCTTAAAATGACGCATTTACCCCCAAGGTAAAGACCCTTACGAAGGGTATTAAATTATAATCCGAATCGATGGCCCACACATCGGGATTAATCCCAGAGTATCGTGTGAACGTGAGCAGATTGGATGCGCTTCCGAATATTCTGAGGTTCTTGATGGGTTTGTCTCCTTCAAAATAAATTTTGTAGGTCAGGGTTAAGTCCCTTAACCTGAGAAAGGACCCATCTTCAATGGCCCAGTTGCTTCTTACCAATTTTTCATCCAGGTTTCTGGTCAGGGAGGGTACATCATTGGATGGATTTGAAGGTGTCCACCTGTCCAGTACCCGAGTGGCTTTATTGTTTCCGTACTGGTGACTTGGGAAGGTTAACGTCGCCTTGTTGACATTAACTACGGCTTTGTCAAATACTCCCTCGAAGAAAAAGCTAAGCTCAAAGTTCCTGTAATTCAGCTGGCTGCTAAACCCTCCGGTGAATACTGGATTGGCATCTCCCATAAAAATCCGGTCTTGCTCTGTGATTTGGCCGTCGGGGCCTGGTATCATTTCACCATTTTCTCCTATACCGTTGATATCTGCGAGTTTCGGATCTCCTGGCTTTGCATTGTAAGTAGCCGCCTCTTCCTGCTCGCTTTCCTGCCAGATGCCAATAAAATCATACCCCCAGATGGCATTGAGGGGATAACCCTTTTGTTTGATCCCAGTATATCCATAGCTGGTCCGCTCAATCCAGACGTCCTTGTCAAGAATGACATCTCCATCCAGATCGGTGATTTCATTTTTGTTATAGGAAATCCACAATCCCGGCTTCCATTTCAATTCACTGTTGAAGAAACTAAGGAAGAGGTCTAGTTTGGCCTCGATTCCGGTGTTGATCATGGAGCCCCGATTGATCATGATGTTGGTATATCCAAGCTCACGGGGCACTTGTCGGTTCAGGATCAGATCTTTATGCTGGGTCGAATAGTAATTCACCTCAGTATAGAATTTCGGATTCCCTATTTCCAGTCCCACGTTCAGGGTATAGGTATTTTCCCACCTCAGTTCAGGGTTTGGTATATAAGCTTGTTCAGGATTATAAGTATTCCCCCAATAGATGGCATTGGTGATTCCTCCCCCTACATGTACGGGACGGAAACCAATTAGCTGCTGTGTTCTGAATCCGGGGATGTTGTCGTTCCCTGCCAATCCGTATCCGGCCCGAATTTTAAAAATTGAAAGGAATGGGACCGCATTGCTGAAGTATTCCTCCTGATCCATCCGGTAGGCCAATCCGAAGGAAGGAAAATGTCCCCATTTATGTTCAGGCCCGAACACCGTAGCACCGTCCAGTCTGTAGTTGATGGTCACTAGATAGGTTCCCCTGTAATCGTAATTGATCCTTCCCAATCCCGACACCACCTGTTTTTCATACCAGTTACTTCCCATCTGCCGCTCGAGCAGTCCTGCATTTATATTATAAAAACCAATGTTCGGATAGGGAAAGTTCACCGCAGATGACCAATGACCTCGATTGCGGAAGTGCTGATAGGACCCACCTGCCATGATGGAGATGGTATGTTCGCTGAACTGATTGGTATACTGGAGGAAAAAGTCAGTATAGATCTGCCGGTTACCGGAGGATGATATGTTGGCCTCCGTATCCTTCTCAGTAGCATAAAAAGGCTTGAAACGCTGGAAAAAACTTTCGGAGTTATTCACTGTTATACCCCCTTTCACAGAAGCTCTCAGACCTTTGATAATTTCATATTCGAGCCCACCCGACATCCTCGTGGTATTGTCTTCTGAAAAGCTCTCCGAGGCATCTTCCGGCCATAGCGGGTTATAATACCAGCTTCTATTGGCTTCGAATGCATGCTGAGAGAGATTTCCGTCTTTGTCATAGACGGGGGAAGATGGAGAGAAACCCAAAGATCGCTCAAATGAATTCTCTACCAGGTTCCGGTGTTCATTGGTATAGTTCAGGTTCAGGTTGAAAGAGAACTTTTTGTAATCATAATCCAATCGAGCCAGTGTATTGATCCTTCTGTAATTGGAAGGCCCGATAATGCCCTGTCCCCCGTAATAATTTGCCGCAGCCCTGTATTTCACTCCTTCTCTTACTCCGGATAAGGACAGGTTGTGTTCCTGTGAAAAGTTCCCGGAGTTGATCACCTCATTCTGCCAGTTTGTGTTGTGAAGGGTGTCCCAAGTGCCGAATGGATGGGGATAGCCATTGCTGGGTCCATAGCCTCCCAGCTGAAGATTTGGATCATGGGCCAGGTCGTAATAGAAGCGGGCATATTGCTGTGCATCCATCACATCAATGGTTCTGGCCACCGTCTGGGTAAAAACCTTGGCACTGTAATCCACCTGGATACCCTGTTTATTGCCCTGCTTGGTGGTTATGATAATCACCCCATTTGCTCCCCTGGAGCCATAAATGGCAGTGGCAGAGGCATCTTTCAGGACATCAATCTGCTCTATGTCACTTGGATTAATGGTATTGATATAGGAAGTATTGTCCATGGGGAAACCATCAATAACGACGAGGGGCTGTCCTGCTTCCCCTTCCTGAAATGAACTGGCTCCCCTTAGAATGAATTCGGGAGTTGCACCCGGATTTTGGTTGTGGCTGCTGATATAGAGTCCGGTAACACGGCCCTGCAGCATCTGGGCAGCATTGGAGATCCCGGAGACATTAAGTTCCCTGGGTTTCACGGATGTTACTGAGCCGGTAAGGTCACTTTTCTTGGCTGTCCCATACCCCACCACTACTACTTCCTCCAGGTTTATCAGATCCTCGGTCAGAACAATCCTCATGGAGTTCCTGCCAGCCACTGTTATCTCCTGGGTGATGTATCCAACATAGGAGATCAGAAGCACTGGTTTTTCCGTGAGGAGGGAAAGTGAGAAGAAGCCATCAGGGTTGGTTATTGTTCCATTCTGTGTCCCCTGTTCCAAGACATTAACGCCGGGTAATGTCTCCCCCTCGGCACCTACAACAGTTCCTGTGACAATAGCTTCTTGTGCTACAACGGTCAGGATTGAAAAGAACAGGATTAAGGTAGATAGCAGGTATTTCATGATCATCTGTTCAGTTTTGATCGCATAATTCATATGGGTAGATTTTCACCCCTTTCACAACGCGTGAAATGGCGCCGCTTTTACTGGGGTTGTCGGGACTGAGTCCAAGATCCAATGACTTAAAGAAGCCAAGCAACTGGGCCGGTAATACATTGCATATAGAAAGATACTCCTCATCCAGATGGCCCTGGTTTTCTGAAAGTACGATACTCAGGTCCATTTTTTCCACGATGAATTCCTCAATATCTTTGGTTTCAAATATGCCGATTCTGTAAAGGCACTGCTTACCTCTTTTCATCCCAGTTACCAGATCCCTTTCATAACACAAGGCATAGGGATGATTTGAAAAAAGATTGACCACCAGGGTTTCGCTATTAACCACTGCCTTAGGACCATGCCTGAAGCCGAGGAAGGTGTCCATTTTGCTGACAACATTCCCGTCAGTCAGTTCCTGCAGCTTCAAATTGGATTCATTGGCTGTTCCCCACTGTGGGCCTGATCCCAGAAATACAGCCCTGCTGAAAGCTATTCCTGCAACTTCCTTTAAGCTCCATGCATAATCCGTCAGAATCCTGTTGCCATACGATATCATTTTCAGAACCCTTTGTTTTTCCTCTTTCAATGAATGGATTCTTGATATCAGCACTCCTGCCAGCATCATTCCGGTATAACTGCTGGTCATGGCCAGGCTCCGGTCGTTGGAATTTTCCGGGAGACATACTACTGCGGCACAGCTTTCCGGGCTGTTTCCTGACCTGGCAAATGAAATAAGCAATATCTTTTCCTGCTTATTGAAATAATCTGCGGGATGAGTTACCAGATCGGTGGTGGCAATGGCCCGTGTGGACACTCCCCAGCGCTTCACAAAGTCCTTTTAGAGAGACAAGCCAATAAAACCACTCGTACCAGCCCCGGTAAGAATGATTTTATCTGATCTTTTCATTGCATCACGCATGAAACAACTGATCTCGGTCTCCTGGCTACGGATTAATTCGTAAACCTCTGACCACACCTCAGGTTGCTGCCAGATCTCCCTGGCAGTGTGAATACCTCCTGATCGTATCAATGCGGATTCTTCAATTCCCAGTATACTTTTCATTATTAGAGATCCAGAACCATGACAAGATACAAATTTTTCTATATTTTCTTTACATTATCTTTATTTTTTAAAAACTTTCTTTACCTTATTTTATATCTGTTTGTTTACTTCAACTTTTAAAAAATATTGTAATACAATGGTTGTGAAAGTTTTGGGGTAAAACAGTTGCATGCAGAAAACAAATGCTAAGGACACTGTGGAGAATAACAGATCTATGTTAACAGGATGAGTCATCGGTTCAGATCCGTTATCCTCCGGAATATGCTAAAGGATTACCCAGTTCTAAAAAAAAACGGCACCGCAGTCTTCCATTTGGTTCACGCAGGAAAGGTCATGTCCGAAAACATTGCTTAAAATCTTATTTGACCTTTATTTCAACAGGATTCATCGCACCGATCTGGACCGTGTGGGTACCCTTCTCTTTGAATGATAACTGTGTCCATATCAATCGCTTTTCCTCCCCCGGTGCCAGAGCCACTCTTTTGTATGTGTATGGTTCCCCATCCATGAGCAGAAACTGTCGCGATTTAAGCAATCCTTTACCTGCTTCTGCTGAGTTTTTAATGATTACACTGACATCAAATATTTCCCCCCTTCCAACTTCTTTTAAAATCTGCAGATTTCTGTAATGGAAATCGGGCGTTACATCCATATTATCTGATATTGATATCTCCAACGGATCTATATTCCAACCTTCCAGCATCAGGTAGGGCATGGTGCCCTCCAGATCTTTAAGGTCGAACTTTACTGTCACTTCTCTGGTTTCACCCGGCAGCAAACTGAAGTATTTTGCTCCCCAGTAAGATGGCAATAGTTCTTCTCCATGGATTCCTCTCAGGATTTTTGGATTGATAAAGAACGCCAGTTTGCCGGTCTTGTTGCCTATGTTGATTCTTACCTCTGAGTCTTCCCCATTTTCATGATAAGATGCGTGTGCATTTAGAGAAGTTTGGGGTAAATTCATCAGGTCGGTATACTGTGCTATGGTATCATACTTCGTTGATAACCAGTAAAAATTGGAGCTGATCAAACCGCCCTGTTCGTTGTTGAGCTTAAGGCTCAGGAAATAGTTGTCAGTCAATCCTTCTATGTCTAGCGGTAATTTAAAAACTGGAATGACGTCATCAGGTGCTATATCGATGGTTTTTAGCTGTACAAGTTTTTCGGTCATATTAAAATTGTAAACCTTTGCACTTACGTCCAAATTTTTAAATCCTTTGTAAAGATCATTAACTACCACTACCGTACTGTCATCATAGCAATACTGGATATGGATGGGTTCAAAAGCCTGCTGAACGGCCGAATATGCACCGTTCGGCCTTAAATAATAGTCATACAGGAAATAACACAAAGAGGGCCATCCAGCGTTCAACCTGTAGATTAAAATACCGCTTGCCGCGTATTTATTTTTTCTGAATGCTTCAGCCATGGCACGGTACGATTCCTTTTGAAATACCTGCGCTTTCATGGTATAGGATTCTAGATCAGCAGGTCTGCCATATCTGTAATGAAAGGCATTCGTGGCATTTACCGAATACTCATCGGATGACTGACGGACTTTCCATGCTTCGTTAATCGGCCACAGATCTTCTTTGGGCATCATGGCAACCATGCTTTCCATCGGTGGTATCTGCTCTCCTCCCGGCCCAATTTCTGTATTTAATTCGAGGAATTCATATTTGCCAAACCATGTACCATCCTCATTCTCAATTACATCCTTTTTACCATACCACGCTGTTGGATGTAAATAGATATAGGTGTCGGGATAAGGGTCATGGTCCAATCCGGTACATCCGCAGAGAGGAGTGGTGCTGTACATGGAATTAGACTGATAGGGCCTTGTTCCGTCATATTCATTGACGATGTCAACATAGATTTTCTCTGCCCGCAAAGGTACAGGATTGTCGCTGGCCAATAACCAGTTAATGAAACAAGGGTGGTTGCGCTTGCGGATAACCTGATCGCGAAGACTTAATCCTGCAATCTCATAGCTGTGATCCGACCATGCATCCCAGCGTTCCCATATGGAACAACAATTGGGACCATCAAAGATCATGATCCCATATTTATCGCACAGATCAAAAAAATGATCTGTTCCCCAGAAACCCTCGGTGCGGATAGCATTGAAACTCATGTTACGCATATGCAATATTTCTGCTTTATTACGCTGGGGATTTTCTTCCATCATGGCCGTTTCCGTCCAGTTCCCCCCTTTTATGAAAATCTTTTTACCGTTTACATAGTAAACCCTTACCAGTTTCTGATCCACATCAGGAAAAAAATCCTCGAGCGTTGTAGATATTTCACGCACTCCAAATCGGACCACCTGATTATCCGATAGGGTACTATCTGCATCCTTTGCTTCTAATTGCAGATCATATAAGCTTTGCCTGCCCGACATATGGGGCCACCAAAGGCAGGGTCTTTCCATCCGTACAACATGCCTGACACGTTTTGTCTCTTTGGGTGACAGATCCACACAATAATCGAAACTGTAAGTTTCTCCATCGCCTGTGGAATTGCCTCCTTCGGCAATATTACCCACAGGAATGATCTTCGCTGTCAATTCAGCTGAAACTGCCTTATCACTATTGTTATACAGGTCGGTCGACACAGTCACAAAGGCCACAGTGGTATCAGGAAGGTTGAGTTCAGTGATCACATGCGGATAACGTATTTTAATCTTGCCATTTCTTACGAGTTTCACGTCATACCATATACCCGCATCCTTGTCAGGTACCATACGTGTCCCCTGCATCCAGCGGATGGAGAGATCGGTACCCCTGACCGGGGGTATGATCTCGAGGGCCAGGGTATTTGTATTGCCTCTGATGGCTTCTTCTGTGATGTCCAGCTGATACAGCCTATGCGCACCTTCAATTTCTGTGGTATCTGCAATGAGATGTCCGTTTAACCAGATGTTGGCTTTGTAATTAATGCTGCTGAAATTTAACCAGATAAAATCATCGCCTTCAGGCAATACAAATTCAGTCCTGAACCACCAGGGAACGCTGAATGGGCTGTCCTCAGGGAGATCATACAAATAGTTAAAGGCGTGTACTTCAAAGTATCCAGGGGTTTCCACAAGATTATTTCCATAATAAGGATCCTTATATTCCCCAGCGTTTACAAGGGCTTCCAACAGGGTTGACGGCATGGTAGCTTGATGCCAGTCTTTTGTTTGAAATCGGGGGCTCGAGATTTCGCTGCCGCTGCCTGAAATTTCCATGGATGATTGTATGGCCCAATTTTCTTTTAGAAGTTTTGGGCCATGATCCGGTTGTGCATATCCATCCAATAGTACGGTTCTGAATAAAATCAGTATTGTCAATGAAACTGTTTTTTTTATCATCACCGGTCTTTATTGACAGATTTCATACCGCTTTCAAGCACATTAAATGGCTGATTTCTGTCTCCTTGCCTCAGATTAACCAGAGAACCTCTTACCATACCCCAGGTTGCTGGAAGTTCTTGCTTACAATTTGAATACCATCCGATTGCATGAATGCTGATCCTGCATTTACCAGATTACTCTTCATTTTTAGAGATTCAGAAACAATGACAAGATACAAATTTTTCTATATTTTCTTTACATTATCTTTATTTATTAAAACTTACGTAATCTTATTTATTTTCTGTCTATTTGTTTCCGAATTTACCAAACTATTCAAAGACAATGGTTATGAAAGAATATAAAGATACTGTGGAGCGCAGAAAACACATTCTCATGTTACTTGTCTGAAAAGGAACAGATCAATGTATGAGAATTGAGTACTCGTTTCAAAGTGACGGAAAAAACCATCAGGAATGATCTGAAACGCCTGCAAAAACAAGATTTGCAGATCCGGTCCGGGGTGGTGCCAATCTTTCCAGGAATAGGCAGTGGACGGAAAATCAGATCTCTGAAAAACATAGGATCAACCTGCACAGAAATGAAAAGACAGGTGACCTGGACATAGCCTATGAGTGGATTCAGTTCTCCTATATTAGGCAGAACATGCTCGTTGACAATATCAGGAGAAAATCACTTACCCTGGTCGGTACGATTGCAGAACAGGGCCTTAAGAACTTTTTCGTGGACTAACTGTTAGGCTCCATAAAATCTGCAAACCGCTAAACGAGTAAATGGATGATTAAAAATCCAGTTTCTTCTTTAATTTCGGGAGTCCGGATTTACTGACCGGAAGTTTCACCCCGTTTTTAAGAATAACGATGTAGGATTCCTTCTCGTACAACTGCATCTGAGAGATCTCTGATAGTCTGACGATGTAGGAACGGTGTATCCTGACAAAATCCTCCGCAGGCAGGTGTGCCTCGAAGAATTTCATGGTTTTCTGCTTCAGGTGCTTTGAATTCCGGGTGTAGACCATGACATAATCATCCTGGGCTTCCAGGTAGATGATATCATTCACGGGGATTACGTGGATCTTGGAGCGTGATTTTACCACCACCCTGTGTATTTCCTCCTCGAGCTGTTCACGGTGTTCCACCAGGCGGTTAATGGACTCTGCATCTCCTGATTGCACCCTCTCACGGGCCTTTCCCACAGCCTCATCAAACCGGTCTTTTGAATAGGGTTTCAGGAGATAATCAAGCGCGTTATGTTCAAATGCCTTCAGGGCGTATTGATCATAAGCGGTTGTAAAAATGATGGCCGGATGATGTTCCAGTACCTCCAGCATTTCAAATCCGGTGAGTTTGGGCATCTGTATATCCAGGAAAACCAGGTCGGGCTTCATTTCGTTGATGGCTTTCAGTCCACTGAAGCCATCTTCATACTCCCCTATCATTTCAAAATCCTCATGGTTTTCCAGGTAGTCCTTTATCAGGTCACGTGCCAGTTTCTCGTCTTCTACAATGATGGTTTTGATCATGGTTTTTCAAATTTGTGGTATTTGCAGTTTTACTTCAAATTCATTTTCAGATTTACGTACATGCACCAGATCGTCCCTGCCGTATATTAACATCATCCTGTTCCTGACATTCCTGAGGCCGATTCCTGCCCCTTTGCGGGCAACCTGCTGGCTGTCGAAATTGTTCCGGATGCATATTTCCATGCTTTTTGCCACGGACTCGCAGGACATTTTTATGGTAATGGGCTCAGTGCTTTCATAAACCCCGTGTTTAACAGCATTTTCGAAGAGGGGTTGCAGGATCATATTGGGAATGAGTCCCTGTTCACATCCCTTGCTGATCTCTTTCTCGAAAATCAGTTTTTCACCGAACCGTATCTTCTCTATCTGCAGGTATAATTCAATATTTTTAATCTCGTCAGAAAACCTGGTCTTCTCCCGTTCACCATGTTTCAAAGCATAACGCAGGAATTCCGATAGCTTGATGATCATATCCCTGGCCATTTCCGGATCGGAGATAGTCAGGGAACTGATGGAATTAAGGCTGTTGAACAGGAAATGCGGATTCAGCTGTGAACGGAGGACATTCAGTTCAGATTCCTTGACAAGCAGGTTTAATTTCGCTTCATTCAGGTTTTTGGCTTCCAGTTCCTTGCTGTAAATGAAGAGGTGGTAGATCAACAGGGTAACCCCGTAATAAAGTATCCCGGTTGCCAATCGTGCAATGAATGAATCATTAAGGAAGGAAAAATAGGTCTCATCATCGATCAGGATGAGTTTCAGGATCATATACCCGAGATAAAGCCAACCCGTAATGATAACGACACCGACAATCAGATAGGTGATCACGATACCGATGGAAAGCTTTCCCTCGGGATTTCCATATCTTATAGGATACCAGACCGTTACTGCCAGAAAGGCAAACAGCACATTAAAAACCAGGCTGTCAATGATCGCAACATAGAGCTTCAGGTCTGAGGCTAAAATGATCAGGATTGTCTGGAGTATCGAGATGACAAGCCAGACAATTACGTATATGTAAAAATGCTTTAATCTTTCAATTAAGGGATTGCTCATGATCAGGTTCCTTAGAAGCTAACTACATCCCCTCCCCCGAAAATTGCGACTCCTTTGATTACCAACTCTTTACTTGGATCCCTTGGATCATCCCTGCGCAGGGCCCGCCTATCGGAAAATCCCCCGAATATGGATGATACTTCTATCCTTATTTCCCAGTCCGGGGGAATGATGAATTTACAGCCCCCGAACATGGTGAAGATATCTATTTCATTCCTTCCCTTGGCCAGTTGTGCATGGGTCATGTTGTACTTGGAGCCACCGAAAACAGCTGTTACCCTTCCACCTTTGAAGTTCTGGGAGGATACAATCCGGTCACCCCCGCCAAAAATGGATACATCATCAATAAAATCCGGACCGTCATCCATGGGTTCCCTTCGCCGTGCCACCCCCCTGACGATCAGGATCGCTCCCAGTCCAAGCAGCAGGGCCGGCCAGAAAAGCTGGTGCCAGCTCCATGGAACGTGCCAGACCCGCGGGATCAGGAAAAATCCACCGATAGCAATCAGGATCCACCCCGTTGCATGGGCTTCTCTGGATAACAGGAAAAACAGGCCTATCAGGATCAACAGTGCCTGCCAGGAGAACACGATGTGCCTCCAGCCAAAGGGAAACAGGTCAAAATTGGCTGCGATCAGTATAAAACCAACGATAACCAGTAACAATCCCAGGACGGCTCTCTTGTTGCTTTTTTGACTTTCCATAAGATATTCTCTTCAATTTTGTGATTACTAGCACAAATCTAATGGTGTATCTCCACGGAAGGAAAAAATAATCGGTAAGTGGAGGAATTTTATCGGTGAAAAATGCATAAATCGGCAATTATAGCTCCGACAGTATCACTGCCATCATAATGAGCATAGATTTTTATAATGATTTATTAAAATTCCATGTAATACCACCCATCATCCATCTTCCCGGCATGATCGCACCCAGGATATCCGCATAATCCCTGTTGAACAGGTTATTTACCTGGTAGGTCAACACCAGTTTTCGTCTCCATAGATAAGCATCCACCTTCAGGTTCCAGATCATGAAATCAGGCGTCAACGCCTGGTTGATCTCCCGGGCTACCTCGGCATTCCTGCTTTTATACATGGTCAGGATTTGCAGATTGAACAATCTTGTCCGGATGCCGATCCGGCCCTGAATAAGGTTCCTGGCATGCGCGGATAAGTATTTTGAAACAATCGCTGAATCGCTTCGCGATAGAAGCCCCTGGTAGGATAATCCCCAGTCAATCGCAGTCTCTTTTTGCAGGGAGTGCTGACCTGAAAGGAATGATTCCAGTCCCCATGTATTCATCAGCCCGATATTCTGTGCAAAGAAATATTCCTCTCCGGGGATGAGGTTTTCACCACCCGGGATATCCTCCGCCAGTGTGATTATATAATCGATCAGGTCACGGGAAAATCGGTAAAACCCTGTCATGCCGAACTTGACATCCTGACCGAGCCGGCGTTCAAACCCGGCATCCAGGCTCCATGCCCTCTCCGCCACAAGGAAAGGATTCCCCAGGTTCCTGCCCGGCGCCAGCGGTCCTTCCAGTCCCGTAGAAATAAACCTCTCGGTGAAATCGGGAGACCGTATCGTCCTGCCCGCAGATCCCCTGAATAACCAGTCCCCCGCCACAAAAGCCAGATTGACCTGCGGCATCAATTCAAGCCCGTAAACCTCATCATAATCCAGCCTCAGTCCACCAGACAATGACAGGTCCATGGGCAGGGTATAGGACAACACCGAGTAAATACCGGTATGCCAGTGGGTCCTGTCGCCCCTGTCATTGCTGTAAATGCGCTTAAAGTCTGCCTCACCTCCGGAAGCAAGCCGAAGACCGGATCCGGACCGGTATAGATGGTTGGCCTGGTATTGCTGGTAACGGGTTTCATGCAGATTGGCCGGAAAGGCTGGATGGAAGAGGAAGGAATCTTTTGTGGATACATAAGCGGCCTGGAGGGTCAAGGAGTTGGATTGATTAAGCTGCCATTTTAGCTGAAACTGGTTCCACCATCTTTTTACCTGTTCACGGGACATATCCCAGGGACTATTGGTGTAGAAATATTGTGCGTTGAACTGGCGGTTGTCATACGCACTTCGCACAGCCAGTTGTAGATTTTCCGAGAGATCAGCGGCAAAGGACAGGGAAACGGTCCCCAGCCTGAAATCTCCCCTCAGGCTGTCTGAGGCAAGCGGATGGCCTTCAGAGGCATTGTATGAGATCCCTGCCCCCAGTTTCCATTTTCCCTTTTTCAGATTCAAGCCACTATGCGAACGCACCAGCTCATGCTGTCCATACCATGCTTCAGCCCGTCCCTCCAGGCGTTCCGCCGTCTGACCGGGCAGAAAATTTTTGGTAATAATGTTGATTACTCCGCCTACTGCATCAGCTCCATATACAGAAGAAGCCGGTCCGCGATAAACCTCTATCCGGTCTATCTCAACAAGGGACACCGGTATATAGCTGTTGAAATGCCCTGTCAGGGGATCATTCACCCGCATGCCATCCAGCAGGACCAGCATCTGGTTGAATGTGCCACCGCGCATCAGTATATCAGATTGTACACCGAAAGCTCCCCTGGATTGTATCTCCATAAATGGCAGATACCGCAGCAGTTCATCAATGGAATTTACCGGCATATGCTGTATCGCATCCGCCCTGATGACCGTTACATGCCGTCCGCTCCACGCTTCGGAAATCCCAAGGCGGCCCGAGACGATCTGTACTTCCCCGAGCTGAAACAGGCTGTCCTTAATCTGTGCAGATCCGGTCATGGTCCAGATTGCCAGCAGGATAGTAAGGCAGGCAGGCGGGAAATACTGTCTAATATAATTCATCAATTTTAGCAGCCAGGATAAAATCATTTTCTGAAAGTCCCAGGATGGCATGCGTCCATAATTCAATCTTTACAACAGAAAAAAATACATGCATAACCGGATGATGGCCCTCCTCTTCAGCCAGATCTGCAACTTTATTCACAAATCCCATGACTTCCGGATAATCCTTGAATTTAAATTCTTTCACAATCTTCATATCATCCACTACCTCCCATGGTTCCTTCAATTCCTTCTGGAATTCCTCAATTGCAGGGGTGGTCAGCTTGGGGACACCCCCTTCACAGGGCTTGCATTTCCTTTTTGTCAGTTCCATATGTCTCTCGTATATTCAGAAAAACAGATACAAATGTCGTAAAATTCATGAATTAATTAAAATCACTAACTTCACCATGCTTGAAAAAAAGTATGTTTATGACAAAGCACCTGTTATTTTTAAGCCTGCTATTCTTGTTCCTGATAGAAGATGTCAGCGGACAGCAGGTATTCCGAAAACCGGGCAGAAGGATCCGTAACCAGCTTACACAGGATGGTACTTATCTTAAAACCATGCATACTTTCACGGTAGCAAGGTATGATACACTCCCGCTGCAGGGATTGGAACCGGAGCTGGTTCCCGTATACAAGAACAATGATATCGTTCAGGGAATCATGGCACCAGTGCTGGCAGGACAGGAACAGGTATACAAGGCCAATTTCTGGGGGGATATACCACATTTCCTGGAAAAATCCAGCTTTGACCTCATGGATACGGCTCAGATACTTTACCAGTTCAATGCCGGATGGGATACCAGCTATATGATTGAAACGGATGGCAGCATGCAACCCATACCCATTTACCGCCAGATCAGATTCGGGGAGATCAGTGGTCTGTTCTTCTTTGAATCCTGGTGGCTTGATGCAAAGGATTACCGTTTTTATAAGGATGTAATAGCCTATCAACCGATCAGGGAATACCAGGCTATCTCCAGGGACAACCCGGAAGCAACAGAGACCATGAAACGCTTGGTATTCATGGTGATCCCCGAAATACCCGTAGTGACTCCCCGGAAGCAAAAATACAGATCCAAGGATTTTATAATGCTGCATTCAGATTATCATTATGAGGTTAAATTGTATAACAGGCCCTATGACCAGTACATATTCAGGGAGGAATTGCAGACCGGTGTGGGGAAGCAGGAGTATGAAGAGTGGCAATACCATCATTTTGATTTCTATAAATACTTTGACCGGGATAAGTTCCTGGAACAAATCATTAAAGGGATCCTGGAAGGCAAATTGACCGTTTGCCATCCGGGGCAAGACAGGAAAATGATGGAAAAGGCGGAATTAATCAGCCTGTTGCACGATATACCGGCTGAGGCTGACTATGACCCACCCAATACCATAAGCCCTGAACAATATCCCCTGGGTGAACTAAACAGCCTGGTTTTCCATGAGAACTGGTACCTGAATCCGGATAACCTGCAGATATACAAAGATGTGAAGCAGGTAACCGTCAACAGGCATAAAAGGCAGTATGATAACTATACGGGAGAGTTCATCCGTGAATCAATCGACCCTCTGTTTACAGTATGGTTCTGATGGTGCATTGGATTAATACCGGATAAGCCATTTGTACCGCCTGGCACTGTCACCGAGTTTTATGGCAAGTATAAACTCGTGGGATCCGAAACTGTGACGCTGGATACTGCTCAGTGTATAATCGAAAGCGTAGCCGAAAAAGAATTTATCGACCCTCAATCCACCCATTACGATCAAAGCTCCACCGGTACGGTAACTCAACCCGGCCCAGTAATCCTCATATATATACATCTTGGCAGTAATATCCGCCTGGAAACTCCAGACCTCTGAGGCCTTAATCAGGGCTGAGGGTTCGAAAATCAGGTAGTCATTCAGTTCGAAATTATAGCCGCCGATGGCGTAGTAATGCCTTAGCAGCCTGAAATTATCATACCCTTCCTTGCCAAATTTGAAGGAGGCCTGGAAAAGGTCGGATACCGATAGGCCGGCATACAGCCTTGGATCAGAATAATAGACCCCGATACTGGCATCGGGTACCCACAATCGGTTATTGAAATTATTCACAAGGTCATCGTTAGGATCATACAGGATGATCTTTTCCTTATCCACCCTGAACTGGTAAAATGATCCTGACAGACCAAAGGATAACTGTCCCCTTCGAAAAGAAATATGGTATGCATAAGTCAGCTGCAAACCGGTCCTGTTAACCAATCCCGACTGATCATTAAAAATATAGCCTCCCAGTCCCACTTTACCACTCCTTGACGAACTTTTACTTTTCCTTCTAACAGAAGCATCCTTGGATATAAAGCTGTTTCTCAATATCCTGGTCTGGGCACTGACCGCATGTGTTTTCGGGGAGTGTTTCATCCCGATCCATTGTTCCCTTGCGGTAATATTGAATGCTGTATACCCCTCACTACCTGCAACAGCCGGGTTTAGCAGGAACTTATTCATCATATACTGGCTGTACAAAGGAAGTTGCTGGGCCAGCGCCTGGTGGGTCAACAGGACAAGCAGTCCACCGAGCAGAATAATTCCTTTAATATATGGTCTTAGGTTCAGCATGGATTTTTTAAGGCATCCGTATTATCTGATTATGGTAACTGTACCATTAATGGGTTCTGATCCATCATTCAGGTTAATTACATAAAAATAGGAATCCATCGGCAATTCTCTGCCATTCATATTCCGTCCATCCCAGTTTTCAGAATAACCACGGGATGATCTCCAGACCAGCTTGCCCCAGCGGTCAAATATCTCAATTTCAATATCCGGATAGGCCAGCGCTTCATCAATCTGCCAGGTATCGTTCACATTGTCACTATTCGGGGTAATGGTATTGGGAATATTGGCAAAGAAATCCCTTGGTGAACAAGGTTGAATATGTATTTCTCCTTCTCCGGTGCAGCCCCCTGGATTGATAACTTCGACTGTAATGAACTGTTCACCGGCAAATACTTCAATTGTCTGGGTGACATCACCGGTGGACCAGAGATAGGCAGCGCCGGGATTCCCTGCATCAAGGATTAGTGACATCTGACCACAAAGGGTTGTGTCATTCCCCAGGTCAACCACAGGTGTAGGATGAGAGGTCACCTGGACACTGTCTTCAGCCATACATCCGAAGGCATCATATACGGTGATGCTTACCATCTCCGTGGTATCTGCAGTGTAGCTATCCCCGGTACTCAGATCATGCCATTGCTGGTAGCTGTAATTCCCCGTCGGGATGATTGTTACCGACTCGCCTTCACAGATAATTCGGCCCTCGCCCAGATCTACAGTTGGTCCACCTACTGTCACATCGAGGCTCACTGAATCAGACAGACAACCGTTTATGGTAATCTCAGTTACGGCAATATGGAAGGTTCCGGCCACCGATCCCCAATCAACAAGGACAGAATCACCATAATCTGATACGATGCTGCCGCCTGAAATGCTCCATGTGAATGTTGATCCTGCAAGTCCTGTAACCGAATATTTGTATAACGGACCGGAGATACAAGCATTTTCAGCCATTTCGTCAAACGCAGGTGCCGGTTCCGGATAAATATAGACTGTGGTGGAAGCTGCAGATGAGGTATCACAATCACCTTCAAACCTTACAAAATAAGTTGTCTCATTCAATGGTGCCGTTACACTGAGATCATTGCCCGTACCTATCCTGCTGGTCATGGATGCATCATCATACCAAATTGCCTGGCCTCCTTCAACCATAACACCACCACCGTACATCAACTGAATGTTTCCAATACCCGGACAAATACTGTCATTATCAGCATAAGCACTGTCGGGCGGGATCACGATGGTGAAGACATTTACATCAAATGAGCATGAATCTGCATTCCCGCTTCCATCTGTCACTTTGTACCATACTGTAGTATTACCCTTATTGAATGTTGTTCCACTGGCATCATCAGTACCACTACCAAGGGTTGATCCTGTTAACCTGTAGGTAATGTTGCTGATACCGCAATTATCACTGGCAACCGGTGCGATATTGTTCACTACGGTACTGCAACTACCAGCTGAAGCCGTTAGGGATGTATCATTCGGACAGGAAATGGTTGGCGGAACGGTCTCCTCCACCGTTACCACAGCAATACAGGTATTGATATTACCATTATTATCAGTAACCGTCAGTGTTACATTGTTGGGTCCAACTTCAGTACAGGTAAAGGTATTCGGGACAGCGACTAAACTGGCGATGCCACATGCATCCGAGCTGCCACCATCAATATCGGTGCCGGTAATCGTGGCATTACCAGTACCATCCAGTTGAACAGTGATATTCTGACAGAGGGCTGTAGGTGATATATTATCTTCAACCAGGACATTGGCTGTACAGGTGTTTGAATTACCGTTTACATCTGTTACCGTCAATGTTACTATATTGTTTCCGACATCTGTGCAGTCAAAGATATTGGGATTTGCTGTCATCGCAGCGATGCCGCAAGCATCATTGCTGCCACCATCAATATCGGCACCGGTGATCGTGGCATTACCTGTAGCATCCAGCTGTACGGTGATATCCTGACAAATGGCTGCCGGAGGAGTGATATCCTGAACAGTTACTATCGCACCGCAGGCATTGATATTGCCATTGACATCTGTTACTGTGAGGGTTACTGCATTGGGACCAACATTAGCACATGTGAAAGTGTTGGGCGACACCGTCATGGATTGTATACCACATGCATCAAACGATCCGTTGTCAATGTCACTTGCCAATAATGAGGCGTTCCCTGCTGCGTTCAACTGTATCGTAACATCCTGGCAAACAGCTGTTGGCGGGATATTATCTTCTACGGTTACAATTGTGTTACAGGAAGAGGAAATACCACTATTATCCGTCACGGTCAGGGTTACGGTATTCGGACCGACATCCGTGCAATCAAAATTACTTGGATTTGTAACCAGTGAAGCAATGCCGCAGGCGTCACTGCTGCCATTGTCAATATCCGCACCAGTAATTATTGCATTTCCACTTGCATCCAGTTGTACGGTAATCGCCTGGCACACAGCATTAGGTGGGGTGATATCCTGGACCGTAACAATTGCTGTACACGTGTTTACATTACCATTGACATCTGTCACTGTCAATGTCACACTGTTTGGTCCAACTTCGCTACATGTAAAGATGTTCGGACTTGCTGTCAATGACTGTATTCCACAGGCATCAGTGGAACCGTTATCAATATCCGCACCCGTGATCGCAGCATTTCCAGCGGCATTCAATTGAATCGTAATATCCTGACATACAGCATTCGGGGCTATATTATCTTCCACTGTTACAATGGAAGTACAGGTATTGCTATTTCCACTGGCATCTATTACTGTCAGAGTGACTGTATTGGGCCCTACATTAGTGCAATCGAAGGCATTTGGACTCACCAGCATGGAAACTATTCCACAATTATCGCTCGAACCATTATCTACATCTGCCCCGATGATTGTTGCATTACCCGTGGCGTCAAGTTGTACTGTGATGTTCTGGCAAACGGCAATGGGCGGGGTGACATCAAGAACCGTGACCGTAGAGCTGCTCACATCGGTCAAACCGGCTACATCGGTGACAGTCATCGTAACCGTATTGGCCCCGACATCGGCACAGGTGAAGCTCGTGATATCAAGCGCCTGGGT
>Ga0111175_1034_pt1 | contig 25458 bp, 23 predicted proteins | sample DeeMarSWOR324_28_FD_80228 | JGI IMG/M metagenome (GOLD analysis project Ga0111175, IMG submission 80228) | Bacteroides sp. SM23_62
CCCTTCTGTCCCGTCATTTTTCCCCAAGGTGAAATTCATATCTAGAAGAATGACATCGAACTTCTGTTCATTCAGCAAACCAGGGATCTTTCCGGGATCGGTCTCCACCTGTACGATGGTGAATAGTTGCTTGAGAAACATCTGCGAAGCGGTCAGGATGCCGGGATCATCATCTACGATCAGGATGGATGCAGGCGTTTTTACCATCAGTTAAAATAAGAAGGAAGAAACCAAGATTAAATGTACTATTTTCAAATATAATTTGTACTAGAAACGAACAGTTTTATGCTGTCTCAGAAATGAATCTGATTAAAAAACAAAACAAATCTGCATGTAAAATGCTGATTACAGGTATTTTGGGATTAGTGGCATTCAAATTGCCATACTTCCCTGGAAAAAAATGATATTTGTCCCATGCTGCTGAATTACTTCAAGACGGAATGGCAGATCATCCGGGTCAAAAAATTTTATTATCTGATCAATATCATCGGACTCGGGATCGGGATTGCCAGTGCCATCCTGATCATACTCTGGGTAGTCGATGAACTCAGTTTTGAAAAGATGCATGAAAAGGCTGACCAGGTGATGCTGCTCTACAAGAAATACAAAATGGGTGAAGCATATAAGTTCAATTCGTCCCTGCCATATCCCCTGGCCCCTTCTCTCATGGAAAAAGTCCCGGAGATCACCGATGCCGTTCGTGTTGTCAGGCATGAAGCCGTGATCAGTAACGGGACGGATTATTTTAATGAAAGGAATTTATGCGCCACGGATAATGCTTATTTCGACATTTTCAGTTTTAGGTTCATTTACGGTGATCCTACAACAGCCCTTACTGAACCCTATTCACTGGTTTTGACCCGTGATCAGGCCGAAAAGTATTTCGGCAAGGGCAATCCTTTGGGAAAAACCCTGGAGTTCGATCATAAAGATAGCTATACGGTTACCGGAGTCATTGAAAATATTGAAGGCAATACCGACCTGGATTACGATATGATGGTCCCGGCACAGACCATCCACGGGAAAACCGATGCAGCAAATAGCTGGTATGATCATTTCATCAATACATATATATATATGAGTAATCCGGTGATCCCGGACACCCTGAACAGCAGGCTTACCTCCCATATCAGACAGTACATGAGCTCGGAAAGCACCATCGAGCTTGTTGCACAACCCATCCGGGACATTCACCTGCATGCCCTGGATGAACAGCATTCAAGGGCCCAGTATATATATATTTTTTCCATCATCGGATTCCTGATCATTCTTATCGCCAGCATCAATTTCACCAACGTGTCAACCGCACTTTCGGCAAAACGTTCCCGGGAAATCGGAATCAAGAAGGTGAATGGTGCCGGAAGGCAAGAGCTCTTTATCCAGTTCATGGGGGAAGCATTTCACCAGGTCCTGGCAGCCTTTCTCCTGGCCATGATGCTAGTGGAACTATTCCGGCCATGGTTCAACCAGATGACCGGGAAATCCATCAACATCCCTTATCTGGATCCCGTTTTTATCCTTTCCATGCTGGGATTGATCGTACTTACCACATTACTGGCGGGCAGTTACCCGGCCATACTTATCTCCTCGTTCAGTCCTGTCAGTGCCTTCCAGGGAAAAATCACCTCGGGCAAAGGGCAGGCGATTTTCCGGACAGGATTGCTGGTTTTCCAATTCATCATTTCCATCGGGCTGATCATCACAACCCTTACCATCTACAGCCAGATCCACTATATACAACAGAAAAACCTGGGATATGACAAGGAAAACCTCCTGTATGTCTACCTGCATGAAGACCTGAACGATAAATTTGAATTGTTCCGGGGGGAGTTGTTGACACATCCCATGATCTCAGGTGTGACTCGCGCCTCTTCCCTGCCCTCTTCTGCATGGAGCATGGTAAGGGGACTGGAATGGGAAGGGAAGGATAATGATGAAATTGTATCCTTCGCATTTATCTCGGTTGACCCCGATTTCGTGCAGACCGCAAGGATGGAGATCATCGAAGGCAGGAATTTCTCAAGGGATTATGCTACGGATACGGCCCGGTTTATCATCAACGAGGAGGCCAAAAAATTACTCGGTTTTCAGGAACCGGTGGGCAATTATTTCCTGTCAGACTCTGACAGAAATGAAATCATCGGCGTGGTTAAGGATTTTCATTCCCTGCCACTGACCTACAAGATCGAACCGCTGATCCTGAATATATGGCCTGAATTCTATACCCTTGCCCTGATACGGATAGGGCCGGGGAATCTGCAGGAGGCGGTGGATCATATTGAAAAGGTTTGGAACAAGGTGATACCCGGATTCCCCTTTGAATATAATTTCGTGGATGAGAACATAGACCGCCAGTACAGGAGTGAGACGAGGATTGGCATGCTTTCACTGGCATTCACCATCCTGGCCATCCTGATCACCTGCATCGGCCTTTTTGCCATTGCCACCTACACGGCACAGCAAAAAACAAAGGAAATAGGGGTCAGGAAGTCGCATGGTGCATCGTCCAGTTCGATCATTTACCGGTTCGTAGCGATTTACATGAAATGGGTATTGCTCGCCAACCTGATCGCCTGGCCCATCGCCTGGATACTGATGAAGAAATGGCTGGAAAACTTTGCCTACCAGGTATCCATAAGCATGTGGATCTTTGTGATGGCAGCCATAGGATCCGTCATCATCTCTGTGCTGACCATTTCCTGGCATGCCTGGAATGTATCCAACACGAATCCCGTAAATTCACTGAGGTATGAGTAGTCGCTTATCTTATTGAGACATTTAACTTCTTTCCTAGTCCTAACTCCACTAATTTATGATAGGTTGTAATCTGGATATCACTTTTACCTCTCTCAATCCTGGAGATGTAACTTTTCTTTGTGCCTGTCTTTTGAGCTAATTGCTCCTGGGTAATGTTTGCTTCTCTTCTTGCTTCCCTGAGCATCACCCCCAACCTGAAGGCCAAAGAATTTGCATCAAATTTATCTCGTTTAGCTGTCCCCTTTTCCCCGTACTTTTCTCTTAGTAAATCTTCAAAATCAGTTAAACTTTTCATTTTCTATTCGATTCATATTTATCGGCCAGATATTCTCTTTTCACCCTTTCAGCCTGTTTAATTTCGTATCTGGGTGTTTTTCGCGCCTTTTTTAAAAACCAATTTGTCAATACAATTAAATCAGCTTTATCTAAAAAGCACAGAATTCGAATATCCTTAAATGCCGTCCTCACTTTAATTTCATAAATCCCGTCTGATCCATCCAAATATTTAAAGAACTTTTTGGGTATTTTCTGCTCGAATCGTATTAATCCAATACATATTCAATCTTTTCCTTGACCTTTTAATCCTGTGATTTGTAAAATATGATAAACATTGTCTCCGTATACAACGATCCTTCTTGCTGTCATCCAAAGTTAACTAATTAGTTTACCATCTCCAAATATTGGTGCCTATCAAATAATTTCCATTTGATGATTTCATTTGAAAGAAATCATACCGTTTCTAAAAAATAGAGGAGTCCACTTCTGTCTATTCACAGAGCCTGGGACCTAATTGAAATATGTTCCAGTAGTGGATGGGGCAAGGATACCCACTTCCCCCGAAGATTTTGGTGATAGGGTTTACCAAAGTAGCTTATTCGTTCACAGCCTTATGAACCGCAGTAGCAATGCTGATATCCTGGACCGCCACTCCCGTCAGATCTGCGATAGTAATCTGCTGATCTGAGGTTCTTCCCCTCGCAGGGCCTGCTATCACATTTCCCAGCTCAAGCAATTCCTCCTTCTTCAGCACACCGGCTTCTATGGCTTTATATATTTCTCCCCGGACCATGCATTGTTCGATGCTATCTGCCACAACAATGTCCGCATCCCTGAGAATAAGCGAATCCACTTCCTGTTTTTCCGGAGTATCGGATCCCACAGCGGTGATATGGATTCCCTGCTTCAAATCCTTCCTGCTGAGGACAGGGGTTTTAGAAGGTGTCGAGGTAACGACCAGGTTGCATTGTTTCAGGATTTCTGAAGAATCGAGTGTAGTCTCTACATGGAACCCTTCTTTTTCCATATCGGATTTATAGGCATCCAGTTTTTCCTGCTTCCTCCCCCAGACAAGGATCTCCCTGCAATTCACCACTTCTTTCAGGTACAGCAACTGTAACCTGCCCTGGGTCCCCGTTCCTGCGATCCCGATCTTATGGACCTTTGAAGGAGCCAGGTATTTTGCTGCAATAGCTCCTGCCACGGCTGTGCGGATATCGGTCAGGTAACCCTCGTCGAGCAGGATGGATACCAGTTCTCCTGTCTTCTGCTTAAAAAGGAGCATCAGGCCATTGCCGGAAGGGAGTCCCAGGTCCGGGTTACCATAAAATCCGGATGCTATTTTGATCACATAGTACTCCTCCCCCTTCACAAAACCGTACTTTATATGCACCTCCCCCTTATCAAGGATCATCTCCCCTACGGGTGGTACGGTCACCTTGCCTTTGGAATACTCCCGGAAACCCTCTTCAATCTGCGGGAGAATATCAATGTAGGGCAGGACCTGTTTGATCTGGTCCAGGGTAATGATCTCCATGATACTAAAGTTTTGACAGGACTTCAGAGATGCGGTTGAGTCCACCGACTAGATAATCCGTTGGAAGACCAAAGCTGACCCTGAGAAATCGGTCCAGGCCAAAATGGTCTCCCGGTACAACCATTACCGATTGCTCTTTGATCAGCTTTATTACCAGCTCTGTAGAGTTGATATCCAGATCGTATTTGATGAAGGCAATGGCCGCTGCATCCGGAGGCACACATCGCAGGTTCCCGTTTTGCCTGCCCATCCATTCTTCCAGGATGGGGAATCCTTTGCGTACATAATCACGCGCCCTTTGCCTTACCAGGGGTCGGATCTCTTCAGATAATGCCAGGGCGGCCAGTTTGTTCGAAAGCATGGTCGCACTGAGGGTGGTATATTCGTGCCTGGCCCATATCTGATCGATCATGTCCCGGGGACCTACCACCCAGCCTGTGCGGAGACCCGGAAGGCCATATGCCTTACTCATGCTGCCCACGGCCAGCACCTTGTCATACCTTCCGTAGAAGGAAGGGGTCTGTTCATCGGTCTTCTGCTCAACACCCGCGTAAACCTCATCCGCCAGTATCCAGGCTCCTGCCCTATCAGCTATCCGGATAATGGCATCCATTTCATCCTCCCTGAAAATGCGTCCTGTCGGGTTATTCGGGTTGCATATAGCAATCAGCTTCGTTCGGTCGGTTACAATGTTCTGCAGGGTATCAATGTCTGGTTCCCAGTTTTTCTCTTCAACCAGGCTGAAAGTATTGATCGCATAATCGTGGTTTTTTGCCACACCCCAGATTTGCATGTAATTGGGAAGCTGTATCACAACTTGATCACCCCTGTCCAGAACCGTACGGAGGGTATTGAAGTTTGCTTCTATGGCACCTACGGTAACCAGTACATTATCTGCGGTCGCCCCGTCATACATGCTGGCAATGTTTTCCCTGAGTTCAGGCCTGCCATTGGCATGGGCATAATTGATATCGGTGGCCAGCAGTTCATCCAGCGAACCGCTTTTCAGCTCAAGCAATTCACTGAGAAGCATGGGATGAACACCGCTTTCGGATAAATTGTATTGCACATCCTGCTCGTACGCAGACATGTAACGTTCCATGGCAAAGGTCTGAAAAGCCGACATAATTCAAAGCTTTTGATGATTTGGTATTGAGGTTATCTAATATACGATATTCTCATTTACTCCGAGGTATATTCCTTCAGGCACATGGGACAAAGACAGTCACTGTAGTCCTGTGTGATCCGCAGGAAATCCTTCTGCAGGATCTGGTATTTTTCACACCAGCAGTCCTCTTCCCCGAAACACTGAAAGGAGTTGCCGCATTTGGGGCATTTCTTATCTGTGCCTGCCATTTTCATTTTACCGGGAAAGGGTGACACTGACCTTTTCTATGCGACCTCCACCCATGGGCGGATTCATTTTAGAAACCTTGACAGTTACTTCCCGGATCCCATCAAAATTATCATAAATTGTATCCAGGATCCGTTTGGCAATATTTTCCAGCAGTTTGGATTTCTTTTCCATTTCCTCCTTGACCAGCTTGTAGGCACGCTGGTAATTGATCGCATCTTTCAGGTTGTCAGAAGCGGCGGGTACAGACATATCTGAATCTATGCTCAGGTCAACGAGGAATTTATTCCCTACGATCTGCTCCTCCCGGTAATGACCATGGAAGGCATAAAATTCCATGTTTTCAATCTGTATCAGTCCCATTTGGACCGGAAAATTACAAATTCCCCCGGACAATCCTTAAATATTTTAATTTTGTACTGCCTAAACAATTACTCATGAGTGAGGACAAATCAGCGGGAAATATTAAAGAAACAAAGAATTTCATCGAAGTGTTTATCGATGAAGACCTTAATGAAGGGACCTACAACAGGGTACATACCCGCTTCCCCCCGGAACCTAATGGCTATCTGCACATCGGGCATGCCAAATCCATATGCCTTAATTTCGGACTGGCAGAAAAATATGGCGGGAAATGTAACCTGCGTTTTGATGACACCAACCCTGTAAAGGAGGATGTGGAATATGTGGAGTCCATACAGGAAGATGTAAGATGGCTGGGCTTTGACTGGGAGGACCGGCTGTACTATGCCTCGGATTATTTTGGAAAGCTTTACGATTTTGCTTTAAAACTCATCCGGGAAGGAAAAGCTTATGTGGATGACCAGAGTATTGACGATATAAGTGAACAGCGGGGGACACCCTCCAAACCCGGGGTGGAAAGTCCGTGCCGGATCCGCAAGGTAGAGGAGAACCTTGAACTTTTTGAAAAGATGAAAAACGGTGAGTTTGAAGAAGGTTCACATGTGCTTAGGGCAAAGATTGATATGAGTTCACCAAATATGCACATGCGTGATCCGGTACTTTACAGGATCAAGCATGCCGAGCATCACCGGACCGGGAACCAGTGGTGTATCTATCCCATGTACGATTTTGCCCATGGACAGTCCGATTTTTTCGAAGGCGTTACCCATTCCATCTGTACCCTGGAGTTTGAAAACCACCGCCCGCTTTATGACTGGTTCCTGGACCAGCTGGCGGAAGATGATTACCGTCCCAGGCAAATTGAATTCGCCCGCCTTAACCTGAGCTATACCGTGATGAGTAAACGCAAGTTGCTGCAGCTGGTTCAGGAGGGACTGGTAAACGGGTGGGATGATCCCCGCATGCCGACTATTTCAGGATTGCGCCGCCGTGGTTATACCCCTGAATCCATCCGGAATTTCGCCGATACTATCGGGGTGACAAAGTATGACGGGATCATTGATGTGGGACTCCTGGAATTCAGCCTCCGGGAAGAATTGAATAAAAAAGCCCCCAGGGTAATGGGGGTGCTGCGGCCGCTGAAGATCGTCCTGACCAATTATCCCGAAGAGCAGGAGGAATGGATGGAAACCATCAATAACCCGGAAGATGAATCCATGGGAAACCGTGAGATCCCTTTCAGCAGGGAGGTATATATCGATCAGGATGATTTTATGGAAGATCCCCCGAAAAAATTCTTCCGCCTGGCTCCTGGCAAAGAAGTCAGGTTGAAAAGCGCCTACATCATCAAATGTGAAGAGATTATCAGGGATAATGAAGGAAATCTGACAGAACTGCATTGCACCTACGATCCTGAAACCAAAAGCGGCGGACCCCAGAGCAACCGCAAGGTGAAGGGCACCCTGCACTGGGTTTCGGCAAAACATGCCTTATCCGCTGAGATAAGGCTCTATGACCGTTTGTTCAAAACAGAGATCCCGGACGAGGTTCCTGAAGGTGAAGATTTCAGGTCCAACCTGAACCCCGATTCACTGGAAGTGGTATTAGGATATGTTGAACCCGGACTTAAAACCGCCAATCCGGGTGACAAGTTCCAGTTCCAGCGCCTGGGTTATTTTTGCCTGGATACGGACAGCCGTCCGGATAAACTCCTGATCAACCGAACGGTGCCCCTGAGGGACAGCTGGGCAAGACAGCATAAATGAAAAATCAGGCCATGCATTCAGGTTCGGCAGGACCAGTCTCCTAATCACCACCAGTAGCCATAGGCAATACCCAGCCAGCCATGCCATCCGGATTCGTTGAAACGTGAGGTAGTTAAATGCTGGTATATGCTTAACCTGTGCTTTCGGATCTCAAATACCAGGGATACATTGATATCACCCACCAACCTGCTAACCGATGCTGATGGAATCACATGGGGACTGGTTTTATTGAACAGTCCACCCTGCAGGGTGGCGTCATCCTCCAGGTCCCTCGGTGTGTAAAGCTCCTGCCTGAGTGCAAGGCCGTACCAGGCCGCATCCTTTCCCCGTATTCTGAAAGGCAGTAACAACCTGTCAAACGGGGATCTTTGGAGGGTGTTATGATAGAGCAAAAGCTGCAATCCATAGGTATAATGCCAGTCCATCTTATTGAACATATCATTCTCGAAGGCCACACTGAATGCATGCTGATATGCTTCCTGCCGGGCCGGAAGGGAAACCTGGAGTACCAATAGCAGTGAGAGCGTTATTAAAGAACGTTTGTTCAAAATAAAGATCCCTGCGAATACACCAGGTAAACGCAGGGACCGGGTCTTGAGTATACCTGGATGGATTAATATGTGTTGATCGACAGATGATAACTGCCATCGGCCACCTTGGTGGTGATCCTGTATCTCCAGGTTCCGTAATATTTTTTCTCACCATCCTTGATGCTGAGGGACTCTGACCAGTGGATATCAGCCGTGTCATCCATGGTGAGGGACTTGTATGGTTTCCCGTCAGGCAATATCAGGGATACTGTGATAGAACCTGAATTAACCTCTCCATCGATGGACAGCTTTAGTTTTTTGATATTGTCATCTACTTCGAAGGTCCCCTGCTTATCGATGGATTGCCCGTTGTAGCGCTTGGACAACATCAAGCTGGAATTTCGCTCACCGGAGCCCCAACCGGTCACATAAACATAATCATCCCGGGCACTCCGGGCCCTGGCCCTTTCACGGGTTATCGCCTCCTGATGGGCTTTTTCGGCTTGGCGGATCATTGCTGCTTTATGCTCTTCATCCGGAAGTATACCGGTGGACTGTGCCAGTGTGGAAGGATCAATAAAGATAAAGACCCCCAGCATGGCAAGCACAGTGATAAGGTTTCTTTGTTTCATGATACGGGTATTTTTGGTTTTGTATTTCATCCTGGTTCAAAAGTACGGCAGAATATGGATCCTTCCGGTTAATGCTATGTTAATGGTTGGTTAACGATGGTATTCCTTATCTTATATAAGGAAATTCATGCTGATATTTGAATCATGAAACCGAGGCTTTCGATCATATTGAGCGCAGTTGCCCTGATCGTTCTGCTGATCGTCCAGTACTACAATATCTCCGTTACATTCCAGACCAAGAGGGAACAATTTGACAACCGTTACGGGGCCATTGTAAAACAGGCACTCTACGATTATGCGTCCGGGGCAGCCGGATATCAGTCAGATTCTTTATTTATCCTCTTTGATAGCATCTCCGAAGAACTTGTTTTCCAGTCCGGCCAGGTGCCCGGCGGACCTGTAAACGGTACCCTGCAGCAACAGATTCTTGCTTCCTACAACCGGATCCTCCTGGACCATACCAGCCCCGATGGTTACCTGCGGGATTATCTTGTCAGGGCCGGAGCAGATCCCGATTTCAGATCCGGTTATTACATCCGTGAATTGTCCCTTCTGGATTTTGACCATGTTATTCCCGTCTACCATGATACCACGGGACTGCAACCTGCCGGCCTGAGGAATGCCCTGCATGCCAATACCTATGCCTTTGAAGGCAATTATTTCAGGATCAGGTACGACTATTATATTGATTTTACCCACAAAACCCAGATCATCTACAGGGATATGGTGATCACCTTTATACTGGCCGCTGTGACCATACTTATCGTGCTTTTCGTATTCTTTATGACAGTGCGTAATATGCTGATACAGAAAAGATTATCAGATATGAAAACGGATTTTATCAACAATATGACCCACGAACTGAAAACCCCCCTTTCAACCATAGCCGTGGCTTCATCCACCCTTGGGGATGAAAACCTGCTGAAGGATAAAAAGAAGGTGCTGCAGATCTCTGAAATGATCAAGAAACAGAACAAGCACCTGACACAACTGATTGACCGCATCCTGGAGATCAGCATCTGGGAAAAGGACCAGGTGAAACTAAAGAAACAATCCGTTCATATATACGAGTTCATCGAGGACCGCATTCAACTTTTCCGTATGGAAAATACGGGGAAAAACCTGCAGATCAACACAGCATACAAACTCGACAAGGATTTTGTCGCACTCGATGAGATACATATGACCACCGTATTGAATAACCTGCTTTCAAATGCCGTTAAATACTGTAATGAAAAACCCGAGATCAGGATTGAAGTGAGCGTGAACTTAAAACTGAAGATCCGGATACGTGACAATGGTATCGGTATTAGGAAGGAGGATCAGCGCCAAATTTTTGATAAGTTTTACAGGGCTGGCAAAGGGGATTTTAAAACCGTAAAGGGACTTGGACTGGGATTGTATTATGTAAAACAGATCGTTACGGCCCATCAAGGGGAAATATTCCTGCACAGCCTTCCCGGAAAAGGCAGTACATTTACCATAGAAATACCACTGAATGATGAACATCCTGCTGGCCGAAGACGATGAGGATCTGCGAAGCATCCTTTCGCAGTACCTTGAAATAAACGGTTTTTCGATCCTGCAGGCGGAGAACGGGCAGGCCGGGCTCGAGATGTTCAACAATGAACATGTTGATATCTGCATCCTGGACATCATGATGCCATTGATGGATGGTTTTGAACTGGCCAGGCAGATCCGCAAAAACGATCCTGAAATACCGGTGATCTTCCTTACCGCACGGAACCAGAAGGCTGACAGGATCAAGGGATTGAAACTCGGTGCTGACGATTATATCACCAAACCATTCGAGGTAGAGGAACTGATCCTGCGCATCCAGAATATATTGCGGCGGGCCGGCCGTGTGGGAGCCCAGCCTGTAAATATCGGAGGTTTCGAGTTCCGCTTTGACGAACTTACCCTTACCGGCTTTGAACAGCAGTACCAGATGACCCTTAAAGAAGCCGAATTCCTCAAATACCTTATCGAACATAAAAACCGGGTAATGAAACGGGAACAGATCCTGGAAGATCTCTGGGGAGAGAATGATTATTTCCTGGGCCGCAGTATGGATGTATTCGTAACCCGGCTGCGCAAATACCTCAAACCAGATGCTTCGCTCTCACTGGATACTGTCAGGGGGGTCGGGATTATTCTCCGGACAGAATGACTCCGTTTATTCACTAAATTAGCAGGCCAAACTTAATGGGAGTTATGGGATTATTCTTTATATATGCAGGGATATTGATGGGCATTGTCCTCGAGGGTGAAATGATTATGCTATCGTCTGTAATTGCAGCTCACAGAGGTTTCTTGAACTTATGGATGGTTATGGGAATTGGTTTTTCAGGGACCCTGGGCAGTGATTGGTTTTATTTTTACCCGGGCAGGAAAAAAGGTAAAATCTGGTTGTTGAATAAACAGAAATTGAAAAGGAAGAGTGAAAAAGTTACACAAAGACTGCAAAAGTTACCCTGCCAGTGTCATATTGAGTCATCGCTTTTTGTATGGCTTAAGAACCTTTGCTCCTGTCATCATTGGGGCCAGTGATATCAAAACCATTACTTTTATTAGCAATAGTTTTGTCAGCACCTTTTTTTGGTGTCTTTTATATGGTAAACTGTGATATTTGTCAGCACAACATTTATGATTCAATCAATACTGCAGATGGAGCAAATGACCCCTCATTTGTTCGGGATTCCCATGGAATTCTTTCTTTTTGCACTGACGCTTCTGGGCGTGGCTTTGTTCCACAAACATACCATGTATGTTGCCCTGACAGGGCTCATTGTCATTGTTACCTTCAAATTTCTGACGGTCCCGGATTTTTCCCTTATTCATCACCTTGCTGGTTTTGAGGAGGACCAGGGAGAATGGAAGACATTGCTGAACCTTGCCGGCCTTCTTTTTGGCTTTGCTGTGCTTGCCAGGCATTTTGAATTGTCAGGGGTGCCTGATAAGTTACCGGCCTACTTGCCGGATAACTGGACCGGAGGCCTTGTACTCTTGCTGATCATTATGGTACTGTCTTCCTTTCTTGATAACATAGCTTCGGCCATGATTGGAGGAAGCATTGCCCTGGTGGTTTATAAAAGAAGGCTGCACATAGGATTTCTGGCCGCCATTATTGCCGCCAGCAATGCAGGAGGTGCCGGCAGCGTGCTGGGCGATACCACGACAACCTTAATGTGGATTGATGGGGTGCATCCTGTAGATGTTTTGCATGCCTATATCGCATCATTTGGGGCTTTTGCCGTTTTTGCCGTTTTCGGATCGATGCAGCAGCAGAAATTCCAGCCTATACAGAAAGGGCCTACAGAAGGGGTGAAGATTGACATTCTGACACTTATGATAGTAGTCGGCATATTATTTGCCACCATTCTGGCTAACTTTCTTTTCGGCATGCCTGCCCTGGGTGTTTGGACCGGGATCCTGCTGGGTGCTTTTATCCGGAAGACCCCCTGGCGGCAGGTAAGGCTTGCCCTGCCCGGAACGGTTTTTCTTCTCAGCCTGGTGACATGTGCTTCCTTGATGCCGGTAAACGAATTGCCTGTTGCATCCTGGAGAACAAGTTTTACCCTCGGGTTTGTTTCGTCGGTATTTGACAATATACCGCTTACGAAGCTGTGCCTGGAGCAGGGAGGATATGATTGGGGTTTGCTGGCCTATGCTGTGGGCTTTGGAGGATCGATGATCTGGTTTGGCTCTTCAGCCGGAGTGGCCCTTTCTAATATGTTCCATGAAACAAAATCAGTGATCAGCTATCTCAGGTACGGATGGCACATCATCCTGGCCTATATCGTTGGTTTCGGTATCCTGTTGATCTCTATTGGCTGGCACCCGGTAGAGAAACGGGGACGGGGAAGGTCAGAAAATACCAGTATCATCGAATGTGAACCGTCAGGGCTGTATTTTTGTGAAGCAGCCCAGGACTTTTTCACTTATTCGTGACGGCGTTGTTGATCTCTCCCTCTTGATAGAGCTTTACCTGTGGGACCAGCTCCAGGAAATCATCTTTCGTACACAAAGCCGGACCAGGTCGCAAGGTAGTGGCAGTACCGGCAGCTACCGCACATGCCAGGGCTTCCCGGGGTGTTTTACCGCTTACCATTCCGAAAACAAACCCGGCAATGGCAGAATCCCCTGCACCGATGGTGTTGACCACCTTCACCTGTGGAGGGACTGCAAGGTATCGTTCTTTTTTACTAACCAGGAGTATTCCTCTGGCTCCCATGGAGACCAGAACGGTACGTGTTCCCTGGTCACAGAAAGTTTGTGCCGTGCTGATTATCTGTTGTATATTTCTCAGGTCCTGTCCCGATAGACGGCTCAGTTCATGAACATTCGGCTTGATGATGTCGGGAGCTATCTGAATGCCCTTTTTCAGGGCCTCTCCATCTGTATCAAGTACAATTTTCGAACCCATGTTTTTGGCAATCTCCATGATCTTGTAATATATCTCGGGATTGACACCGGGCGGAAGACTTCCGCTGATGATGACAATTTCCGGATTCTCCAGCTTTTCGACCAGTTGGATCATCCTCATCAGTTCATAAGGCAAGATTTCCGGGCCGCGGGCACTGAAAATGGTCTGGCTCTTCTTTTGTGTATCATAGATGATAATGTTGGTACGGGTTTCTCCTGATATTTTGGTGAAATTACAGCTGATCCCCTCATTGATCAACCGGCCTTCCATCTCTTCTCCATCAAATCCTCCAACAAATCCCAGCGCCTTATTTCTGATCCCAAAAGCAGTCAGTACCCTCGAAACATCTATACCTTTACCGGCGGCATAGCGTTCTTCCTTCTGGATGCGGTTTGAATCATCGTACCTGACCTTCTTGATCCAGATATTGCGGTCCAGCGCCGGATTTAGTGTTATTGTGTAGATCATTATTTTATTTATTGAACAGATTCATTGGGTATCCCTTACCATCTCCTCCAGGTCATTTTCCTTACCAATTACAAGGAGAGAATGCTCCTTTTTTAAGACGGTGTTTTCGAATCCCACATAATCCATTGTATGTGTCTTCTGATTCCCGGGATCCTTTATCATACTTTTCAATCCGATGATATTAACATTGTACCTGGCTCTGATTGACAGTTCCCGGATTGTCTTTCCGATTAATTCCTTGGGAATCGGTACTTCAATCAGGTATATATCCGGGGCAAATTCATCGATGAAATGAACATCCCTGTTGAGCAATTTCAAGGCAAATCTTCTGCCTTCCTGTTTTTCGGGGAAAAGTATCTCGGTGATATCCATTTTTTCAAGAATCTTGTACTGGATATCCCTGGTGGCCCTGCAATAGATTGATTTAACGCCAATTTCCTTGAGCATTTCAATGGTTAAAATATTTGCTTCGAATGCATCTCCCATTGACAGAATAACAATGTCCTGAGGTTTAATGAATTTGGCAAGGGCGGAAGGATCAAGGTTATCAATATGCACCGTATATTTGAATCCTTCAGATTTCATCATATTGACAGCAGCGGGATCCCTGTCCATTACGATGAGATCCGCATCGTGTTCATGCAGGGTTCTGGCAATCTCCCTGCCAAAAGCTCCCAGGCCGATTAAAACAAATCTCTGATTATTCTCCATAATTATCCAACCATTAAATTGATTTCTGGAAAGTTGTATCCATCATCCTCACGTTCCTCACTCATGGCAATGGCAAATGTAAAAAGTCCTATTCTTCCGGCGAACATCACGAGGATGATCATGAGCCTGCCTGTCAGGGTCAGGTCCGGTGTAATCCCCCTGGACAGACCAACCGTTCCGAAAGCGGAGATGATTTCAAATAAGATATCAATAAAAGCATGATCCTCTGTCCATGTCAGCACAAATAATACGAAAAATATCAGAATGACGGAAACAACGAGCACGATAAATGCCCTTCTGACCGTTCGCATGGGAATGGTATTCCAGCCTATTTCCACCCTGTTTTTTCCTTTGACAAAGGTTCTTAAACTTGCCAGTATGGTTACCATTGTTGTCAGTTTGATACCTCCCGAAGTCGAATTGGGTGCACCCCCGATATACATCAGCAGCATGACCATCATCAGGGTGGGAACGGCCAGTTCTGAGATCGAAACAGTGGAAAACCCGGCGGTGCGGGAAGTAATGCTCAGGAAAAAGGCATTGAGTATCTGTTTGCCAAACGGAAGATCCTTCCATTGAGCATATTGGCTTATCCATACCACTAAGGCACCTGAAAGGATCAGCAAAAGGGTGGTAATGAGAATCATTCTGGTTTGAAGGGTCAAACCTTTTTTGCGGATCATTTTTATATCTCCAATATGCATAACATCCGAATATGTATAAAAGCCCAATCCCCCGAATACGATCAAAAGCATAATCGTAATGAGTGATATGGTATTGAAGTGAAAACCGGGTGTCTCAAGTCCATTCGGGAAAATGCTGAATCCTGCATTGCAATAGGCGCTTACGGAATGGAAAACAGCGCTGAAGATCCTTTCAAATTCAGGCATTCCAAGATCTTTCCATGAGAGATACAAACCAATGGCGCCGACCAGCTCTGTAATAAATGTGATGGTCACAATGGCTTTCAGTATGGATGCCAGGGAACTTATATTCTCATTGTCCAAAACTTCCTGGACAATCATCTGGCCCCTGAGCCGGAATCCCTTCTGAATGAACAATGCAATGAATGATGTCAGGGTGATGATGCCAAGTCCCCCGAGCTGGATCAGCAGCAATATGAACACCTGTCCTTCAAAAGTAAAAACATGCGATATATTCAAGGTTGTCAAACCAGTGATGCATACGGCCGATGTCGAAGTGAACAGGGCATCAATCCAGGTAATGCCTGAATAGGTGGCTTTGGGCAGTTTTAACATGAGGGTTCCCGCAACGATGACGATCAGATAGGAGATCATCAGTATTTTCGCGGGACTCAAGGAAAAGAAAAGCCATTTCTCCCTGGTTTTCGTCAATGAAATGATACCATTGATGACGATATAAATTTCAATGATGATGAAATATAACTTGATAAAACTGTGTGAGGTTGTTGTTTTCAGTATATAATGAGGTTCTTCAACGGATATGATTTTTTCCAGGACAAGGGAAATGATGAAAAGCAGCAATAGGATAAACTCTAACGGGGATTGCTTGATGTATTGCCATTTCTCATCGCTGATGAATAAATTAACCAGGAGGCTGATTACAAAAAACCCTGCAATGATTTCGTCCAGGATCAGCAGGTTCACAATCCACTGGTTCGATAAATTGAATCCAAATTTTAAGAACAGGGATACGATGGCTGCAACCCCAAAAGCTGGCATCATGAGACCAATAACCTGATGGATCCGGTTTTGTATGGATAGTTTCATCATGAGCAGCCAAGGGAGGATGATGCTGATTTAATAAAGGTAAGACATTATCAGACACAAGATGTTGAGAGACATGCTACATCTATGTATTCAACCCAGAGTATCTGGCTGCCTGAAGCTGTCTGAAGTCCTGAAAAACAAGGAGTCCCTGCAGACCAATGACCTGCGGGGACTCCTTATGCAGAAAAGATTACCAAAGCGTTATACAAATTTCTCAATCCGGCAAACCGAAAGCATAAAAGAGCACTCCGGGATAATTTTCATATATCCCTTCCAGCATTACACCGCCCTTTTGATGTTTTAAGGCTTTTCTCAGGTCATCAACGGTTGTGATCTTTTCATTATTAATACCGGTGATAATGAACCCTTCGGAAATTCCGGTCTGATTCTCCAGGATACCCCCGTTCAATTCTTTGACTATGACCCCTCCTTCAATGCCTAATTGATCAGCCTTATCTTTATCAAGGGTTTCAAAAGAGGCACCCAGGATGTCCAGGATATCCTGTTGGTCACTGGAAATCAGTTTCCTGCTGCCTTTCTGGTTTGCTAGTGTAATGTTATAGGAAAGTTCTTTCCCGTTCCTGTTTACGGTTACGCTGACCTGATCTCCCGGCCTGTGCCTGCCAATCTGTTCAAGCAGGTCTGCGGATTTCTCTATGGGAACATTATCCACGCTGACCACCACATCTCCGGTTTTTATACCTGCCTGGCCGGCTGCACTTTTTTCGGTGATACTGTCAACAAAAGCCCCTTCACTGATTTTCAGATGTTTGTCTTTCATCAGATCTCCGTTAATATCCCGGATCATAATGCCCAGGTAGGCACGCTGAACCATACCGTATTTCATGAAATCCTCCACTACTTTGCTAACAATGTTGGCAGGTATGGCGAAACCATATCCGGCGTATGCTCCTGTGGGACTGGCAATGGCGGTGTTGATCCCGATTAGTTCCCCGTTCAGGTTTACCAGGGCACCCCCGCTGTTGCCCGGATTGATCGCTGCGTCTGTCTGAATGAAAGCCTCGATGGCCGATTTGTCATCAATGATGTTGATATTCCTCCCTTTTGCGCTGACAATTCCGGCCGTTACCGTTGAATTCAGGTTAAACGGATTGCCGACTGCCATAACCCATTCACCAACTTCAACCTGATCCGAGTTGCCAACATGCATAGCCGGTAAACCATCCTTTTTAATCTGAAGCAACGCAAGGTCGGTTGAGGGATCTGTTCCGATCACCTTGGCCTTGTAGCTGTCATTGTTATGCAGGGTGATCTCTATATCATCAGCCTGATCGACAACATGATTATTGGTGACGATGTACCCGTTGCTGCTGATAATGACGCCTGACCCGGTACCTATCTGTTCAAATGGTTCAGGCTTTGAACGGCCCGGGTTCTGCGGTTTCGGTTCTCCATAGAAAAACCGGAAAAATTCGTCTCCGAACATATCTCCAAAGGGACTGCGCTCGTTGAAAAAGTACTGGTTTGATCCCTGAACTTTGCGAATTGATTTGATGTGTACAACACTGTTCATAACCTCTTTCGAGACACCTGTGAAGTCTAGCGGAACGAATTCCCCGTTTTCCTTGACAGTATAGATAGTCTTGTGCACCGGTACAATATCCTGCCCGGCATGAAATACAGGTGTATTACTATGATTGAGGCCTGTTAATAAAAAGACCGCAATCGTAAGGCCGCTTCCAATGATGGAAGGGACCAGCATTCTTATCAATTTTTTCATTTTATGTTCCTCCTTTATCAATTAACATTTTTATTCAAATTTTTTTTGTGTTGTTTAAAATTCAGTATTATCTTGAGCAAGCCGGGGGTTATCATCTGGCATGAAAGTATGCTATAACTGAAACCCTGGTTCAATTGCACTTCTGAAAACCCGATTTCATCTCCCCCTTTCTCGTAATCTGAAAGGGTTTCATCTCCAATTAAACGGGTTCTTAATGGTTTTTCATATTCCAACAGGCGAGGTGCTTCAATGACCAGGTTCATTCCCTGCATGAATGCATTTACCTCGTGGCCTGAAAGGAGATCGCTTTCCAGGTAAATAACCAGCCGGCCCCTCTGGGTATCTTTAATAGAATCGATTCTATTTATCTGCAAGTCGTTCCGTGATTTTATAACCTGACAGAATTCAGCATCGTTGTGACTCTGATGATATGGTGGATGTATATTCATGATGCTTGTATTTTTAAGAATGAAAAATTAAATAAGGGATGATCTTGAGATCAATTGGATCCAGCCAGGAGCTGTTCAGGATTGTGGTGCGGGCGGAGGGAGATCAAACAGCAAGGGGTTTGACAGGAATATATACGGTGATGAAACTAAGAGATTCAGATCCTTTTGGTCCGGGGTCTTTTCAGGCAGGGAAATTTTCCCTGATTGAACCACAAATGCACAGGGATCCTCTCCCGTTGCATCCTCCAGGCTCCATTTCCCACTGGTAAATTGCTGGCTTTGCAGATACTGTTTATCTGAATCCTTACCCGTACAATTACCGGAATAAACATTCAGGCAAACAAGACTGACAAATAAGATCAGTAAAAATGATGATATGTATAAATGTTGTTTCAATTCCCTTTGAAATAAAACCGGTTACAAAGTTATATGTTAAGGGAGGGGAGGGGTTAATAAATAAAGTTAAAAAAGCTTAAGGATCTGTTAAAAAAACATAATTAGGGGATTACAACCGGGAGGAAGCATTTCCATGCTTTGTTGTGAGTTTCAAGATGACTGCGGAAGAAATGGTTCAGCTATCCTATTTTCAATGATATTGTAAGGTAAAAATTCCTGGGCATGCCCGGATAATAATAGCGTGGGACGGAAACACCACCGAATGAAGGTGCGTTGATCAGGATCATGGAAGCGTATGATTGGTCAAATATATTATTGATCCCCAGGGCCAGAGAAAATCCAAATGTTGATGACAGTTCACGGGTCTATGAAATGTTCCAGTCAAGGGTCTGGTAAGCCTGGTAAATCCCCTCATTATCATCAGCCAGGTATTGCTTCCCCACCATGTGTAATGCCATACTGGTTTCTATATTCATTGCAGTGAGCCATTTCAGTATGATCTCATTTTTATATTCCGGTATTCCCGGCAGCTCATTCCCGGAATAGTCTGTGTCATCATCCACGAATTCGATAAACCTGTTCCCCGAATATTGAAATGAATGAACCAGATGCATTCCGGTCCCCGGCTGATGTCCCCTCAGCAGCTTCCAGCCGATAAGAGATTCCAGTCCCGCGTGAAAACTCCTGCCGGCATTGATCCCCGTAAATATTTCCTCTGATATACGTTTGGTGACAAGCAAATCCTTTACCAAAAGCATATATCCTGTTATATCGTAATTGAACCGCTGATCCCAAACATCCCCCCTCATGCCCAGTTCCAGGTTCCAGCCTTTCTCAGGCCGTAATTGATCATTTCGTATACCTTCGGGCAGCAGGGTTTCTTCAAAAGATGGTGTGGAGAAGCCATGTCCTGCACAGGAGAACAGGGTGAGGTGTTGGCTCAGCCGGTAATTGATCCCAAGCCTGGGAGAAAACACTGCAGGATATCTGAAATTTCCTACCGGGTATCCGGGATGATTGGATTCGACCAGCCTGAATAGGATAAATGCCACGTTCACTCCGGCCTCCAACCTGAACCTGTCACTTACTTTCCAGTGATATAGGTTAAACACATTGGTGCAGAACCTGTTCTCCCTGATGGCATCAAGCAGGTCCCCTTGCTCACCCTGGAAGGTTTCAAAGGTGGACCAGTCAATGTTTTCGTTGAATAACTCAAAACCCAGGATGGCTTTGAGGCCTGAAGTTTCGAGAACCAACCTGGACCTGATGCCGAGATTCATGGTCCTGTGCTCAAGTATGTTGAATGGCCTGGACTCGTAAAGGTTTTTTTCTCCCCCGAAAAACACGGTTTTCATCCTGAGAGCCGTCCCGATATCATTGCTGATGCTGATCCCCGTGAGGTATTTACCGTATTTTTCATAACCCTTTACCGCCTTCCAGTTTTCTGCAGCCCCTTCAGGATTATTTTGAAAAGTCTCCTCATCAAGGGAACTCGGGATATGGGCTTTGAGGTCAATATAGTTAAAAAGAATCCCCACCTGGGCATGACGGGTAAAAATATCCCCGGTCAAAATCAGATGATTGTTATGGTAGTTGCTGTTTTCCCTGAAACCCTTCGACTGTTGCCTGCCCAGATCCAAGGCAATAGACATCTTGTTCTTTTTGTAATGGGCACTCAAGGCATGTTTTTGCAAGCCGAAGCTGCCCATTTGATGCAATGTATTTATACCAAAGCCCTTTTCACCCGGATAGGGTGTAAACAGCCGTATGGTTCCTCCAAGGCCTGCCCCATACAGGGCGGAAGCCGGACCTTTGAGTATTTCAATGCGGCTCAGGCCTGTGAGTGAAAGATCCTCCACTACGGTCACCCCGTCCCCTCCCGTAATAGGGATGTCATTCAGGTAAGCCTTGACACGGTTGCTGCCATAGGGATCCCGTGAACCCATCCCGCGTATGGTCAGCCGGTTGGTATTGTAGGTGCCATGATGCATATAAATACCTGGAACCTGGTTTAACCAGCCGGAAATATTTTCCTGGCTGTTGAACCTGATGTTTTCCCTGAACAGCAGGCTGATGTTGCCAGATTGGTTTTTCAGTTTCCCGGAAAACTGCGTGGCACTGACCTGGACCTCAGTAAGTTCTTTCGGGTCAGGCAACATCTCAATAAGGATCTTCTCATGCTTGCGGAAATTGTATGGTTGAGTGACATAGCCAATATGACTTACCTGGAGCTTCCCCTCAAACATATCGTCCGGAATATAGAATATGCCGGCCATATTGGTATGGACCATGGTGCTGTCGGGCAGTATCACCTGTACATTCCCAAGTGGCAGGCGCGTCTGCTGATCGATCACCAGACCAGCAGTCTGCGAAAATACCCATGCAGGAAAGAAAAGGATGATGTAAGATACAATTCCCCGGTAAAACAAACCCGACGCAATACTTCTTTTGTTACACTTTTCACCAACCATAGTTGTATTGATAATTACCCTGATGCATCCTATTTTTCCGTAAATTTATCAAATCATTAGAACCATTGCACTTAGATACCTAATACCCATTCATGGCAGATCGAGGTAAACAATGGCAGCTGGGTGACAATATGGAGCAATTCTTCTGGGAACTTGCTGATGCCATACGGTTTTCAGGTAAGGCAATCAGGGAAATGTTCCGAAAGCCCTTTGAATGGATTGAATTGGGGCGACAGTGTTATTTTGTAGGGTCCAAATCACTTGGACTGATAGGGATCACCGCATTTATCATGGGTTTGGTTCTGACCATGCAGACCCGGCCGGTCATGCTTGAACTGGGGGCGGATGCATGGCTGCCTGGAGTCATCATGGTAGCTGTACTCAGGGAAATCGGTCCGGTCATCACGGCCCTGATATTTGCCGGGAAGGTAGGCTCAGGAATAGGTGCTGAGCTGGGATCCATGCGTGTGACAGACCAGATCGATGCCATGGAGGTATCTGGCATTAATCCCATGAAATACCTTGTCTCAACAAGGGTGCTGGCCACGACACTGATGGTTCCGGTTCTTGTATTATATGCAGATGGCATTGCCATGCTCGGTTCCTTCATGGGCATGAATATTGGTGGAAATATCTCCTTTGACCTGTACCTGTACCAGGCACTGGATCAGATCTGGTTTTTTGACTTCATTCCGGCCACCATCAAAACCTTCTTTTTTGGATTCGCCATTGGTATCGTAGGATGTTACAAGGGATATTATGCCAGGGGAGGAACCCAGGGCGTGGGGGTGGCAGCGAATACAGCGGTGGTCATATCCTCCGTGGTCATATTCATACTGGACTTGATAGCCGTTCAGATTACCGAACTTTTAATATGACAGGAAAAACAGCCAATAACGATGTGGTGATCAGGGTCAGTGACCTTTACAAGACCTTCGATGATAATCAGGTCCTTGGAGGGGTATCGTTCAGACTGAACCGGGGCGAGACCCTGGCCATTCTCGGAAGGTCAGGCCAGGGTAAATCCGTTTTGATCAAATGCATCGTCAGGCTTATCCTCCCTGATGCCGGCAGCATTGATGTGCTGGACCAGGATGTTCTGAGACTGGAGGAAAAGGAATTAAATGAACTTCGTATCAGGGTTGGATACCTGTTCCAGGAGGGAGCCCTGTATGACTCCATGACGCTGGCTGATAACCTGATGTTTCCATTGAGCAGGAATAAACCGGGATTATCCCGGGCAGAGAAAGAAGGCCTGGTGGAACAAACCCTGAAAAGCGTGGATCTCTTCGAGGATAAAGATAAAATGCCTGCTGAACTTTCAGGTGGGATGCGAAAAAGAGCGGGACTGGCCAGAACTCTTGTCTTGCAGCCGGAGATAATCCTGTACGATGAACCAACCACCGGATTGGATCCATATACTGCGCGCGATATCAACGAACTTATCATAAGGATCCAGGAGATTTACAATGTTTCTTCCATAGTGGTTACCCATGACCTGAAATGTACCAGGAAGGTCTCAGACAGGGTCGTCATCCTGCAAAATGGTAATTTCATAGCAAGGGGAAGTTATGAAGAACTTGAAAATCATACAGATGAAATGATTCGCAATTATTTTATTTAAATACTTAAAAGGATGAAACAAACCCGAAAGACCACGGTTCGGCTAGGAATGTTTATTGCTGGAGGAGTATTGCTTTTCATCATTATCATATACCTGATCGGAGGCAAGCATAACATGTTCACATCCAGTGTAAGAATTACTACTGTATTCAGTGATGTAAGAGGCCTCCAGGAAGGTGCAAACGTCAGGTTCACCGGGATTGATGTGGGCGCGGTGAACAAACTGGCAATATTAACTGATTCAACAGTCATGGTGGAGATTTCCCTCGAACGCAAAGTAACCAAATTCATTAAAAAAGATTCCAGGGCAACCATTGCTTCCCAGGGATTGATGGGGAATAAGCTGGTGATCATCATGCCCGGGAGTGCCGATCAGCCTTCCATTGAACATGGAGATAACCTGCCGTCAGCAGAACCTGTTGAACTGGATGATATCATCAGGGATATAAAAATATCCGGGGAAAGAATAAGCACCGTTTCAGCGAACCTGATCAGCATAACAGATAAAATGCAGCGTGGTGAAGGGATCTTCGGTAAAATATTTACGGACACCAGTTTTGCCTATAACCTGAGCAAAACGAGCCAGAACCTGAGGCTGCTTTCAGACCAGATCAACCGGGGGGAAGGATTTCTCGGTAAGCTGCTGGTTGAATCGACCTTTTCGGCTGAACTTGATTCAACAGCCAAATATGTCTCCGGTATCTCTCAAAACCTGGAGGGCATTACAGATAAAATCAACCGGGGTGAAGGATTAATCGCACAAATGACCACCGATACCACCCTTACATACAACATATACCAGGCCGGTCAGAACCTGAATAAGGCAACCTATAACATGGAAAAAATAACCGCCAACCTGATAACATTCACCGAAACCATGAACTCCGGACAGGGGATGGTCAATAAAATGCTCGTAGATTCGGCATTTGCGGACAGCCTTGACGTGGCCCTGCAAAACCTGAATGAGACGTTGATTGAACTCCAGAAAGCTTCGACGGCGGTCCAGCAAAGCGGCATGATCAGGGCCTTTTCGAGAAAAGCCAGGAAACAGGAAGAACAAGCCGGGCTGGAGGAGGAGCAGGAAGAACAATGACCCGGAACAGGCTGGCAACAGTTGTGAAAACAATGCCGGTTTTACAGGGGTTCGTATGTAAAGGTATACGTCTGGAATCCTCCATAGCTGAAATCCCAGTCTATCTTTATAAGGTTTTGGTGCAGATCATATTCAAACTGGAGAGCTGCATCAAAACCGTCATTCCCCTCAAATCTGCCGGATCTTAAAAGGCCCGTCTCATCATGATTGAAAGCAAGTGCGCCAGTAAGCCAGTTATCGAAATTCTCCACTTCCCCACTTACCAGCAAACCCTGATCGTCATAACGGTAGGTTTCGGATCCCTTACCCCCGTCTGACCGCTCAAATGTCCTGACCAGGAGCTTCCTGTCAATGCTGTACCAGTAATGAAAGTTTGCCGTTATCCCGTCATGGTATTCCCGTAAAGATGATCTTAAGAGTCCGGTTGAATCATACTGGTAGGTAGTCCTGGTTGACAATCCATCCGAACGGATAAATTCCTTCATGATCAGCCTGCCATCTGCGTCATATTCATAAAAAGAGGGCCCGCCTGTTTCATCATTATAAGTGAAATTCTCCTCTTTCAGCCTGAACCATCTATTTTCCCTGATAAAAACATTGGAAGAGGTATATGTTTGTCTTGCTTCCTGCTGAAATTCATAATGGAAGGTCTGGCTCCACTGCCCGTTGAAATCCCAGTATTCACCTGTCAGATTTCCATAATCATCATAGCTGTACTCAATAGATCCAATCGAATCCTGCCCTCGATAAATCCCTGCACATGTTTTCTTGCCCTCGCTGTCATACAAGAAGTACAGGTCTCCATGAAACCAGCCATTCAAACCCATGCACCTGGCAGCAAGGCACCTGCCCTGATCATCGTATTCATAATCGGTCTTTCCTTCCACACCGTCCGACCTGGAAAAATCCTCCCCGACCAATCTGCCCTCCGCATCAAAGTAAAAATGTTGATCCGAGGTAAGGCCATCACTGAATTCGCGGTATTTTCTGATCTGGTTTCCCGATGTATCGTGCTCGTAGTAATTAATCGAACTTCTGGAACTGTCTTCCAGCTGCCAGTGCGCCAGGTAGTTTTTTCCATCAATATCATAATAATAGGTGGTCATGGCTACTT
>Ga0111175_1050_pt1 | contig 25234 bp, 17 predicted proteins | sample DeeMarSWOR324_28_FD_80228 | JGI IMG/M metagenome (GOLD analysis project Ga0111175, IMG submission 80228) | Bacteroides sp. SM23_62
CAGGTATTCCGCCAGCGACGGTTATTCAGATCACGCTTCATGACCGGAACATTTTGCGAGGTTTTTCCACGCGAGAGACCTTTCATATGACTATCCGAAAGCATGCGGTCATAGATCCTCAATTCATCCAGGTCCCCTCCCCGCATAAAAGAATACAGGCTCTGAACCTGGTATGGGCTTATGATACGTGAATGCGGACCAAACTGGTCCAATCCCGTATCGTAGACTTTACCGATGACAGATTTTTTCTCGGCCAGCTCACCGTTGATATATAGCCGCACCCCCTCTGTCTCGTCCCACGAAAATGCAATATGTGTCCACTCCTTGGGAGCAGGGAATTCTTCCATAAAATGAGAAACACGGGTACGTGACAATCCCACATCAGTCACAAAAGCATCAAAACCGGAGCCATTATAATCAATACGCAGCCAGACCATATCCCAGCTTGAGTGATCGGCAAAGGCCACCCGGAATATTGGGAAGGGGGTTGGACCAACCGGATAGCGTGAGCGCCAGAAGAAGGATAAAGTCCCCCGCTGGGCAAAAATGTTCCCCGGAGCCCAGTATGACATCAATTGGCTGTCCTCAGCCTCAAATGCCGAACCAATGGCACCATCAGGAATGATTTTTAATCCATCTAAAAAGTTTGGCTTATCCTGGCCGCCGGCAGCATAATCTGCGGTAAATCCATTATCTCCGGATAAATAAAAAAGCAAGCCCGGTTCCGGGGATATGGACGGATGCTCAGCCTGTCCCGCTAATGATCCAGCCGGTGGTTCCGGCGAAAGTTGTCCCATACCATCCTTATGATATAACATCACCAAAAACAGGTATAATGGCATGACTAATGCCAGCTTAACCGCACTCCGGAAGTTATTTTGCTGTTTGAAAATGTTTCGAGCCCATCGCTTCATAGCCTGAATGTTTGATTTTCCAATACAAATATCCATTTTTTATGTGCTTCATCAAATTTGTGATTCCGTCCTGACTTAACAGGCTGGATTTTTACCTTGGTTCTTAACGCAAATTTCATTAATTTGGAATCCAGCCATCAATAAAACTAATCATATGAATCGTAGAGAGATTCTCAAGCAGTTGTCTGTGATCCCTCTAGTAGGGACAACAATGACACCGGAGATCTTTGGCAGCAAGGCTTCCCCAATTAAGGGAAAAACAAAGGAAAATATTTACCGCTCCGTAGGTGTGGAGCCCGTCATCAATTGCAGGGGCACCTTCACCATCATAGGCGGATCCATTGAAAGACCGGAGGTGCTTGAAGCCATGGAAGCGGCCTCTGGTAATTTTGCCCAGTATGATGAACTTGCATACGGTATTGGCCAAAGGCTAGCTGAGCTGACAAAAACTGAATGGGGTGTGGTTACCGCAGGATGTGCCGCTGCCATGAAGCATTTCACGGCAGCCTGTGTAACGGGTGGAAATCCCGAAAAGTTGATCCGCATACCCTATCTCACCGGAATGGATAAAACGGAGGTGATCATGCCGAGGTACTCCAGGAACCTCTATGATCATGCTGTACGGAACATCGGTGTGAAGGTTATCACGGTGGAGACTGCGGATGAAATGCGCAAAGCCATCAATGAGCACACTGCCATGATCTATGTGCTGGCATGCATGGATTCACAACCAGGCCAGCCATTTTCCCTGGAGGTAATTGCCGAACTGGCCAAACCTCTGGATATCCCTATTTTGCTGGATGCTGCCGCAGAGGATCTTACCATCCCCCCGGTACATCTGGCACAGGGTGCAACGGTAGTAGCCTATAGCGGAGGCAAAGCCATTTGTGGACCACAATGTGCCGGTATAATACTGGGTAAAAAAGACATTTTAATGTCTACATGGCAGGCAAGTTCCCCACATCATGGTCCGGGACGTGATAACAAAGTTGGCAAGGAAGAAATGTTCGGCATGCTGGCGGCTGTTGAGGCCTGGATTACCCGGGATCATGAGGCAGAATGGCAACGTTGGATGTCATGGCTGGATCTGATATCGGAACGGATGCTTACCATAGAGGGTATTGAAACCAAAGTCACACAACCTGAAGGATTATCGAATCACGCGCCGATGTTACATATCCAGTGGGATCCCGACCAGCTTAATATCACAGGAGAAGAAGTAGCCGAGGAAGTAGCCAGGAATAAACCAAGGTTAGCGATTGGTAGCCAGTCAAGGGACAATATGACATCGGTTAACATCACCCCAAACCAGATGCAGCCGGGTAACGCGGAGGTGGTGGCTGAACGCCTCCATGGTATCCTGGCACAAGAACGGCCACCGCGGGACGAAAATCTGAAAGTAGCCAGAGTGGATGTGAACGGGCACTGGGACATAGAGGTCTCCTTCCACAGCAGCAAAAGCAACCATAAGCTTTTTATCGAACAGGATGGCAACTGGCTACAGGGGAAGCACCAGACTGATTTTGAGCTACTGAACCTGGTTGGCATGGTGGAAGGTGATGAAATAAAGATGAGAAGTGATTACCGGATACCCGGCAATTCACTGATCTATCTGTTTTCAGGCAAAATGAAGAGAGAAAAACTGTCCGGGTCCATCTACCTGGGTGAATACCTCACCGCAACATTTACAGGCACCCGCACGCTTTACGATAACAAAAGGAGAAGGATCACCATTCCGGGAGGACCACCATTGGCCACTTAATACTGAAAAGAAGACTCGATGACAAACCACAGAAGCCGACGACTTTATTTTCCTTTCTTCATTATACTGTTCCTGCTATCCATACAGCTTGCCGGTGCCCAGTTCGACATGCTCCTGAAAGGAGGCCATCTGATCGATCCCAGAAACGATATTAACAGGCCCATGGATGTTGCCATCACTGATGGGAAAATTGCAGCCGTGGCACCAGATATTGATCCCGAGCAGGCAGGCAAAGTCGTCGATATATCAGGACTTTATGTTACCCCGGGACTGATTGATATGCATGTTCATGTTTTTATGGGCAATGCACCGGGTGCTTACATTGCTGATGGTGCCACGAGTGTGATGCCGGATGGATTTACATTCAGGTCCGGCGTAACCACGGTGGTGGACGCCGGATCATCTGGCTGGCGCAATTTCAGACTGTTTAAGGAACAAACCATTGATCAGGCCAGTACACGTGTTCTGGCCCTTCTGAATATTGTCGGAACGGGTATGACGGGACGATTTGAAGAGCAGGATGTTACCGATATGAATCCCGAAATGACAGCGCATATGATCAGCCGCCTGTATCCGGAAATCCTTGTCGGTATCAAATCCGCCCACTATTGGGGCGACTTCACCCAGGTGGACAGGGCCGTGGAAGCCGGCAGGCTGGCCAATGTACCTGTCATGGTTGATTTTGGGGAACATGATCCGCCCAATTCAATTAAATCACTTTTTCTGGAGCATTTGCGTCCCGGCGATATGTTCACACATACATTTGCCAATATTGACCAGCGGGAAGCCATCGTGGACGAAAACGGCATGGTAAAGCCGTTCGTTTTCGAAGCCCAGAAAAAAGGTATTGTATTCGATGTAGGGCACGGTGGTGGATCTTTCACCTGGCGGCAAGCGATCCCTGCCCTGGAACAAGGTTTTATGCCTACGGTCATCAGTACCGATTTACATACACAAAGTATGAACGCAGCCATGAAGGATATGTGCAATGTCCTTTCCAAATTCATGGCGATCGGTATGACATTGGAAGAAGTTATATCACGGGCTACCTGGATCCCTGCCCAGGTCATTCATCGTCCGGACCTGGGACACCTGAGTGAAGGAGCAGAGGCTGACATAGCTGTATTAAACCTCAGGGAGGGTGATTTCGGATATGTTGACGTACGGAGAAAAAAAGTGACCGGCAGTCAGAAACTGGAAGCTGAATTAACACTGCGTGCAGGCCGTATAATGTGGGATCTGAACGGAATCAGTATGGATGAGTTCGAAGGAAATTAAGTATATATCACCATTTCTCTTTCGGCATCCCAACCCATGCCCTTCACGTATATATCATAAAGCCCTGGCTGAGAGAATCCATCCCATACAACCTGGTGTTTCCCTGGTTCAAGCCCGTCTGCTTCCATACGCCAGACCAATTCACCATGGCGGTTGAGAATATCCACATAAACGTCTCCCTTTTCCGGAACGGAAACCTCCATAACTACCTTATCATTTGCATCAGTGCCGAGTGCCCTAATAGATGGTTCATCATGCCGGACAACCTTTCCCGACGTTTTCCATGAGCTGTAATCGAAAGGCTCATCACACAGATGATATTTATCTTCATCATGTCCGTCATTGTTTTTTCTAAGATAACCGGTAAGCAAAGGAGTCCTTTTGAGTGAATCAAGTTTTACTTTCTTTGCCTTGCCATCTTTCCAGAGATAAACCGGAATATCGAACGGGTCGAGAACATCTGAAAGGCCGCGTTCTATGCCAATATGGAAAAGCCCGAAATTACCCGGTTCATGACCGGCAAGCCAGTGTGTTATGATGTCAACCCTGAATGCATCCTTCCCGAAAATCACATTGTTACTCATATAAGTCCTGCCTTCCCCGTCATGGGGTCCGCTTCCGAAACCGTTGCCATCGAGTCCGTATATACCCTCTACAATATTTATTCCTGTCGGGGTAACACTGTAAGAATCAAGCATCCGCTGAACCCATTGCTCCATAAAAAGACCACCACCGTGGGGAGGTCTGTCCATCAGTGTGTCCCAGCGTGGTATGCCATCCTGTATATGCTTTTTGTGAAGCTCCCTGATATGGGTCATATAATCAGGCTGGAAAAACTGATGATACCGTTTGTCATATGATCTGAAGATATCAAAATGCCCTCCGCAGAACATGTGGAATTTTCTGCCGGTAATCCCCTGCAGGTTCTTGATCGCGCCGGTAATGCCCATCTGATGTGCTTTGAATTTTGCAATATTAATCAGGAAGGTGTCCGGTGCATTCATAGGGGCCATATAACCCGCTTTTTTAAAAACGACGCCGTTAATTTCTTTGAAAACCAGGTCGTCAGGTCCCAGGTCCCAGTAATCCTTTGAGGATAGGTCCCTCAGATCGAAATTATTCCTTTCCGCCATCCCGGTATACCCGTTGGCTTCCCATCTGTAAGGGCAGGCGCATTCTCTTAAGTAATATTGCTGGGGACCTGTATTCTTAACACCATTCAGATAACCTTCAATAAAATTAAGGTCAGTAGTGATGCCAAGCCTCGATTCCGAATCCAGATCAGGCCTGCCGTTGCATGTCCAGTTAGGCTTACAGTTTACTTTGGTTGAATTGGAATATCCCTTTCCATTTGTTGTTTTAATGAACATCTCACTGGCAAGCTTATACGCGGCATCATAAATTGGTTTAGCGTCATTTTTTTCTTCTACCGAAGTAAGATTGATAAAAACCGCTTCGGGATGTTCTTTGATAAACGGGTGAAGGTCAAATCCGTCTGATCCTGATGATGCACTATTTGCCAGCGCCGTGTATCCTGGTCCCACAAGTCCAGCTATCCCCGCTGCAGAGGATACTTTTATAAAATCACGTCTTTTCATGCCACTAATATAACTACGATTTTTATTTTTTCACCCATTCTTTCGCTGCCATGCCATTCTGATCCCAGACAACCTTACCCTCACGAATGGTTAATTCAGCCTCTAGTCTGCGGTCCCCGGCCATTTTATACCCTTTGGTATCAATGAAACCAAAACTACCCCTTCTGACACTCAAAACAGCAATGTCTGCAACAGCTCCTTCACTTAAGTGACCCAGGTCTTCACGTTTAATGGATATAGCAGTATTCCATGTAGCCCGAAAAACAATATCTTCAATGGCCATCCCCATATTCAAAAATTTAGACATGATATCGAGCATGTTTTTCATCCCTGAATTCATGCTGAACCGGTGAAGATCTGAACCAAAGGAATCAGGTAAAAGTCCCTGTTCCATAGCCGGAACTGCTATGGCAAAATGGAACATGCCTCCACCATGCCCGACATCGAACCGGACACCTTTTTTGTGAGCTTCCAGCACAAAAGATCTGATTTTCAATTGTTCATCAAGCAGGCACATTCTGTCAGAAGCCGTACAAAAGGAATGGGTGTAAATATCACCCGGCCTCATACGGTCAAGTATTCCTTCCAATGGAAGTAAGGGAAGATGACACTCGACAAGGAGCGGTACATCAGCAATACGTCCCGCTTCCAGCGCCCTGTCAAACGGAGCCCATTCACTACCGCGATAATGTCCGATCTTTACACCAACAATAACATCGGGGAATTGCTTGATGACAAGAGCTGTCATCCGGGCATCCATATCATTGATATCCTCCTCGGAAGGAAATCCAGTCATACCAGAACCTGCGATATTCAAAAAAGCCAGTACTCTTGTTTTTGACCGGTCAATTACCTGTTTTTTGAAAACCGGGAAATTACGCCATCCTGAGGTCCCCGCATCCACAACTGTTGTAATACCTGCTTTCAAGGTAATATCATCAGGAGATACACTGTTAAAGCCATCTGCAAAACCGGATTTACTGCCAACAAAAACATGTGTATGAGGATCTATTAATCCGGGAACCACATATAAACCTGTTGCATCGATGACTTTCTTGGCACCTTCAGCAGAAATATCGGGGGCAACTTCATAAATTTTCCCATCCGAAATGGCCACATCCATTTCAGCATCTATCTTGTTTTTAGCATCAATTACATGTCCCCCCTTCAATAAAATATCTGTTTTCTGAGCCTGCCCTGTAAGAACTGAAGCAAAAAGAGTAAAAACATGTAATACTATGACTGATCTACTTATCATAAGATGATACATATGTTATGCCTGATTGCACAGTAAATATACAAATCTTAAGCAATGTCAGGTTTTTTCAACAGCAAATGCCACCCGTAAATTATTAAGAAAGGTTAATTTGTGTAAATTTAAGCAATTACATATTAACCTCTTTATCATCGTTAATAATACCACCATGAAAAATATTTTCAGGCCCGGACACTTTTTTACTGCTGCCATTATTCTTGTTATTGAGTTGATTTTAATGCCTGCATATCTTGTGAATGGCCAGTCATCTGCAGTTAACGGAAATGCCGGTCTCGATTCAATTTGCAAGAGAATTTCACCAACGAATGTCAATGCTGTTATTGTGGATAATGATAATGTTAAATGGTTCAGTACGGATGCCGGAATTGTAAGTTTTGATGGGAAAAACTGGAAACTGCATGATGGAAATGGGAGTTTGCCAAACCAGGACCTGAAAGGTATTGCTTACGTTGATAATCCCGGGGGACCAGAACTCTGGGTTGCTTCACCTGTTGGAGCGACGGTCGCCAGGCTGCCCATTGATGACACGACAGATGCCATTACCTATCATCCTGAAAACACCCCCATTGTAGGTAAAGATGTAGTTGGTATTGCTGCAGGAAAAGATTCCATCCTCTGGATTGGCACGGAAAAGGGAATATCGGCCCTGTCTGGTGGTAAATGGCTGACTCCTTATTATGACTTGATTTATCCTGAAAGGATGTTCAAGGTGTTCCCAATCACCTCAATGGCTACTAATCCTAAAGGGGATACACTTTATGTAGCAACTGCGGGTGCAGGTGTTGTCAGGGTTTACCGTGATGATTTGGATGCCATTTCAGGTGCATCCGTTTATGCCCAGTGGGGACCGATTAACCTTCCTTCTGACAATATCCGGAGCATCTTCATTGCTCCGGATGGAACAAAATGGTTTGGCACAAAGAAGGGAATTGCCAGGCATACTGGAAACAACACGCTTGATAACTGGACAGTGTATACAACTGATGATGGCCTTGTCGATAACTTCGTCCAGGCAATTTGTGGCGACAAGAAAGGTAACATCTGGTTCGGGACAAAAGGGGGAATATCTGTTTTTAATGGTTCCTCATGGATATCCTATACTACAGACAATGGACTGGCCAGTAACAATATACTCTCCATAGCCACTGACCACGGTGGAATTGTCTGGATTGGAACAGATGTCGGAATTTCCTGTTATGAAAACGAGAAATTTTTCAATTATTAATGCGAATTAAAGGGTCAATGAATATCACCTAACATATGGAAGCTACATCAGCTTCTGCTTCATCCAATGCTTTCTGCCAATCGGCACGGTCTTGGCCGGTAAGCGTTGCACAATTGCCATAGGGTTTTAATGCATCAATATAATCTTGATAGGCAGCTTTCAGGGCATTGCAGTTTTCCGCACTTTCATCCAACGCAAAGGCTGTAGCAGCAGCAGCTACAGCATTTATTTCATCATGCAACTCCGTTGCCCAGGCAGTTGAGCAAGGCAGTACATCGGGATCATTATCTTTACTACAGCTGGAAACCAGTAATGTGAAACAAAAGATGAAAATCAGGGGACGGGATAATACTTTTTTCATGGTTGAAATGGTTTATTAAAATGATTTACAAACTGCAGATAAAACTATTGACATTTGACCACCTGTGCTTTAAATCACTCTATAAATTACTTTTAAATTTCCCTTTTGAGGATATTCGCATCTCTATCTATGTTTTAGGTTTAAATTTAATGGGTTGTCTTAATAAATTCTATGTAAGAGGCAGGTAGAGGGACCTTCCCAACTAAATCATACTTCCCGGAAAAGGTTAAGTCTTCAGCGTAAGTTGATTATATAATACGGACCGAATGCTGCTATGGTAGCGGTTACCCGATCAGTCCTTTAAAAATACCTCAATAACCGGTATCTCAACATTCGGCTTGTTAACGGGCAGGGCGAGATTGATATCACTGTCTGCCATCTGTTCTTGCATCCCGTATCCCCGGGGAGCGGTGATCCGGATCTCTGATGCATCGTGTAAAAACTGTGCATATTTCACCTTATCCTTGTATCCCTTCAGAAAAAAGTTTTGAAGCGGGTAGTCCAGCAAATGAATGTAGAGCCGGTTTGTTTCAGGATTATAGGTCAATAATGTATTATCAGGAACCCGGAAATCATCCGGTGCCTGCGTACAATTATAAATCGACCGGTTGTTATACTTCATCCACTCTCCCATTTCCTTCAGGGCATTGTCTGCACGGTGGTCAAAAGTTCCTCTTGCCGTGGGACCGACATTTAACAGTAGGTTTCCACCCTTGCTGACCGTTTCAATCAGCAGGACCAGCAACTGCTTGTTGTCTTTCCAGGTATGCTCGTCACGATAATAACCCCAGGAACCGGAAAATGTCTGGCAGGTTTCCCATGCCACCCTTTTGCCGTTGACTTCGGGCCATTTTGTTACCTTGAATTGTTCCGGTGTTTTAATATCCCAGCCTCCCGCATAATCCAGCAGGTCCGCGCGGTCATTCAGGATGATCCCGGGCTGCAGCTCCCGAACCATTTTCGCCAGTTCCACCGATCCCCAGTCATTGCGGTCCTTGCCGAATTCTCCCGGAAATGAAAAATCCAGCCAGAGGATATCTATTTTCCCGTAATTGGTCAGGATTTCACGTACCTGGTTTTTGAGGTATTCACGGTATACGGCCATATCCCTGTCTTTATTTAATTGATCATATTCCTCCTGAGTGGTGGCACTCTGTGGATGTATTCCGTCGATGGTATATTCAGGATGGTGCCAGTCGATCAGTGAATAATAGAATCCAATGCCGAGTCCTTCTGCACGGAACGCTTCCACCCACTGCTTAATGATATCCTTACCGTATGGGGTATTGGTAACCTTATAGTCCGTGTACCTGGAATCAAACATGCAAAAACCCTCGTGGTGCTTGCTTGTGATAACCGCATACTTCATTCCGGCTGATTTTGCTTTCTTTGCCCACTGGGTGGGATTGAACAGATCGGGATTGAATATTTCAAAATACTTCTGGTATTCATCATCCGTGATCCTTTCCCTTTTCTTTACCCATTCGTGCCGGGCAGCCTGTGCATAGAGTCCCCAGTGAATGAACATGCCAAATCGTGCATTGGTATACCATGACATTCTTTCTTTCTGTTGTTCAGGGGTTTCCTCCCATATTTTTTTCTGGCCAAATGAAGCATTGACGACCAGGAGAGCGGGTAATAAAAGCTTGATGAGTGTTTTCATAACTATCTTTTTTTATTCAAGGTAAGCATATGCTGTGTCAGGGAGGGGAACACTTCGTCCCTCGTCCATGTACTTCTGAAGCAGGCTGGATAATTCCTCCACGACCTCGGGATACTGGACATACAGGTTCCTTTCCTCTCTCAGATCCATACTCAGGTCATACAACTGAATTTCAGGCAATCCCATATCTTTTGCCATGCTGTTTCCGGGATCACTCCATCCACCAGATCCCGCACAGATCTCGAGTTTCCATTTCCCCTGGCGGATGGAAAAAGATCCGTCAATGGAATGGTGGACTGTCGCTTCCCTGATGGGTTTATCATAGGGTTCTCCCTGCAGGGCAGGCAGGATATTATAGCTGTCCTCACCGGCATCATTTGGCAGGGGTCTGCCCAGCATAGCCGCACAGGTTGCCAGCAGGTCGGTATGACAGATGATCTCATCACTCTGGGATCCGGGAATGATTTTGCCTGGCCACCTGGCAAAAAAAGGAACATGGTGACCGCCTTCCCATATATCTGCCTTGATCCCCCTGAAAACATAACTGGGATTGTGCCCGAATTTTCTTACGGAATTGATCGGCCCTCCCATGTCGGTGCCATCCCTGCCGGGTGAGCCATTATCGCTGGTAAATATCAACAGTGTGTTTCCTGCCATTCCCGCCTCCTCCAGGGCCTTCATTACCTGTCCCACGGTCCAGTCCACCTCCTGCACAAAATCCCCGTAGGCTCCTGCACCGCTTCTGCCCTGAAAATCAGCCGTCGGGGCAATGGGAGTGTGGGGTGCCGTAAGCGGGAAGTACAGAAAGAAAGGTTTGTCCCGGTCTCTTTTAAAGAGTCCCTCCCCTGCCCCGGCTTTAATGTATTCCACTGCCTTCCGGGTCAGTGCGGGCATTACCTCTTCCAGGTTCCAGCCTTCCACCATGGGCCCAGGATTACCAAACATGCTGTCCGGTTTGGTCATGGAAGGCAGCCCGATGGTCCGGTTGTTTTCAATAAAACAATAGGGCGGAAAATTCGGAACATCATCCCCGAAATAGTAATCGAAGCCTCTTGTGACGGGACCATTCTTGATTTCAGCAGAAAAATCAACATTACCGGCCAGTCGATCCCGGATAGCCGGATCCCACTTCCCTTTTGGGATCTCTTCATTCATCCCTGAACCATCAAGGGTAGGCCACTCCCAGCCCAGGTGCCATTTGCCGATGCAGGCCGTGGTGTATCCGTGCTGCTTCAGAAAACCGCCAATAGTCAGCCGGTCTGGTTCGATCAGCGGGCCATCCCATGGCCAGAGAACGGAACTTTTCAGGGGGGACCTCCAGCAATACCTCCCGGTCAGGATTCCGTAACGGGTGGGCGTACATACAGCCGAACCGGAATGTGCATCCGTAAATGTGATCCCTTCCCGGGCTAGCTGGTCCAGGTTCGGCGTTGAAATTTTAGCATCAGGGTTGAGGCAGCTCACATCCCCGTATCCCATATCATCGGCAAGTATGTAAACAATATTGGGATACTTCTCAGTATCCTGATTACATCCGGATGCTGTTAAAAGTCCCAGCAACAGGGCGACCGCGATCAGGCTACTTGAAAGCTTCATCTGCCATCAGGTTTCTGATAATACCTTACATAATCAATTTCATATTTCAGCGGCAGGAGGCTTGTATCCACGCCCTGCTGACCTCCCCAGCTACCTCCATAGGCAAGATTCAGCAGGAGATAATGAGGTTTGTCAAAAGGCCAGGTATCATTATTGCCCGCCATGTCATTCTGGAATGAGAAATAGAGAGAATCATCAAAGAAAAAATCCATGTGGTCTTCGAACCACTCAAGTGCATAGATATGGAAATCCGCCCAGGGATCTGCGGTTTCAATATAATTGCCTTTATTTGTACCGAGTACATGGTTATATGACTTGGTATGTATGTTGGCATGGATCTTATCGGGATCAAAACCTACATGTTCCATAATATCGATTTCCCCGCAGGCCGGCCATCCGATCTCGCTTATGTTTGTTCCCAGCATCCAGATGGCAGGCCAGGATCCCAGGGCTGATGGTATTTTTGCACGTACCTCTATCCGGCCATACAGAAAATCGACTTTTTTCAACGTGTTGATGGACGCGGATGTAACGGAATCTTCGGCTTCAAGTATCGCCTGTATGGTGCAATACCCGCTTTCAACTTTTGCATTCTGAAGCTGGTCGGTATAATACTGTAATTCCCTGTTTCTTACATACCCGGTTTCATATCCCCAGAACTCCTCATTGGGTTTTCCCATGTAATCAAATTCTTCCGACCAGGTAAGCTCCCAATCCCGGCTCTTGTCACAACCTGTATGACTTAACAGGAAAATCAGAAATAATGATAAAAATGGTATTCGGTTCATGGTATTTGAATTTAGATGAACATTGTATCCGACCAGTTTAATAAACAAATTTATAAATTTAAACCAACCAATATATCGATATCATGATTTCCAGGGCTGAACTCAGGAAGGCTTGTGATAAGGCCATTATGATGATTGAAGCAGCAGGGATCCAACTGACTGAAGAAGACAAAACAAAAATGACGGCTGCTGATTTTGAATCTATGGATCACTTGATCAGCCGGTCAATCCGTTCAATCAGTTCCATCATTGCCCTTCCGTTGTGATAGGGACACTTCCACGGATCAATCTTCCTGTCATTTTTATAATACGGTGAAGGATCATCGGCCGGTTCAATAAGATATGGCTGACCTAACCTGTTGACTTTGGTAAACCACTCTCCACCTTTGTGATCGATGACATAATTATCAATAAAATCCCAGCAAAGTTTTACGGTTTCCCAATAGGCACCGTCACCTGTCAACTGATACATGTTCATGAATCCAACTAAATTTTCTGCCTGCAGCCACCAGTGTTTGTTCGTGCGGACATGACTCCCGAAACGCGTCGATTCAAGAAAAAGACCGCCGTCCCTGTCGACGCCCACCCGGAGGACAGCATCAGCCATTTTCATGCATTGTGGTTTTACCTTATCCCTGATATCAGGATTGCCAAGGATCCCGGCAGCCTCCCAGATTAACCACGATGCTTCAATATCATGACCAAAAGAACAGATCCCTCTGGAACTTTCCGCTTCTTCAAAATCATTGTTAAAGAATATGCCCAGGTGTCCGCTTTCGCGAATGATGTCATGCATGAAAATCTGCATAATTTCAGTCAATCGCTGCTTTATGAGGTCTCCCTTCCATACCTTGTAGACTGCTGCATAAGCCTCAAGCAAATGCAGATGTGTGTTCATGGTTTTGGGTTCATTATTATCAGCCATCCGGTTTTCCTCGTAAAGTTTCCAGTCCCGCCTAAATGACTCCAGGTACCCTTTATGATCAGGATCCTTGGTTTTTCCATCGAGGAAATAAAAAAACGCCTGAATGACCTCCATAATTTCCCCGTCCGGATTGAACTCATAATATTTGCATAGTGCATATATGACAAAGGCCTGTGCATAGGTGTGTTTGATATCATTCACTACCTCATTGGATGATGAAAGCTCCATGAAATAGCCGCCATGTTCCAAATCGGCAAAGTCTTCGGTTACCACCCTGTAAGCTTTCCGGGCCATCTCCTCATATCCTCTGCCAGGATATTTTTTCCCTGCAGCAGCAAATGTCCATAATATGCGTGCATTCAGAACAGATGTTTTTCGGGCACTGAAAACAGGCTTATTCTTCAGATCAACAGCCGGGTAAAACCCATCACCATCTTTCTCGACACCATATTTCATCCAATAAGCGAGGATGTTGTTGTGCAGTTCATGCTCAAAAACCTCTCTGTACCTTTTTAATTCATTTTGTATACCCATTATCTTCTGAGTTTGAGATGACAGCGCCTCTACCTGAACTTTATGGTCGAAATTTCATGATGTCCCACTTTCAGCTGCAGGAGATTCTTGTTCATTTTCAAAGGTTCTTCCTCCTCTTCGATAAGGTTGGTTTTAACCGCAGTGTTAAAAGCTTTCCATACCGTCAGATCAACATCAGTATCCCTGTCATCAAAATTGTACAACCGGATTACCATGGCATTTTCATTTTCTGCTTTTTTCATCGCAGTAACAATGATGTTATCCTGCTCAACCATTAAAAAGCGCTGGCTTTCACCAAGGTTTGCATTCCCCTGTTTTTGAGGGGCCATAATGGCAAAAAGCGGTTCATTGCTCTCCCTTCCGAAATGAATCCCGTTTATCCAGCCAGCTTCATGTGAGGTAATGGAAAACGAATAGCTGTGATGCCCGGTTTGATGATAGTCATTCCCTTCAGAATGGCAGCTTCGCCGGGAGGCGAGTAAAATGGGTTGCAGAAGGGTATTTTTCAGTCCTTTATCCGTGGGATCCATATAATCCATTCCAGCCACGCTTGAAGCCAGTGTGACGCCGAATCCATTTCCGGAAGCACTGATCCAGTTTTCAATACCCCGGGGATGCAACTCGCTGCACGGAACTTTGTATCGTTCACCCGCTGCTCCGGGAATTTCATCTTTCCCCACTTCAACAACGCCATAGGGGACTTCATAGGCGACCTGGCTATCAGGTATATTGAGCGGCAGGGCCATTCTGTATTCCCGGTACATTGTCCCATCCCAGTTTTTCAAGGCCACATCAAAATCGATTTTTTTAACAGGATGATAAAAGGTGACCACCAGCTCGGCTACAGCGTTCCGGATAGCCTGTCTGTACTTGAATGATGTGAATACGGGACCATCCTCCTCAATTTTCCATACGGTATGATCATTACCGGTTTTGTCAAAACCCTCCATCTCGGGCTGCTGAACGGCATCAAACTCTCCGGCGCCATTTCCTTCAGATTTCATGGTAAATATTTCTCCGGCCTTAAAAAAAACCGGATCGATCAACTCCTTGTTTAGTTCTTTATCAATCAGGCTTGAAAGCCCTCCATCTGATAGCTCAGCCCTGTAGAATTCGTTCTCAAAAACATTATGGAATGCTTTATTGACCGAGGGTCCTTCATCTTCGGAAAGTTTGATATAATAGGTGTCATAACCGATGGAAGGTACATTCCATGCCATGAAATTTATTTCTGCAGACCGAAGATAGCCATTGTCATCTTTGCATACTTTTCCCAGCTGAATGGGGATTTCTTTTCCATCTTTCGAATAGACCCGGATAGCCCTGGCTTGCTGCGGATCAAATTGCATCGTACATTTTACCAGGCCGGTTCTGTCCCAGCTCAAACTGCTAAATACAATCACAGGTATCCCTTTCTGATCCTGGGTAGCCACTTTTGAAGCCAGGGACTGTAATGAATTTTCAAGGAGTCGCTGTGCTTTTGCATGCGCATCAGCAAAACGAAACAAGAAGAAATCATCCGTGCTCTGGCCGCCTTTTCCCCCCCAGCCATGGTCGGGATATATCTTTGATTCCCAGGCTTTGTTAAATAATTCAACCGGATATTTTGAGTATGAACCGCTCACCAGGGCATCTGCCACAGCAAATTTCTCCGCAGCCGGAAGCAGTATATCCGCTTTTCGGCTATGGTCTATGGCCCAGTGATGTGATGGCCCGTGAATGTATATCCAGACGTCAGGTCGCTCCCCCATGATCGAGGGGATTTCCTTAGACGACTTTCTGATCTGATTGAAGAATTTATCCAATGTAGAATATTTGATTTCCGGCAATCTTACCTTCAATATTTCTCCATTTGCATTCTCCACCGCGTCCAGGTTATTCCACAATTCCTTGAAAGGATCAAGGTTTTCGACCGGTTCTGGATCCCAGATAAATTCGAAGTTCAATACGGCGGGCATAACCGTGTGTTCACCGGGAACATCATTGTATCCGTCTGTCCAGAACAAAACCTGCTGGGCGAGGGACTTTATGGCCTCTTCATCTTCTTTTGCCAGGATGTTGTAAAAATCGATATAGTGCCCCGGGGTATAGGTAGTTACTTTAGAACCATCCGGACTATACCAGTCAAACAACCCTCGCCCATGACGGCTGACAAACATTTCAGTTATCCCTGCTTTTGCCATAAGCTGGGGCATCTGAAGACTCCTGCCTGGCACATCTGAGTTATAGTATAATGTGGCGTTGTAACCATCAAATTCCCGCTTCAGCCATAACTTTCCAAGGTAAAACTGGCGGGCCAGTGACTCGGCAAAATACATTTCCTCATATGGCTGGGTATATGCACCGCCAATCAGCATTCTTCCTTCTTTCAGGCGTTCTGCGATCTCGGCCTTCTTTTCAGGATGACGTTCCATATATTCCTGGATCACAGAGGCCTGTTCAATGTCCATCTCAAAACCACACTCTTCTTCCAATCGTTGTAAAAACGGGCTGATCCACAGCGTATCTCGCATGATAGCGCAGTTCTCAATTTCATCAATCCAACCGTGGTCCTGATGCGTTGTCAGTGAGAGTAAAACATCACCTTCCGCCAGGGCAGATCCAGAGGCTTTCTTCAACACCTCAAAGGTTTCATTACTGACTTTCAGCGCTTCCTGGCCTTTTGCAGAAGTGCCATTGACAATAACCAAAACGCAAACGTACATCAAGTATTTCATCTTCATAAAGCCAGTATTTAATGTTTCTAAATGTTACCAAACAACCCTGAGTGTTACAAAATCCTTTGCAGGAATGGTAACCTGATCCCGGATCTCTTCCATGGGCTTATCATCATCCATATCAAATGTGTGAATAGATGCGGGAGTCCTGTCAAACCATTTCAGGCATACCCCTTCATCCTGATCAGACAAGGAACGCAGCCTTAATATGGCAGACCTGCCATCCTCGCTTGTCTTAAAAACGGTTGAATGAATGGCCGGGCTACCATCGATTGCCATCAATTGACCGGCCTCAAAAGTTTCATCAACCCTGGCAACTACCAGAGGCTGGTATTGTTCCATGCCAAAACGGTTTGCTGCCACATAATCATAACCATTGAAATGCGGTCGCACCCTGTACCTGAATGTGATTTCACCTTCCTGACTCAGCTGGAAATTCGTGTGCCAGTGGTTGTTCAATGCCCAGGAATAAATGGTACCACTTGGTTCCAACCGCCTGATCCATGCTGCTGATTCTGTTGCGGCACCCAGGATATTGGCGGTAATCGTCCCCACCTGGAATACCGGGGCATCTAATGGGCACCAGGTAACGCCCCGTTCCCTGTTTGAGATGTCAAGCCAGCGCTGAAGCGTGATCCAGTTGCGGTTAGCACTGCATAACTGGTCTTTTTCAACTTCCATGGTTCCCCAGGGAATATCAGCAACAACTGCCGGACTGTCAATATCGAATGCAAATCCAAAGTGTAGACCTTCCTTATCAAGAATGGCCATTTTATCAACCACGTTCTTGAAGTCAATATTTTCCTGCCCATCGTAAATAGTGATCTCACTGGTCAGGCTGTTACAGCCTTCAGCCTGTGATTTTACCGAAAGTGTCGCCAGGAGCGGGCCATTTTCCTTCATACTGATTTTTGCCTCTTTCGGTGCGAATGCCTTTTCCGGTTTATCGTCTGCTATCAGGTAACGGAAACTATTGATGGCGCATTTTGCATCCTGATCAACAAACTCAACACCTTTAAAGGTCAGGCTCGAAACATCACCCGTATTCGGATTGATTTCAACGCGGATGATCCCGTTATCCAGTATGTTATCCTTGACCAACTTCGATGCTGAAATATATGCTTCTTTTGAAAGCCTGTATTTTTTTGATCCAAATGCAGGAACATCTTCTGCCTTGAAGATCAGTTCTCCCGTTGACAGTTTTTGTGATTTCACTTTTACACCGGTTGCATCGCTTACACTTCTGAATCCCTTTGCCTGGTCAGCAGGAATGACCACGATGCCATCACGTTTCCATGACAGGTTATTGAATACCGCAATGTTACTACTCTCGACAGCAGGTAATGTTTTTGCCAACAAGGCCAGGCTCTGGTCCCGGGCATTATCGAAGAATGCAAACTTCGTTTTAAGAATATCGCTGCTGATCGGTTCCTGTGAGGGTGCCATGTAACACCAGGTGTGTTCGCTGCCCATCAGAATGTTCCACCAGGCTTTATTAAATTCCTCACGTGGGGCAGGCTCACCCGGTTTAAGCATGGTCCAGAGGGTTTCAGTCTGTACCAAACGTTCTTTTGAGGCCCGGTTTTGTGCTGTTTGTTTAGCAGCAGCTCCGGTACCATCGGTCCAGTACTCGGTAAAATCACCTTTCAATACCGGAATCTGATCTCCGTACCTTTCATCAAATTCACGCATAATTTCTGTTGCACTGACAATCCTCAGCTCCGGATAGGCATATTCCCCATTCCAGCTTCTGACAGCTTCGGGAAGGTCAGCGTCTATAGGCGTATTATCGGCCATGGCCCATGACATCGGGAAAATATCATAGGGATAATAATCAGCTTCTTCCAGTTCTGGCAACTTCTGATCGATATAACTATCTATGAAATTTCCCCTGGGATGATCGGTCCTTACGATTTCAATCAATTTTGAAGGATCGGTCTGACCTGCCATTTTGGGCCAGAAATATTTTCCTTTTACCAATGCGCCCGGGTTGTAACTTCCCGGCTGGAGGAACAAAATTTTATTTTTCCCCTGTGCATCAGACCACCAGAATGGTTTAAAACCCTGATCGGTTGACCGGCCAACACGGTCAAAACCGTTGTTGAATGCGAAACAGTATTTGATGCCCAGCTTGGCAGCTACCGGCACAATCCCCCAGGACATTCCCGGAATATCTACCTGAACGAGCGTTTCGATCTTTTTGCCGGTTATTTTTTCGTATTCCTGACCCTGGCGGAAGAATTCAAAAAGTTCTTCATCTCCGGCAACAGATGTATTCACATTGACATAGCCTGCATCCAACGGAATATATCCCGCTCTGATCCCGTCCAGGATTACCTGTTTTTCCTCTTCCGTGGCTTTGCTGAGATACCTTTCAACAGGCCAGATGACTTCTGGATTCCACTTATAACGGGCGCCCTGCGGGTAATCTTCTGTCCTTTTAGCCAGTTCCAATCCATTGACCAGGTTGCGCGTATGGATCAGCTCAACATTGGCATGTGTGTTGGTGTAGCCGATATCTACGTGCGAATGCGGATAAATCAAAATCTCCCAATACCTGAAAGCCGGAATGGTTAATGGCTTTTTGTAAATCCGCTCTTCAGTTTCAATGACAATGTCAGCCAAACATGCTGATCGCACACCGGTCCCTGCAGGAAGCAATACCTTGAACTCCTCAGGTCCCTGACTAAAATAAACATCCAGGGATTCTTTCTTCCTACCGCACTTAACGGTGATCTTTCCTTCCCCTTCGAAATAGTCATTCCTGAAAGTGAAGGTCAGCTCGCGGCCTGGCTTGCCATCCGCCCGGTATCCATAGCGGGGTTCAACGGAACACTTTAAGGTGTCTGAATCAATTTCATAAACCGTTGAATCCTTCAGTTTTGCCCGGTTTGTACAGGCAATGGCTGTAACCGTCAGGAAAATGAACACCGGACCCAACCTGAATGCTGGCATTGACTTTAATTCCATGATCTATCCTTTCTTAAACATTAAGCGTCCTGATACACCCAACACATACAGCAGGCAGATCAGCGGTATGTACATGCACGCAACCAACCCAACATTGACACTGACAACACCCATAAGCGGCGGAACAATAGCGCCTCCAACGACTGACATGATCATTAAGCCGGAAAGTTCGTTGGCCCGTTCCGGATTGTGATTGATATTAATGGCAAACAAAACCGGGAAAATATTGGCCGATCCCAGGCCGGTTATGAAAATCGCCATTTTCGCCACCACGAGGTCCGGCGCATTGATAAAAGTAGCAAGGCTCACAACGGCAATCATTGACGATATAAAAAGGAAAATTCCTGGTTTGAACCAGTTCAACAGCAGCGCACCTGCAAACCGCCCGATCATAAGGGCGGTATAGTAATAGCTGATCACAAACGAGGCTTCTTCAAGTGAAATGTTAAAGGTAATGTTAATAAAGTTTGCAATATTTGAATTCAGTCCCACTTCGGCCCCTACCGATAAAAATATGCCTCCTACCAACAGGATTACAAAAGGGTCTTTTAGCATCCGGAATGCCGACGCAAAAGAAACCGTGCCAACTTCCAATTTACTTTCCTGAATTGGTGTAAAGCCGAGCCAAATCACTGCCAGTGCAGAGGTTACCGCATAGACTGCAAACACAAGCCTCCAATCTCCAAACTGCAGCGCCACCCAGGCTGTGATAATGGGCCCCACCAATGAGCTGATGGCCTTGATAAACTGGGACAGGCTCATATAGCTTGTGTATTTCTCGCCCGGTACTACATCATGCAATAATGGATTGATGGGCACCTGTACAATGGTGTTGCCAATTCCCAACAGGAGGAATGTGATTAACATGGCTGGAAATGAGTAAAATACAAACGGGATTACCATGGCTGTACCAGTAAGCAGCATCCCGATATTCAGTATGACGCGTTTCCCGTATCTGGCCTGAATTACACTCACAGGGACTGACAACAGGAAAAACCAGAGGAAAGCCATGGCCGGGACCAGCTGTGCAATGTCGTCGGTAAGGCTGAAATCTTTTTTTACAAAACCCGTGGATACACCAACGATATCAACAAAGCCCATTACAAAAAAGGCCAGAAGCAATGGAGAAATTTGACGGACACTTATTTTGTTATTCATGTTGATTCAGCCTTGGAAGGAAGCATATCATTATCAGAAGCCTGGTTGCAAATTCAAAGGATGGAGGCAGCAATGTCTGATTGGTTATAGGGTTGAAGCTTGATATAAACCACAACTTCATTCCCAAATGATGCTGGCTTGGCAAATGCAGCATTGCCCCAATCAACAGTTATATCGCTCTGTTTAATCGTCTTTCCAGAAATGGTATCCATCCATAAAAGATCGTATGTGCCGGCAGCAAGGCCTTTCAAACCAATTTTATCCAGATATTCATAACTGTATGCGATATAGCTATCACCCGGATATGCCAATACCCATTTGGTCGATCTATCGGCCAGATCATCCCTGGGTATCATGCGATGAAATGAGGTTTGCTCCATAAATGTATTTACCAGGCCCAGCTCTCTTAAGGTAGACTTATCACCTGTGTCGGCATGTATATAGGCTTCCAGGGTATGTATCCCTGCCATCGCGCTGGACCAGAAATACCTGCGGGCAGCAACCCCTTCGCGTGGATGATGATAGGTCTCATTTTTCAATACGATGAAGTACTTGGAATCACGGTTGTAATAATGCAGATATTGCCTGTGCTGTGCCTCAAAATCTTCTCCGTGGGGTACGATATGCAGCCAGGTAACCAGCCTGATATTAGGATCACCCAAATAGTCATCTGATGTTCCACCGCCCCCGGGGAAATCACCTTCAGGATCTTCCGGAATGACAAAGCTTTGCACTATAGGATGATTATGATTATCAGTCTCAGCAATCAGGTCCCCCAACTTTTTAAAATGAGCTGTCCTGCTTCTCGGTAGTTTATTACAGCTCTCTTCTATGCCCCAGATAATATTCTTATGATGCTTGAATTTATTGACTATACCAACAAAAAATGTCTTTTCATCAGGATGTAAATTGCCTTTTTCATCCAGGGTCCATCCCATCATTTCAACATCTGTGGCGTCATTATAAAACTCAAGGTGTACAATGATCTTATGTTTCTCAAAAAGATCAAGCCATGTATCCCATTGATCTAAGATTGATTGGTTCAATCCACCGGACGGATCGAAATGATTGAAGGGACCATGCTGATCATCCCCCTCGCCTTTGATATTGCACCTACGCATCCGAAACATCTGACAGTGAAACGCATTTACACCGGCTTCAGCCATTCTCGCGATCATTTCTTCCTGGCCACCGCCGGATCTTGTTCCATCCTCATTCAATGTACCCTGAAAGAGGAAATCCTCAGGATTATCAGGCCCTGCAAGAAATGCAGGTCCCCCACCATTATATTTCAGGAAACCGGGATTGGATCCCGATACGATTATTTGTCCGGGTAAGGCACTTGGATCATCGAGTAACTTATCTGGTGACTGGCTATAAGCCGGAAAACTTACAATGCTAATTATCAATGAGATAAGGGCAGCCAGATAATGTGCGAACTTTGAGGAGAGGTGTGTGTTTTGCTGACTTTTCATTTTACATTTTTTTTAGATTAAGCTGAATATAATCATCATTTACCGTGAAGGTATGCCAGGCATCTCTCGATCCATGAATCGTAAAAGACTCTCTTATTGGTATATTTTCTATGTACAACTGAAGTTGAATTGTTGCATCCGGCCGGTCATAATATCTAATATCAACATCATAAAATGCCTCAGGAGCAGTATAGGGTTCCTTAAAAATGGTGGAAATCCTGGATGTTCCTTCAGAATCTGATCTGATACTTATCCGCTGAGAGACCCGCCGGTCATTTTTATAATCAATTTCAAAATGATCAAGAGCAAAAAAGTTCTCGGCTTCTATCCTTATATGTTGACGCGGATTCAGAGGTTTGGGAATGTCGTGCCCGGCCAGGAGTTTATTCACTTTGGAAATTTCGGGCTGTTCATCCCCGGTCATTAGAAAATATGCCATACCCGCATCTGAACAATCGGCCCTGGTGGTGGCTACCAATCGATCCCAGAGAAAATGAAGCTTCTTATCGTTGGTATTTAGCAACCAGGTCCAGGGTTGCCATTCCAGTGACGTTGACGGCCTTCCAAAAGGTCCCGTAGTCAGAAATTGATTCTGATCCGTTATTTGTATCCAGGTAACACCTGTAGGGATTACATCCCTTTTATTGTGTTCTACCAGGTCCCGGCTCGCATATCCGTCATTCCAGACATTATGTGAAATACAATATACATATTTTCTTTTTTCAGGATCTGATTTTGCTATACCCCGATATGGCACTTCCATTGGTCCGGCTAGAATGTAATACAGTGGATTTTCTGCAGTAGAGGAATTAATGGCATCCCTGATGCTATTCACTGCACCATCCAGATCCTGCTGACAATCATGGAAGATCGAATCTGCATAACCGAACAACTCAATGGAACCAAGGATGCTTTTTTTATGTTCTTTTTCCCAGGCAGTATCAGTCTTTGGAAGAATGCAATTGTAATCGAAATGGACCAGTTTATCCTGGATTCCAAATTCAGCAAATATAGCCAATGCAAAAGCAGAGGCAGCCCAGTCATCCTCATCGTTAAAATTCCCGTCCGTACTATAAGCGATCCTCCCCTTGAATTTCTTACCATCAAATGGACCAGTATGGCCGGATATCCTAACCGGAGAAATAATAAAAAACATGATGACTATAACGGATAATTGCATCTTCGCTTCAAAATATTTGCCGTTACTAATCAAATGAAATGACATGGAACGTGAAACCTGGATGTTAAGTTAGCATATCTTTATTGAAAATATATTTCATATTCCAATTTACCTTCAGCACTTATTGTAAATCCGCAGCACTCTTTGTCATTCAGCTCAACTTCGATGAATGAAGCATTGATCCCTGAACTGTTTATAAATTCAATTACCATGGCTCCATAGTCTGCTGCATTGCTTCTCGATTGAGACTGGATCACGGTTCCCAAAGAAGGGTTCCATACCAATCCCAAACCATATCTTTGCTGCGGGGTTACTAATTTCCCACTATTGCAGATTGCGTAATAAACAGGCCTTCTGATAAAGGCATAGATTGTTTCACTCCGGTCATCTTTTCTGATATGAATAAAGTCTTCTCTTTTCAAATAAGGTAGCTGGTTGATTGCTACTTCTTTCTCTGTGTTCGATTGGTAGCCACATTTCCATTCCCTCATGCAAGAATGCATATGGAGAAAAAGCGTTAAAAATCCCTGCCTGAAGCGGGGCAACATCAGGGTATGATTTTCCCATGGCATCATACTTTTGCTTCTGGAACCGTTTCATCTCTTGCCGGCTCGGCTCAAAGGCATGCACCAGGGGAATAAACTCAGCTTTCGGAACCCATCTAGCGGAAGCAGGATCTTCTGCCTCATTTTTCAAATAAAATCCTTTTCTCTGCCGGGTCTCAATGGCCCTGTTCAGGTAATAACATAAATTATCAGGCTCTTTTACGGCATTATATGAAAACCAGTCGTACCAGTTTTTTGTCTTTTCAATGATTTCATCATGAAATTCCTTTCCCTCTGCATAATGCCAGGCAACCTGGAGGTCGCTGTGGTGGGTACTCAGGTAATATTCCCAGTCGGGACCACCTTTTTCATAGAAAAAACCGGCAGGGCTCTGAAATTCATCCATGCTCTGGTGAAACCGTTCCTGCAACAGAACTTCAATTTCAGGATCACTGTTTAATAACCATAAGGCTCGGCCTATGAACTTGGTAGCGAAGGCAGTGGGTGCCAAACTCCATCGTTCAGTCCCATATTCGCTAAACCGTCCATCCTCATTCTGAATATCGCACCGGAAGATCAGTGCCGCTTCGATCCTGGCTTTCAGGGAAGGATCGTCATAATATGGATTCCACGGACGCTGGCTGGTATAAAACCAGACAAGGCTCAGATTTCCCTCCATCACCCGGGCATTGTAGGGATGATGGTTCCGACTCCCCCTCCAAACTGACAAATTGAAAAAACCACGATTCATTCCTGTATTCGATAAAATTGCTACCAGTGCTTATGACCTGTATCGCAGAATCAAATTGGTTGGTCTCAATCCCTGGGTAGGCAACATATCTCCAAAAATGGCCATCTCTTTTGCACAATTAATACTTGAACCAAACAACCACCGCTGGAATTTCTGAATGTGTTCGCTGTTGTAGTACCTGGTGTCTATTCCGGTAAACTCCAGGACATCCATGTAGCCGGATTTTGACACCCCGATGTCCCCACCACCCACTCTCTCCCAGGCATAGTGATTGGTTACCGGGCTATTCAATCCTCTTTCACTTTGCCAACCAAAACTTTATTGTAATCCCAATTCTGTTCCTTGCACAGCACCCTTACATGTGAATCCCAGGTTGGCTCATCTTCGTTGCGAATAGATCCGAAACAGTCTATAGCGAGGTATTTTATCCATGTGCCCTGGTCCGCTTTGACAGCATGCCAGTCACCCACCGGTATCCTGACTACATCGCCCGGCGAAACACGCATATCTCGGGGTGA
>Ga0111175_1037_pt1 | contig 25195 bp, 24 predicted proteins | sample DeeMarSWOR324_28_FD_80228 | JGI IMG/M metagenome (GOLD analysis project Ga0111175, IMG submission 80228) | Bacteroides sp. SM23_62
GAATGGTCTTTGACCGCGGCAGGCATCGCGATCTTTATCATCCTGTTCAAACTGGTATCGAAATTCCTGCCGATCATCTCGTTCTCGGAGATGAGCCATGCAGATTACAGACAATTAAAAATCTTGGAATAATGCAGAGATGATCATGAAAATCAAAACATACTTTTTCTTATGGGTGCTGATGTTTTCTGCCGGAATGCTTGCCGCACAGGAAGCCGCGGTCGAAGAATCCCCCGGGGATGAGGAACCCATAGAACCGGTAATGGAACTTACCTACCTGAAGGACTCTGACGGGAATGTCAATCTCCGCTCAAGCATGGTCAATTATGTGGACCGCATGCCTGTCCCGCTGACCGGGCTCGAAATAGATTTCTATGCAGGAGAAGACTCCCTTGTGGCACTCGGATCCGTTCCAACGGATGAGGAAGGCCTGGCTGTGCTTGTATTGGAAGGAAACCCGGATGTGCCGCTAAGCGCAGACGGATCGGTCCGGTATTTTGCGGAGTATATGGGGACCGACAACATCTACCCGGCCGAATACGAGGTATATGTTACGGATGTTAACCTGGAGATGAACCTCGAAATGGTGGATTCTGTCGGGACAGTGAGCCTGAGGGCCTATACCCTGGTCGACGGGGAGGAGGTCCCGGTAGCAGATGAAGATGTTTATGTTTACATCAAAAGGATGTTCAACGACCTGCCTATCGGGGAGGATTTCCTGGATGAAAACGGTGAATTTGTTACAGAGGTGCCCGATGATATCCCAGGCGATGCAGAAGGGAATATTGAGATCATCGCCAGGTTCAATGACCATTACCTGTTTGGAACGGTTGAAAAGCGGCAGACCGTACCCTGGGGTGTGCCAACCCAGTACGATTTTGCCGTTCCCCAGCGGACCCTCTGGACCCAGATAGCACCCCTCTGGATGATCATCACCCTGAGTATCCTGCTGATCGGAGTCTGGTCACATTACCTATACGTGATCGTTCAGCTTTTCAGGCTTCGCCGCCTGGCCCGGAAGGAAGAACCGGGAAGTTTGGTATGATATTGGTAGAATTAAATTAAATGGTAATATTTGTAATTAATTGTTTAATCTTTAAAGAGGACAAAATCATGAATAAGATGTATAAAATTTTCGGTTTGATGGGCTTTCTGTTTTTTACGGCCCTTTTAATTTCATGGACCAGCACATCCAATCAGGAACCATGGGAAGTACCTGCCAAGTACAAGAATATGGAGAATCCCGAAGACACCAATGATGAGTCAATTAAGGTTGGAAGGATGCTCTACACGAAGAATTGTGCTTCCTGTCACGGGAAAACCGGCCTGGGTGACGGTCCCAAGGCACGTGGCCTGGATACACATCCCGGCGACATGTCAGGCGATGCTTACCAGTCCCAGACCGACGGTGAGCATTTCTACAAGACCAAGTTCGGCCGGGGAGAGATGCCCAAGTACGAGAACAAGATTGCCGATGAGGACATCTGGCACATGGTCAATTACATGCGTACTTTCAAGAAGTAAAGGTTTAAAAAATATTCTGATCTGGCGACTGGGATTCTAACAGGATTCCAGTCGCTTTATGTTATAGTATCACTATCTTTGTTCATGCCTGGATTGAACAATCTTTATGAATGTGGTTGAAAAATATATCAGGTATTCGATCATCGCAATTTTGTTGTCTCTATCCTTAATTGTATCAGCGCAAAAAACACTCGTCACAATTATAGATGAGGACACATCTGAGCCATGCATTTATGCAAATGTTGCATTATCAAGCCTGGACGGCAGTTATATTATCGGAGGAATAACAGATGAAAAAGGTAAAATCGAGTTTGATCTGGACAGGGAGCTTAAGATTACTGTTTCCTTTGTGGGTTATGAAGACTTCACCGGTAGCCTCACACCTGGTGAAAACCTTTTAATTCGTCTAAGAACTGATTTTATTAATGTTGAAACAGTTGTGGTTACCGGTCAATACCAGCCAAAACCCGTTGATAAATCCATATATAGAATAGATGTAATAGGTGCAAACACACTCCAGGAACGTGGTGTCAACAATCTTGCTGAAGCATTGTCAAATGAAACAAGCCTCCGGCTGAGAGTGGATCCATCTCTGGGCACATCACTGGAAATGCAGGGGATGGGAGGGGAGAACATCAAATACCTGGTTGACGGAATACCACTTGTTGGCCGGGTTGGAGGAAATATTGATCTGTCTCAGATAAATATTGAAAATATCGACCATATTGAGATACTACAGGGCCCGATGTCAGTTCAGTACGGTACAAATGCCATCGCCGGAGTTATTAATATTATTACAAAGAAGAACAACTACTTCCGTAATCTGCTGAAAGGTGACATTTATTCGGATAATAAGGGTAATTATAATTTTGGGTTGTATGGATCCGTAATACGGGGCAAAAATACAATTACATTATCAGGTTATCGACATTTATTCCAGGGAGTTGATATAGACCTGAACGTTGACACTACCGATATTGATGGTCATGACAGGTATATGGAATTCAAGCCAAAACTGGTCTATAATGCAGATGCGGAATATAAATATCAGAATCAAGACTTTCAGTTGAAGGTTAAATCTCAATACATGAATTCCCTGGTGAAGCATTACTCGAACTACCTTGAAAAGATTGTTCTGGCATACGATGCAGATTATCATACAACACGATCTCTGAACAGTATTACGATCAGTGACAGGTTATCAGAAAGTCTGACGTATAGTGTTATCGGGGCCTATACCTATTTTGGCAGGGAGACGGAATTTATAACTTCGGATCTTGCCCTGTTGACAAAAGAAACCACGAAAACAGCGAGTACAGTTTTTAATAATATAATGGTCCGGGGTGATTTTACCTATGCACCCCAGGGGAAGAATTACTCATTTATGGCTGGTTGGGACATCAACCATGATAACGGCAGTGGGGACAGGATTGAAGACGGGGCCAAAATAGGGGATTATGGTTTCTATATCAGCAATCAGTACAGACCTATAAATAAACTTTCATTTCAGCCAGGCATACGTTTTATTTACAATACAATATATGGCGCACCACTTATTCCTTCCTTAAATGTCCAGTGGAATATTATTGAGAGATTGAATTTCAGGGTATCCTATGCCAGAGGCTTCAGGGCTCCTTCACTGAAAGAGCTATACCTGGATTTTAAGGACAGTAACCATGATCTGTCGGGCAATAAGGACCTGAAAGCAGAAACAACAAACAGTTATAATTCCTCTCTTGAATATACACTGCAAAACGCAGATCACGAGCTTAAATTCGCGCCCGGGATCTTTTATAACGATGGCAAGGATGCAATTACCCTGATCGTAACGGATGTCCAGTCAAATTCTGCAACCAATGTCAACCTGGGTGGAAGACGGACTCTTGGAGGAGAGATAAACGCATCATTCATAAGCAGATCAGGATTGATGATTAGGGCAGGCTTCAGCAGGATCGGTGAAACCTTCGACAATGAGGGAGAAGGAGATTACCTGCCAATAATTTATTATAATAATTACACATTCAATACGAAGCTTTCATTCCGGAAATACAGGACCACGCTGAGGGCAAATTTAAAGTACTATGGTAAAACGCCTTCTCTGGCCTCTATCCCTGAGGACCAGGGAGGGGGATATTACCGTGTATTCACCGATCCATACGGCGATCTAGAAATTACCATAACAAAATCCCTCTGGAATAACAGGCTGATCTTGATCGTTGGCGGCAAGAATTTGCTCAACAATATTGAAGGAAGGACCTCGGGATATAGAAATTATGGTCAGGATGGGTATCAAGACTCGTATTCCAGTCCCCTGAATTACGGCAGAACATATTTTATCAAGCTTAATTTCAAATTGAGCCAGTAGAGGATGAAGAATCATACATTATTATATGGTATTTCCCTTTCTTTACTTTTATTTCCTTCCTGCCTGAAGGATATTGACCTCGAACCGATTTCCAGAACAATTGATGAGACCTTTACAGTACAAAACTCCATAAGGAAAGTCCAGTCCTTTTACAGGTTTTATGAGAATACCGTACTGGAAGTAGGAACGGCTTCCCCTTTCAGCTGGGATCTCGCTTTTGAATCGGCCGGTCCGGATAATCGTGTTCTAATCGGCTGGGCCAGTTCTTCAACGGTTATCAAATCCGGAACCAGCAATTTTGATGAGATTACACAGGCCATGATACTCGACTTGATTGAAAATTCAGATGACTGGACCTTTGATGATCCCTCATATATCAACACGATGGATTCTGTTAGCCTCAGGAACTGGGAAAACGGGGAAATTTATATTCAGAGCAGGGGTGTTGAAAACGATAATTATTATGCTATTCAGTTTGTCTCAAAAACCGATAACTCGTATACGGTTAAATATGCATCTGCACAATCCCTGGATATAATCAATGAAGTTACCATTAACCGGAGTACCGGTTTTAACTATGTTTATTTTTCCTATGCAATAAATGGTACACTTACAGTGGAGCCTTTGCAGAGAGATTGGGATATTATGTGTTCACCCTACCTTGGCTGGTGGGAAACAAGTACCCCCGGGGAATACGCCCCGTATATACAGAGTGGGATCATGATTAATAATGAATATGGTGTCAGGATAGCCAGGGTTTTTGATCCTGGAGTAACTTATGAAGAAATTGACATATCAGATACTATAGATTACGAATTCACCGATATGAAGGGGGCGATCGGGTCGAACTGGAAAATTCTTGGCAGTGTGGGTTCCGAGAATCTGTATACGATGGATCCAGACAAGAAATATATTCTCAAGAAATATGATTACGAGACAGACAGAGAAATGTATTTTAAACTTCAGATAATCGATTATAAATTAAATGGAGAGGATCATCATCCGACAATCGAATTTAAGTATCTGGGGTCGAACTAATCACTCCTGGATAAAATAAGAAAGGCCGCCCGGTCGGGACAGCCTTCTTATTCACTTTAAAATCCTCCTTATAATGGGGTAATTTCTCCGATATATTCGAGCGTAAGGTTTGCAGTGCTGGTTGGAATGAACTCAAATGTACCTCCCCAGTCGTAGTCCCCGAATGATAACACAATATCAGCCTCGAATAAATAGACACCTGTACCGAGTTCGGTGATTACCAGGTCTCCGGACCCTGTTTTTCCGAGGGCTGTTGAATCATAGACCATTCCGGCGTAGTTTGAAGTATATCCGGCATCATAGGTGCCAGCAGGATTGTCACTGTCCCAGGTATATGTTCCAGGTAATTCACCCAGACCCTTGTTCGGATATAGTTTCAAAAGATCCGGATTGTCCTGTCCGGCCACCGGAGTCAAAAGTCGAATATACGGATCGCCACCCTGCGGTGCCTGGTACCAGAACATCAATGAATCAATAACATACTCTTTACCATTCAGTATGTAATAATTGTGGGGATCATTTACAGTCAGACTTTGTGACATCTCGGTATTCCCGTCTTCATTGGATGCAATAAGCTTAACATTATACGTCCCGGAAGCTGTATATATATGGGTGGGATTTTCTTCTGTGGACGTGGTGTTATCGCCAAAGTCCCATGTATAGGAATCTGCATCTGTTGATGTATTGGTGAAGAATACAGTATCGTAAGCTGTAATGTCAGTTGGTTCGAAGGTGAAACCAGTTGTTGGTAAATTCTCACAACCGGCCAGGAATGCGGCAAACAATAATGCTGTAAACACCAATCTTACACTTTTTTTCATCTTGTCGAATTTTGATTTGATTTTAAATATGTTCGGCTTACAAAGTAAATAATATTTTATGACAAAAAAGTTTGTTGAAGTTTTTTATTAATTATTTAACCTAATCCCCGTACACGTGGACCGAATTGGCGGCTGAGGGCAGGTAATTGATCCCGAACCAGCAGATCAGCAGCACAATGAATGCGACGCTGAGCGCCCAGAGGGGAGCCTTCATCTTTCTGGGCTGGAAATGCCTGAAGTGCATGTAACCGAGGTAACACAGCCAGGTCAAAAAGGCCCATGTCTCCTTGGGATCCCAGGTCCAGTAATGCCCCCATGCCTCCTTTGCCCAGAGCGCCCCGAAGAGGAGTCCCAATGTAAGGAATGAAAATCCCACATAGACCAGGTTATCAGCCAGCCTGAGGACCTTCAGGTTCAATTCCCTGGAATAAAGCTGGTAAAGTCCCTTGACCGCTACCAGGGACGAAGCGGCGAGCAATGCATAGGAGAATATATACACGATCACATGCGGCACGAACCAGGGCGACTGCAGCGCCGGCATAAGGGTCTTGGAATAGGTCTCCGGGTTCAGGTAATTGATCATCAAAAAAAGCGAAGCAAGGGCCAGCGCATACCCGAGGAACCATTTGTACCTCCACCTGTAATAGGTGATCACCCCGACAAATGGAAGGAACAGGGAATACCACAGGCGTGTTTCCCCGAGTGTCCTTAATGGTGGCCGCTCCAGGTTGATCCACAGCATGACAACGAACAATGTCAGCACGGCAATCCCTGCGATCACCAGGACCGTGCCGGTGGTTTCCAGGGATTTTTTCCTGGCAGAAAAATTAACCAGAGATACCCCTGATAACCAGCTTATAAAAGTGATGCCGGCGAATGCCGGAAAATTTATCCAATCCATGATTTTTTACTCTTTAATGTCCTGTCCGATCCAAAATAGGTACAAAGCACCTGCAAGCAGGAGGAAAATACCGGTATAAACAACCGGCAGCCAGGGATCCCTGACGGCTTCGATCACGGATACCCGGGACCATTTACCCATCCTTTCGTCATAGGATAACTGGTAAAGTTTCCAGCCCCTGTATTTAAAGGGCTTGTTCACCTCCAGGGTCAGCGGAAGCTCCACTTCCCCATCCTCGATGACAATATCAGATGAATATTTTTCCGGTTCCGGATTGGTCATGACAAGGAAACGATGATTATCCAGCGGCATATGCTGATACATTACCCGGAAACTGCCGGAGGATATCCACCCCTCCCTCACTTCACCGGATATGCCGTTCATTGCTTTTACATAGGCAGCAGGTGCATTCCCCATACTGTCGCCATGGACATAGCGATCATCCGCCCTGAATGCCTCGGGCTCATATTCAAGGACCTCTATATCCCAGTTTAAAAGGGTGGCTTTCAATTCCTCCTCAATCAATGGCATGGATTTATCATCCTCGAACAATAACTTCCCGGTCCGGCCGTCAAGGATGGCAAGTTTGGGATTGTAATGCTCGATATTAAAGTCCTCCAATCTTACTGAGAAAGGCAGCGTATATGTTTCTCCGGTCCGCTTGTTCACTGCCTGGCTCACGGTCTGGTTCATGCCGCCATGTGGTTCCAGCAGCGTCAGGTTCAATCGCATCAGGTCCCCGGCCCCAAGGTATCCTGCAGCAATGGTAATCCAGAGTCCGGCATGATTCAGCAGGAATCCCAGGTTTTTACGGCTGAAGGGAGTGGCCCGTCGGAGTGCTACGAATCCCAGGGTAACCAGGAAATACAAACCCGAGATCATCATGAGCCAGCTGTTCTTCATGTGGGTCAATCCCAGTAACCTCAAGTAACGGTTTACACTGGTATCATCCTGCGGTATGAAGCCCAGCAGGAGGACCACCAGGGCGAAAAAGCTGATGGCGCTGATGGCCGCCGGCACACTGGAAAGCCATTTGATGATGGGACGGTTTTTAAACCTGTAATATAAAATGAGCAGAAGCAATGGCAGTCCCACGCCAACCATGATGTTCACGGGCCATTTTAAAAGCGGGGCGCCCCGTCCTCCGGTCAGGACCTCGAATATCAGTCCCAGGAATATCAGTTCCAGCACCACAAGGAAGCTTTCCCTATATCTCCATGGATGGTCCCATGTCTTCCTTTTCTGCTTATTATTTTGTGTATTCACCTGTGATTAATTAGGCCGTAATAGCCCGCAAATATAAAAAGATATTTTATTCCATGGCAAGAAATCATGATCTGGTATAAACTGAAAAAGGGACCGTCCCAGAGCAAAAGAGACGGTCCCTTTTAGAAAATGGTACTTATAGATCTTAATTGGAGAGGGCTTCGAGAGAATTTTTCAGCAATGCCATGGCATATCCGGGATTATGAACACCCATGCTGAGGTCTTCTTCGATGAATTTGAAATTATAGAGAAATCCGGCCTCTTCAGGTGATACTCTCAGCGGAGCATCATCATCAGCAACTAAATAGCCGTCCTCATCCAGCAGGCCCTCATTCATCAGTACATGATGCAGGCTGTCAAGCAACGTGGAAACCTGGGTCTGGACACCGTTATAATCAAAATCTTCAATGGTACTGTGGCAATCTGTACATCCGGCAACCCAGTCTTCCTCACTCCCGTGATATTCATAGCTCATGGCAAAGGTATGTCCGCCTGCCTGGTTACCATAGGCATCTGGCATATGGCATTGTGTACAGCCGGCAGAGGCATGTGTCGTACCTCCTGGGGTTGGATAGGAGACGCTTCCGGCTACTTCGTAAGCCGATGTTCCATAAAGCATGGCTGATTGCGGTCCGTGATGCGGTCCCCAGCGCATGTTGTCAATGTCAATGCTGTCGCCTCCGATCACATACATCGGTTCCGGGATCCTCGGCTGGTGACAGTTGGCGCACATATTACTCACTCCCAGGTCCACCGTCACACTATTGATCCAGAGTTCTACCGGATCCGGATAGCGGATGGCAAAGTCACTGGCATCATAATTGATGTGAATTTTGTGACATGTACGGCATTGCGGGGGAGAAGGCTGTTTGATATCCGCAGAAGCTTCCATTTCACCGCTTTCCATCCTGTCAAGGAATCCTTCATGCGTATGACATGCGGCACAGTCGGCATCGCTTCTTTCAAATGCACCTCCTGTCATGTGTTTGGAGTTCCCGGTCTGTAAAGACTTGACAAACACGTCAGAATCTTCATTATGGCATTCCGTACAGGTAGCATTGGCATCAACCCCATCTGTGCCATCAATCCCGTCTTTTCCATCTGCCCCAGCTGCGCCTGCAGGGCCAGCCGGTCCTTCACAACCAATAATAACAGCTGCTGCGAGAATAAATGCAGTTAATGTTAAACTGAATAAATAGGTGAATCTTTTCATAATTAGTCCGTTTTTGAGATATGGTCTAAAAGTAGAAATGCTTCTCACAATTGGCAATGAAAACCGGGAGATATATACAATATCGTCGATAGATTTTTTCTGTTTTTGTCACCGTGATAACTCGTGCAATCGAGCGAGATATATCTTTATTGAAGCTGACATAAATCGCTTGAACTATAAATCAGGATTGCGCCCCACACCTTAATAAGGCACTTTGCGAATCAATTCACAAGGCAGATATTTCAACATACCGATATATATCGGTCATTTCCCCGATGATTGTCTTCACATGAAAAGGTTAAAGTTTTCTTCTGCAGTAATTTAAATCGTCCGCTACAGATTGAATCCTATCGGTATTCTCCCTAATTTTAGGTTGTACTCCCAGCGATCTCACACAGCTAGTCTTTTCCTTATTATCAAGGGTGTCTCAAAAGGGGCACCCTTGTTTATGTGATCATGCGGATGGCGGGCATTTATCCGCAGCTGCACGCCGCTTCGTTTTTACCCTTCAAGGCTGACATGAACATGGCTGTAGCACAACCCACTCCGCTCTCAACGGAGATGGCATGAGCCGGGCAATTCTGCTGACAAGCCCCGCATTCCATGCAGAGGGAACGATTGACAATCTGCACCACCTTTCCATTGGGTGCAAATACACCATGGGGACAGACAATGCAGCACATCTGGCATCCATTGCAAAGTTCCCGTTTAAAAACCAGGGTATTTTCCTGATAAGCATCCAACATTATTTACTCACCGTTAATGAAACAATAATGGCTGTTGAGAAAAAAAACATTCCGGCGGCAAACATCCATACCATCGCTGGGAAATAGGCATAAATCTCTTTCCTTACCCCCGATCTGGAAGTAAAGGTGGTAGCTCCTGTAAAATTGAGCGCCAGGAAAGCCGTCACAGGTGGTAATGATAAAATATATGCCATGGTTGATATAAGCGTAAATACCCATGCCTGGTTTGAATGATTGAGGATATGTACAGACCCAAAGATGAATGCCACCACTCCTCCCAGGATAAAACCCTTGGTACTGAAATTCTTTGTTGGCAGCCAGGGAAGCAGCACCGGGAACAGCACGGACCCGGCGATCATGGCACTGGCCAGTGCCAGGGCAGGCATCAGTCCAACGGTAAGATACAAAATCCCGCTCAGTATCAGCATGGGCAACAGGACATGGATAAATTCAACAGGAATCAGGATAAGCCTGTCCAGCAGGGTGAATTTCACACGCCTTGCCCCTGCAGAAATTTTTTTATTGCCTAAATAATCTGGAATATCAGCCGCCCTGACAGGACCGTATTTTATGTTAAAGCCGGTTTTCTCCTTGACCCTGTGTGCAGATACACCAGGGGCGCCCAGCTGTGGCAGGATCAGTGTACGGTGCTTTATGGTTTCATGCAGTCTGGTCTCATCAATTTTCCGGATCAGTTCTTCTGTCCCGAAAGTCCCTTTGCCGGCAGCACACCAGACATTGATCCCGAACGTATTCAGTACCAGAATGAAACAATCAATTTCCTTCAGGGAAGACCTGAGTGCATCAAAGCTGAGCGTATAATTGGCGGTAATAAAAACAGGACTTTCCGGACCAGGATCACCGAACCTGTAAAGTCCCGGAGTGACCAGGTATCCCATCCGGTTTATGCCCAGTCTTGCCAGCAGGTGATCCACGTTATTTTTGAGGCTGATTTTCCGGTCAGCAATTAAAATAGTCCCTTGCATGGTCAGGCTTTGTCTCCAGTTGCAAGGAAGATGCTTATTTTCGCATGTTTGTCCGGTTTTACCGAGTTTGCACAGCAGTATTCCTCGATCGGGTTAACATGAACATTTATGAAGCCGGCCGCTCTCAGCCAACTTTCCATTTCGTCATGGCTGAATCCCAGCCACAGATCATGATGTTCTTTCTTTAAGAATTCAAAATTATGGGCATCCAGATCCGTCAGGATCACTTTGCCCCCACTTTTTAAGATCCGGTAGATTTCGCGTATGGCATTAGGGGGATTATCAACATGATGCAGATACATGTTGGCCAGTGCATAATCTATGATATTATCCTTGACCGGCAGATGGTTTGCATCGCCCGTTCGATAATCTATATTCGTTGAATCCCTGAATTTAGCTTTCATATGCTTCAGCATCTCGCCGGACTTATCAATGGCGATGATCGATGCCGGACCATCTTTGAGTCCCTCAGTGACAAATCCAGTGCCGGCTCCCAGATCTGCGATCATATGCCCGGGTTCAGGAATGATCATGGAAAGAATACTTTCCCTTACCTTCTCAGAATAGAATTCTTTGCTCATCGAATCCCACTGGGAAGCAATTTCATCAAAATATTTCCTGACCTCCCTGCCAGGCTTTTTCTGCAAAATATTACTGAATATCATGTCATATTTTATTTAAGGTTTGGTATAAATAACACCCGGATTATTTGCGATTGCTGCTCACTGATTACCTGTTTAGCTGGATCATTTTCTGTGCCACAGCTTCAATCGATCTCATGAATGCCGGCAGGTCTTGCTCAGGGATGGAATCCAATACTGCTTCAAAATACGCATCACTTTCCTTGTGGATCTGATTGCAGATGTCTTTACCCTGCCCGGTTAGTGAAATACTGACCGTTCTTCTGTTTTCCCTGGGTATTTCCCTTGTCACCATGCCCATATTGACCAGGCTTTCAATGGTCCTACTGACAGTGCTTTTATCCAGGTAAAGTCTTTCAGATAATTTATTAAGCGTAAGACTTTTATGCGAATCCAACTCCAGTAAGGCGTGGCATTGGGCAAGCGTAACACCGTGGCAGCAGTTTGAACAATTATGCATGTTTAATTCCTGTTCAAGATGCCTGATGTTTTTTCTGAACCCGCGTAAGGTCGATGTGTCCATGAGGTAAATTTCAATTGAAAATTACAATTATTTCAATATAAAACTGTTGCAATATACAACCTTTAAAAATAACCACCAAATTTTTTTTTCTTTTGTTTTAACTGCGGATTATTTTTGGATGGACGAATAAACCAAGCCAGTAGGAATGATTTTCAAGGATCGGGTACACTGATACAGTTGAACTTAGTGTACTGCCTCAGTCAATTAAATCATTAGATTAACTCAATTTGTAATCATCTCCCCCATCTAACTTGGAAAAATTACCTATATTTACCCTACTAATACTATAGGATAAATAGCAATACATAATGTAATGAAATTCAACACAAAAACCCGATACGGCTTAAGGACCATGATTGAACTCGCCGTGCAGGGTACCGAGAGAGGGGTATATCAGAAAGAAATATCCGAGAGGCAGGAAATTTCATTCAAATACCTGGATCAGATCATAGCCTCCCTGAAGGCATCGGGACTGATCGTTAATTCCGAAGGCCGGATGAGCGGATATATACTGGCAAAGGACCCGGAAAAAATCAGTGTATATGACATTTATAAGGCCTTCGAGCATGAATTAATGATTATCGAATGCCTGAAGGGTGAAGGAAAATGCAGCCGTGAACGTTTGTGCGCAGCAAGAGAATTCTGGAATGGTCTTAACGATATTATTATAAATTACCTGGAATCAACAAGCCTGATAGAACTGGCAATAAAACAGGAGGAAATCAATGAAGGTGAAGCTGCAAGTATGTTTTATATCTAGAAATGCATATAAACAAAATCAATTGATGAAATAATGCAGTACTTAAATACACTGTTTATGCTGAATCGGGAAGTGAAGGATTTCTCGCCAACATATTTTTTATAACGCTGATAGAAGTATTCATGCAGTAATGTTATGTGGACCTTCACGCTGTTTAATAAAATGCCGGAGTGTAATAACCTAAACCTTATTAATTATGGTAACTAAATTAGATGTCAGCTATGTATGCCCTGACTGCAGATCTTACCTGCTGCTCTTTGGCAGCATCACATTAATAGTTAAACCTTGCACAAATGAGAAGCAGGGATTATTGCTGATAGATCCGGCAATGGGTAAATATGAAATCATAGGCAATTCCAGATTGGATTTGACAAGCATGGATTGTTTTGATTATTATTGCCCTTCATGTGGATCCAATTTAGCAGCCACAAATACAAAAAAGAACATGGCCAGGATCATAGTTATCGATATAGATGAAAAGGAGTATGATTTATTTTTTTCCAGGTATTTTGATGAGCATTCCACGTTTAAGGTGGTTGAGGGCGATAGTGCCTAAGATTACCGGAAAAAACAATTAACAGGAAGAGGAACAAATGAGCATAGCAGATAATATTACGGAACTGATAGGCAAGACCCCGTTAGTAAAACTAAATAATGTGACAAAAGATGTATCCGCGAACCTGGTCGCAAAACTTGAGTTCTTCAACCCTGCAGGTTCGGTGAAGGACAGGATAGCAAAATCCATGATAGAGGATGCTGAGGGAAGGGGGGCCCTGGATAAGGATACTGTCATAATAGAACCTACAAGCGGGAATACAGGTATTGGTCTCGCTATGGTCAGTGCGGCGAAAGGATACCGTCTCGTCCTTACCATGCCGGAGAGCATGAGTATTGAAAGAAGGAATATTTTAAAGGCATTTGGTGCTGAACTCGTTCTTACACCGGCCGAAAAGGGCATGAATGGCGCCATTGAAAAAGCGGTTGAGCTGGCGGGGGATAATAAAAGATCATTTATACCGCAGCAATTCAAAAATCCGGCCAATCCTGAGATCCACAGGCAAACTACAGCCCTGGAAATCTGGAACGACACAGGCGGCCAGGTGGATATCCTGGTTTCCGGAGTGGGTACCGGCGGAACCATTACAGGTGTCGCAGAGGTAATCAAGGAAAGAAAACCGGAATTCATGGCTGTAGCGGTCGAGCCGGCAGATTCTCCCGTACTGGCGGGGAGAGAGCCCGGCCCTCATAAAATCCAGGGTATTGGAGCAGGTTTCGTTCCCGATGTGTTAAACACAAAAATCATCGATGAAATAATCCAGGTATCCAACGAAAATGCAATTAAAACAGCCAGGCGATTAATCAGGGAAGAGGGAATCTTCTGCGGAATTTCATCCGGCGCAGCTGCCTATGCTGCCCTGGAGGTGGCGGGCAGGGCTGAGAACAGCTACAAAATGATCGTAGTCGTCCTACCTGACACCGGGGAAAGATACCTGACTACGTCGCTGTTTGAAGACTTACAATAATCTCCTGAAATTATGAAACAGGATTATTATGGAACCTGCAAATAAAACAAACAAGTTAGATGAGCTGAGATCAATGCTGACCCGGTACAACTCAGCAGTGATCGCCTTCTCAGGCGGGGTCGACAGTACACTGTTAGCCCGGGTTGCCAGAGACAGCATCAATGGAAACCTGCTGCTGGTGACTGCCACCTCCTCTACCTATCCCTTTTATGAATTGGATGATGCAAAAAAGATCGCAGCATTTTTAAAAATTAAACATAGAATTATAGTCTCTGAAGAAATCGAGATACCCGGATTCTCAAATAATCCGCCGGACAGATGTTATTATTGTAAAAGCGAACTCTTTGCAAAAATAAGATACATTGCCGAACAGGAAAACTATGACGTTGTCTTTGACGGGAGTAATGCTGATGATCTAAATGATTTCAGGCCCGGCATAAAGGCCCTTAAGGAAAAAGGGATACTGTCTCCTCTTGTGGAGGCCGGATTGAACAAGGAAGAGATCAGGGAGTTGTCAAGGAAATTCAATCTCCCGACGGCCGAAAAGCCGGCATATGCATGTCTTGCCTCCCGTTTTCCTTACGGAGAAAAAATAACCAGGAAAAAACTTGACAGGGTTGCCCTTGCGGAGAAAGAAATCAGGAACCTGGGATTTAAAACCTTCAGGGTACGTAGTCATGAAAACCTGGCACGCCTGGAATTTGACCGGGACGAAATGGACAGGGCCTGGGGAGCGAGGAATAAACTCAGATCTGTATGCGAAAAGGCGGGCTTTCTTTTTATCACGATGGATCTGAAGGATTTTAAATCAGGTTCAATGAATATAGTACTGAAAAATCAAAATTCCCCATATACACGGCCAAAAAAATAAACAATGAAAAACAAGATCTTTCCCATTATGGTTTGTTTCTTGATTTTAATGGGCTGTGACTACAAGGATATCTTACCTTTCAACGACGAGCTGACATCTTATTGCCGGTCACTGCCAGATGAGTTTGTAAATGTGCCCGATTCCACCGGAAAGAATTTAAGAGAGGCAGGGACATATATTATTGATCAGTTGAATAATGGACAGCTGACCAGTATCTCTTTTGTATGCGAGCATAATTCAAGAAAAAGTCACCTGGGACAAATATGGACAGAGATGGCAACGCTGTATTACGGGATTGACAATGTAAAATGCTATTCTGGAGGCACTACACCAACGCATGTAAACCAGAGGATCATTAAGGCACTGGAAAACACCGGGTTCCATATTTCTGAAAAAGGAATTGCCGGCAATGGACCAAAATACCATCTTGGCTTCGGGAGACCCTCACAGGGATTTGAGATCTTCTCAAAAAGATATGATCATCCCATGAACCCGGATACAAATTATATGGCCATTTCACTTTGTTATAATCCTGAAGAATGCTGTCCTATCTCTTATGGTGCTGACCAGCAGCTAACGATTCCGTATGAAGATCTTCAACCCTTTGACAATACCCCGCTTGAAACGGATATGTATGACAGGCAGTGCCGGCAGATAGCCAGGGATATGTTCTTTATGATGGATTTTGTAAAGAATAATACAGCCGTGGAAGTGAGATAGGATTTCGGGTGATGATCATATAAAAAATTAGCATTTTTGTATTTACTACCAGGAAAATGGACCATGGATTGGTACGCTGAAGAATTACTCTGTCATGACCTGCCTACAAAGCCCAGACCTGAGCTGGGCACCGTGCTGGTCACAGGGGCCACCGGATACATTGGCGGCAGGCTGGCGCCTGAGCTGCAGGCAAGGGGATACAGCGTTCGTATCATGGTCCGCCGGGCCTCCCCCGAACACCAGGAGCGATGGCCTGATGCCGAGATCGCTGTGGCGGATTCATTGAATGTGGGGGACCTGAAAAAGGCGCTCGAAGGTGTCAGCGTGGCTTACTATCTCATCCATTCCATGTTGCTCGGTAAAAAAGAATTCGAGTACACGGACATTCAGGCGGTGACGAATTTCAGGTTCGTGGCTGAGGAGATGGGCCTGAAAAGGATCATATATCTCGGGGGATTGGGAAGGTATCAGCCGGCGCTCTCAAACCATCTGAAAAGCAGGCTGAATGTGGCAGAGATCCTGATCCGCAGCAAGGTCCCCTGTACCGTACTCAGGGCGGCGATCATCATAGGATCGGGTTCTGCTTCGTACGAGATCATCCATAACCTGGTCAGGAACTGGCCGGTGTATGTCATCCCTTCGTGGACCGATACCCTCTGCCAGCCCATAAGCATCCGTGATGTGGTCAAATACCTGGTGGGCGTTCTTGAGCTGGACGAGACCGCCGGTAAATTATATGAGATATGCGGGGACGAGGTTCTCAGCTACAGGGAGATGATCCGCACCCTGGCCAGGATCCTCCGAAAAAGGAGGCTGTTCCTGCGCTCTCCAGTATCGAGTATCAAGCTGTACAGTTACTTTGCAAGCCTGCTGACCCCTGTACCAGCTCCCATCATACAGTGCCTGATGGAAAGCGTTAAAACTGAAGTAATCTGCGGTGACAGTGAGATCAAAAAACTCATCCCCTTCAAAACCATAAACTACAAGGTATCTCTGCTCAGGGCCCTTTCCAGGGAAGATCACGATGCCATTTATACACGCTGGTCCGATGCATACCCGCCTGCCAATGAGCTGGCCATGAAACTGGCTGAACTGGAGGAACCTCCACGCTTCACAAGCACCTATTCCATCCTCACTGAAAAATCCACCCGGAACCTGTTTGGATCCATTTGCAGGATAGGCGGCAAGGAAGGCTGGTTCCAGAACAACTGGATGTGGTGGCTGAGGGGATTCATTGACAGGATGCTGATGGGGGTGGGAACTTCCCGTGGCAGGAGAAGTGAGTCAAACCTGCGGATCAATGATGTGATCGGATTCTGGAGAGTGGAGGATCTTATACCCGAGAGAAAATTGCTGCTCAGGGCGGAAATGATATTGCCGGGAAAGGCCTGGCTTGAATTCCGTATCCTCCCGGAGGAGGCCGACAGTAACAGGCTTTCGGTACATGCTTATTTCCAGCCCAGGGGTCTCCCCGGCAGGCTTTACTGGTATAACTTCCTGCCTTTCCATTTCATCATCTTCAAGAACCTGCTGAAACAGATTGTGAAACGCAGCTAAAAAATTGTTTTTGCCCCTGGGGGATTATCCAGCGGCAGGGTGAAACAGAATTTTGATCCCTTCGCCTCACTGCTTTCGACCCAGATTTCACCGCCGTGGAACTGAACGATCTTTTTTGAGATCGCCAGCCCCAGTCCGGTCCCCTCGGTAGTTGTCCTGGTATTGCTTCCCCTGTAAAATTCTTCAAAAACCAGTTCCTGCTCCTGCGCCGGGATGCCCGGACCATGATCCTGTATCTCGATCTGGACCTTCTCTTTCAAGGCTTTGACCTTAAGGAATACATTACTGTCATTGTCAGAATACTGAATGGCGTTACCCAGCAAATTTGCAATCAGTTCTTCAACGGATAACTGCATGCCGGATACCTGATCCACCGAATCATCCATATCCACATGGATCCTGATTGATTTTTTTTTCGCCGGTGAATCAAGGTGAGAAACCGTTTTCTGAACGGAATCACGGATGGAAAAACGGGTGGTCCTGAATTCATTGCTCAACTTTAACCTGCTTAAGTAAAGAAGATCCCTCACAAACATTATCAAAACCGATGTTCGCTGGGAGGCCAGATCCAGGAACTCTTTGCAGTCCTGGCGGATGGAACCTTCAGGTTTGCCGTGCAGTACGTCCAGGGCACTTTGAATGGCAGCCAGGTGGCCTTTGATATCATGGGTAATGCGGAGTACGTATTCGTTCTTGATCTCATCCTTTTTCTCCAGTTCCCTGTTGGCTTTCATATACGCTGCTTCATGCCTGCGGGATTGCATCACGATGGAATTGGTAATGTACACCACCAGGAAAGATGTGCTGATAAATACCAGTCCGGTCCCGAAAAGATATATCCTGCTCTCATGGAGTCCCATTGTGCTGAATCCTGTCAGGTGATGGTGCGGAATGACACCCAGGTATTCAAAGACGGCGAGCAGTATCACCAGGCTCCAGGCAAAGCCGGCCTGCATATAGCTTTCCCTCGGAGACAGTACGATACTGGCCATGATCATGTGAAAGATGAAATATACGATGAATGGATTCTCAATGCCTCCTGAAAAGTGCAAAAGCAGGGTCAGGACTATAAAATCAGTGGAGATCTGGAAGTTCACCAGCAGTTTCAGGGGCCGTGTATTGTCCCTGTCTTTTCTTTGCCTGATTTTCATAAGCCAGAGCCTGTGCAGGATATTCAACAGCAGAAAAGCTACTGATACAATATACAGGCTGTATTCCCGGACCGTAATCTCAAGGATATGGCTGGAGACAAAAGTGACCAGGATGATACTCATCACACCCAGCCACCTCAACCGGATCAGCCAGAGGGCAAACCGGTAAAGTTTATTGGTTTTGGGGTCCATTCTGAATGCACCGGGATATCAATCCCCCCGGGTTCCAGCAATCATTTGTTGCACCGTGGCCAGCAGTTCCTCCGTTTCAAAAGGTTTATCCAGCATGGTAACGGATGGAAGTGCTTCAATGCCCTCGAAAGCATCTCTGATATTCACACCCATCTTATCCATCATACCTGTGATCACCAGTACGGGAAGATCCTTGTTCTCCGGATCACGTTTTAAGTTATGTGCAAGTTTATGACCTTCCAGGTCGGAGGCCATCATGACATCAAGGATAAGCAGATCTGGCCTGTGGGCATTGAATTTTTCCATACCGGTTTTGGTATCATTGGCAACATCGACATTGTATTGGTGTTCCTTCAGTATGGCCTGCAAGGATTTGGTCAGCATCTGGTCATCATCGATAATAAGAATGTTTCTGGTTTCCATGATATTTCTGTTAGGGGTCTGGGCAATTTACTTCAATAATACTGAAATATCAATTCCGGGCAGCAAAGTTTCTTAAATTTCAATCCTGGAAATTCTTCCTGTGAACCAGGTTTATTCCCGGCAGACTATCCTAGGATTCACTCTTCTTTCTCAACCTCTTGGTATAATATATCGAAGCGGCTATGGATATGATGGCCAGAAACATAAAGGCAAGTACCCTGTATCCCACCTGCAGGCTTGACAGGTCAACGACAAACAGGTAAATGGCTGTGGCGATGAAGGTAAAAATGGCCATCCAGCGGTACTTGACATTTTTCAGTATGATGTTCATCACAAGATAGAAGGCCGCGGCCAGTGTCCATGAAAGCGTTACGTACTGGGCCGGGACAAGCTGTTGCAGGCTGTAGAGTACCATGAAAAACGCTGCTGCCAGGTACAGGTTCCTCAGCATTTCCGTGCGCAGGGTGAGCCTTTCCCTTTGCCAGTTCAGGATCCGGGCCGATGCCAGCGCGATCAGCGCAAAGGTGATGTTGATGCTGTCCACGGAAGGATAAGCAGTAGTATAAATCAGCAGTATCACAAGGTAGAGTATGGTATTCACAACCACAATGATCCTGGATTTGTACCATAATGCCATCGACATCACCAGCAGGCTCTGAAGGGCCAGCAGCAAATGCGCGTTGGGCAGTCCCGCATACCCGTACACGGATACGCTCATCGCCATGAAACCAAAACAGGCAAAGAGGGCCGGGATGGACTCCCTGGCACCACGGTTGTAGAGGATCACAGAGTATGCCAGGCAAATGACCGTAATCATGGCAAATATCCCGGCGTAGTTCTCCTCGTAGAACGCCAGCACTACCATCAGTACCAGCAGCATGAATGCGATCGCATTCCAGATCACTACCGACAGATAAAATCTTTCAGGGACGGATTCCTTCCTGGGTGCCAGGGTCATGAATGCAAAAATGGCTGCATAGATAAACAGGTAGATCAGGTTGTTCTGATGCGCCTCCACCACACCAAGAGGATTGCCAAGAAAAGGATTCCCCATCAGCCACAGAAAATGTGAAATATAAACGAGGAACAAAGATACCATGAGCAGGTGCCTCCAGGTATTCCGCAGGAAAAGGAAGGCAGAAGCGGCAGCGGCAGTGGCAAGCAATGCCAGGGTGATATGTGTCACACCGGACATGAGTGCCGTAGCAAAAAGGAAAACAATGGCCAGGGCAGCCAGAAACTCCGAATTTCTCCTGATCGCATATACTACCAGCAAGGCCATCAGGACCAGGATAATGGCCAAGCCCACCCCGAACTGGCTGACCACAGGATTGGGCGTAAAAAAATGAAGCCGGAGGGTGATATAGAAAGCCAGTATATATCCGCTGAAGTTTAACATGAATTCCAAATGTGGCAGGCTCTTGCGTATTTTTCGGGCCACCATGAAGATACCGCCGGCCAGCAGGTAACCCAGTATGCTGGGAAGCATCGAATAGCCCAGGTTCTGGGCAAATGTCATCAAGAACATGATGCCGAATATCATTACAATGTTACCCAGCCATGCAAGTCCGTGGCTGCCGATCCTGACCTCAATATCAGATGCCACGCCGGTGGGTAAATCAAATTCCCGGTCCTCCTCCACAGGCTTTTTTAACTGGATATCAGCCGCCCCGAGTCTGGCTTCGATCAGCGAGATCCTCTTCTCAAGCGTATCATACTGATTGAGCAGTTTTTCAATGTTCGGATTATGATCCCCGGCCGGATTTGTCATAATATTCCTCCTAGTTGCGCCGCAACTTTTTGATTTTTATCATCACATAAAATACATACAGATAATGGAACCACACAATGGAAAGCAACACGATCAGGGTATAGACCATCCACAGGGGGGCATCTGTGTCTCCCAGTCCCCTTCTCTTTTCAACAATTACCCGCGGCACTGCCAGTCCCCAGTCCTTCACCGCAACCGCTTCTACATTGCCGTACAGTTCATGGTCCTGGATCCTTGCAACAATGGTCAGGTTCCCGGCAGAATCCCCGGGAAGCGATGTGGGAAAATCCACCTGTGCCGTACCCCCCATGAACCATTCTTCCCCGACAGGCAGCAGGCTGAATGACCTGGGAACATAGAAATAAACATCCGTATCTTCCAGTGGAACCGGGTTGCCTTCGGGGTCCGTTTCAAAGGCCTCGGCCATGATGGTTTTGATTGAATCTATTTCAACAAATTCAAGGTTCATATTCAGGGGTTTCACTGCTGCTATATCCTCCGTCATCTCAAATTCCCGGCTTCCCTCGAACACGGCTCTGAAGGTGTAAATGTCCCCTGCACTTTCCAGCCTTTCGGACTTTTTATCGATCCGGAATACCGCGTCACCATCCATATCTGTGCGGACGGCCTCCAGCTGCCTGGATTCCTCTCCTGCCATAAGATAACAGGTAATGACCGATCCGCTTATGGGCACATCTCGTTCACCCGTCCAGTAGCTAAGCCTGGTTTTAAGGATGAACTGCTGGTTGTTCTGCGTACAGCTGAAAGAAAAATCCGGATAAATCTTTGATTCATCCTGTGAGGCGAAAACAGCAAGATCTGTTAGGCCTGGTACCAGGATCAGTACCATGAATGCAATGATTGTTGCAATCGGATTGCTCATGACTCAGGGTTATTATCTTCCGCATTGGATTCGGCAAGTTCGCTTACCGGGATAATGGGAACGAATTTTGAACTGAAATAAAAAAACAGGAAAAAGGCAGCGATCCCGCTGAACGTTAAGGCCCATTCCACCCATGTAATGGAATAACTCACATATTCCATCCTGGATTCCTGCATGGGAAGCAGGGGTGTTTCAAGTGTGGGTATGATGATGATATACCGTTTGACCCACATGGCCGTTATCACGATGACGGATGCAATGGTGATCCCGTTTATGGTCCTGGTTTTTGGGATAGCTACGATTAATATGGGTACCAGTACCCCGATAAATGCCGCGTACACGAACATTGACCCAAACTCCTTTCTGTCGAAAAGCTTATAGATTAAATGAAGTTCCCACTTTTCAGATCCATACCAGCCGGTCAGGTACTCACTGAACGTAAAGTAACCGTAAAGACCGCCCAGTACCATCAACAGTATACCCAGGTACCTGAAATGCTTCTCCTGGAGGTATTCCTCCAGGTGGTAAAATTTCCGGAAGGCCCACATGGCAATGATCAGTACACCGGTACCGGAAAATACTGCAGCGACAACAAAGTAGGGGGCAAATATGGTGCTGTGCCAGCCCGGACGAAGGGTCATCCCGAATATCCAGGAGAGTACCGAGTGGACCAGTACTGCCAGTGGTATGATGATGATCGAGATGATGGTGATCCCCTGCCTGAGAAAGCGCCTCTGGTTCTCCTTGTCTTTATATCCGATCGCGAAGAACCTGTAAAAGCGACGTCGCCACTTGCCGAACATGGGATTCCTGGAATCCCTTAAAATGGCAAAATCAGGAACCGTGGCCAGGAACAGGAATATCATGCTGCCGATAAGGTAGGTGGTGATGGCGATGACATCCCAGGTGATGGGGGACTGTATCCTGCCAAACAGAAGCAGGTGGTGCAGCCTGTCAAGACGGCCAATGCACAATAAAATGTAAAGGGGTCCCAGGATGGTTGATATCACCGTGATTATTTCAGCGATCCGGATGATGGGTTTCCTCCATTCCACCCTGAGCAGATACAATATTCCGGAGATCAATGCACCTGCATAACTGATTCCGATAAAAAATATAAAGTTCACGATATAAACTCCCCAGACCACATTGTCACGCATTCCTGTCACGGAATGTCCCTTCGTGGCCTGTATATATAAGGCATATACCCCCCATAAGACTGTCCCTCCACAGATGGTGACAAGCACCTTTTCAAGCCTTGTGGTCCGGGTCATTTGCGGGGCGAATCTTGCCAGCAGTGCGGATACCTTGCTATTGTTTTCCATGGACTATCTGTTAAGTTCCTTATTGATTTTTGTCCTGGCCACTTCATACCTCTTTTTTACCTCATCCGACAGGTTCTTGAAACCTGTTTCGGGATGGAACAGGCGGTTGACCGGGGGCAGGTAATAAACACTCGGATTGGTGCCCAGCTCCTCCATATACCGGTAGCCTGCTCGCTGGTAAATGAGCTCGCTGAAACGCAGGGTCTCCACCCCGTTTGTAACGGCGTCTTCATGCTTGTCCCCATAATAAAGTACACCATTCGGACAGGCGGTTACGCATATGGGCAGTTTGCCCATCCTGGCCATATCGGGACAAAAATCACATTTTCCTACCGTCCCCATCTGATGCGGGACACTGGTTTCAGGAGAGAATGCTACATCCTCTTCAGGATTTGTAACCGGCTCCTTCCATTGAAAGACCCTGGATGAGTAGGGGCATGCTGCCATACAGAATTTGCATCCGATGCATCTCTCATTATCTATCAGAACCAGTCCGTCCAGCCGCTTATAGGTGGCCCCGACCGGGCATACGTTCACGCAGGAGGGACTGTTGCAATGAAAACAGGGTTTGGGGAACCAGTAGGAGGCGGTGTCCTCGCTGTCTTTCATCAGGTAGACCTTGATCCACTCATCCTCGGGTGGCAGGAAATGCATGCGCTGGCATTCTTCCACGCACTTTCTTGCATTCCTGCATTTGGCCAGGTCGATGACCATTACATACTCCCTGTTCGGGTCTCCCTTCCTGGCTTCCTCCGGGGAAACCCGGTTGTGGGTGAGATGGTGCAGATGCGCCGGATCAATTTCTGCAAGCTTCCCGTCGGTGGTCATTACTTTCACCTTTTCCCCGGATGCTTTTGCACCGGGCGCCGAGCAAGCCCCCGCACCGATTGAACCGGCCAGGACCGTGGTCCCAAGGGCCACTCCGCTGCGGAGAAATTCCCTGCGGTTCGATTTGCTGTTTTTTTCTGAAGATTTCATAAGTGTGATCTGCTATGCCAGATAATCCCTGGAATTTTCGTCGTCAATGTAGACATTACGCCATAATCTGTCAAACGACTATTAACAATTGAATTAGTCTAAATAATACTGTGACAGACCGATTATCTGAAAAGTCAGTGCTGCTGGAAGGCGTCCAGCTGTAATTCAGCCATGCTTATTTAGAAGTTATTTAGAATGATAGAAAATCATAACGGAAGGGAATCATCCGGAAGGCAGGTCAATCAACTGATCCCGGCATGGCAGCCCTGCGGAAAAAGCCTTGATATTATTTATAATACAACAGCTCCGGAGCCTGGCAAAAATGCAAAAAAAATCCCGGCTCCTAGTAACACAGGAAGCCGGGATATCTGCATCGGGGTATCCGGCTATTCCTCCATTTTGACCAGTTTAACGGATTGCACAGAGTTACCAATTCTCAAGTGCATAAAATAGATGCCGGTCGGCAGATGATCCGTCCTGATCCTTATGTTTTCATCTCCATAATACCTGTCTGACAATACCAACCCGCCCTGCAGGTTGTATAATTTCAGATCCAGGAACCCCTGGACCCTGCCATCCATCCTGATGCTCAGCATATCCTGAAAGGGGTTTGGATATACCGAGAATGAAAGCGGGTTATCAAAATGATCCACCAGGCCTGTAGATACATCGCAGGGTGGACCTATCCTGGCTACAAATGCATCCGTGGAACCATTGCTGATCAGGGTATCATCGTCAAAAACCAGGATGGGCGGGCCCATACCAGCGACCAGACCTCCTGCAATCAGGGGCCTGTTCCCGTAGGCAGTAACCGATATGCTCTCACCTGCAGCGGTGTTTGCCTCCGGCATTTTTGCCCATAAAGCCGTTCCGGAGGGATCAAATTTTGCCAGGTACAGATCTCCGGAATTATTGACCAGCGTGATGTCATCAAAGACAATGGTGTCATTGAAGGTGCCTGTAATATAGACATCGCCGCTGCCGTCAACCGTAACATCATTGGCGTAATCATGCTCC
>Ga0111175_1039_pt1 | contig 24798 bp, 21 predicted proteins | sample DeeMarSWOR324_28_FD_80228 | JGI IMG/M metagenome (GOLD analysis project Ga0111175, IMG submission 80228) | Bacteroides sp. SM23_62
ATCGCCTATCTGTTCGTAAATGACATACCTGTCAATAGTGTCTGTAGGATTAGGATACCATGTAATGTAAACGTATCCGGTTGCAGTAGTATCCATACTGACATAATCTATATTTGGTGGATCAGGACCCGGTGGAGGCCCTACCTGTGCCAGTCCCGATGCCGGTAGAAGCAGGATGATCAAAAATATATAAATACGAATTGCCAAGAATGCAAATTTTAAGACCGGTATCTTAAAACTACAAATAAAATTGAACTTTTCGGCCCTGTGTTCATGAATAACGGGAATCTGCCGCGATTTGATATTTTATTTCCCCCCGGGATTCAAGCATATGGGTCAGAGACAGTTCATTTTGATCCTGAGTGCCCTGATCGGACTGCTGGTGGGACTGGGCGCAGTAGTGATTAAAAACCTGGTCCACCTGATCCAGGAATCCCTGACAGTGGGGCTGGTTCCGGAGTTCCATCATGCTTTGTACTTTATTTTCCCAATGATCGGGATCCTGCTTGTCATCCTGTTTATCAAATATATTAACAAACGGCCGGTGCAACATGGTATCCCGGGTGTTCTCTATGCCATTTCCAAAAACAACGGGATCATCAGGAGGCACAATCTCTATTCCTCCGTGATAAGCAGTGCACTCACTGTCGGTTTTGGGGGGAGTGTGGGACTGGAGGGACCGACTGTTGCCACCGGGGCGGCGATCGGGTCTAATATCGGCCGGGAATTCAGGATGAGTTACAAGCAGATCATACTGTTGCTGGGTTGTGCCTGCGCTGGGGCCATGTCATCCATCTTCAAGGCACCCATTGCCGCCATTGTTTTTGCCCTGGAGGTGATCATGCTCGACCTAACGCTGGCCTCGCTGGTTCCCCTGCTGGTTGCATCTGTAACCGCCGCTTTGACCTCCTATCTTTTCATGGGACAGAACGTGCTTTACGCTGTCGAAATCCAGGAATCCTTCATCATGAAGCATGTCCCATACTATATTTTGCTGGGTATTCTCGCAGGCTTCATGTCGGTATATTTCACCCGGATCTACATGTTTGTTACCGGGATCTTTGAGCGGATCAAAAGCATTTGGTACCGTCTCCTGATAGGGGGATTGGCCCTGGGTGTCCTGGTCTTTTTCATACCCTCCCTCTACGGGGAAGGGTATGAGGATATAAACAATGCCCTGAATGGCAATTACGCCTATCTTTTCGACCAGTTTCTTTACGAAGGATTCCGGGACAGCATCATGGTCATGCTGATCATCCTTTTTTTCATCCTGGCCCTGAAAGTCGTGGCCACCAGCATTACTTTCGGTGCCGGGGGGATTGGCGGGATATTCGCACCATCCCTGTTCGTCGGGGTCAACCTGGGATTGTTCGTGGCCATGGTGATGAAGGTGCTGGGCATCGATGTGCCGGAAGGCAATTTTGCCCTTGTGGGGATGGCCGGTCTGATCGCAGGTGTGATCCATGCACCACTTACGGCCATCTTCCTGATCGCTGAAATTACGGGGGGATATGAATTATTTATGCCCCTGATGATCGTATCTACCATATCCTATGCGACGACTAGATTCTTTGTTGCCAATTCTGTCTATACCATTCAGCTGGCAAAGAGGGGGGAGCTGATGACCCATGACAAGGATAAGAATGTATTGCTGCTGATGAAGGTTGACAGCCTCATCGAAAGGGATTTCAGCAAGATCCACCCAGAAGCCACCCTGGGGGACCTTATCAAGGTCATTAAAAAAGCCCACCGGAATATTTTCCCTGTCGTGGATGAAGACGGTATCTTCTACGGGATTGTAAAAATGGATGACATCCGTCACATCATGTTCGAGAAAGACAGCTGGGATACCACCTATGTCCGTGACCTGATGTTCATGCCCCGCTTTACCATAAAGCAGGACGAATCCATGGAAGAGGTGGCCAAAAAGTTTCACGTCAGCAGCCGCTACAATATCGCTGTCCTGGATGAAGGAAAATATGTCGGGTTTGTGTCCAGGGCCAAGGTGTTCTCCACCTACCGCAGCATGCTCAAGGAAATCTCACGGGAATAGGTATTTTTTAGCCCTTTAAACGTCTTTCAACATCTCTTTCATCAGTGTACATGCACACCTTGCACTCTCTTCGACAAATTCAACACCCACCCTTTGACCCTTCACAACTGGCAATGGATGGCATAATTCGTAGCTATACCAGCCATCGTATCCGATGGATTTCATTGCCTTTATAAAATGGGGATAATAATTTTCCACTTTGATTTCCGGTTCTCCTGTGGCGGACAGATGATTCTCCTGTATATCTTTGATCCGGCCACTGGCATCTTTTCCGAATTCACCCCCGAAATGGGTTAGTACCTGCAGGTCTTTAACGGCCTGTGCAGCTTCCATCATGTTTTCAGGGCTTTTATCATCCATGATGGGAGCATCCAGACAGGCTTTCAGGTTCGGTGAATCCACTTCTTTGATCATACGCATCATATCCTTCCAGTCGTTGATCACCGGTTTATGGTTTTGCAGCGCCAGCGTAACGCCGAAATCCCCGGCATATTTTGCGCTTTCAATAAGTCCCTCCCTGCACCAGTCCCAGATCTGCTCCGGTTCAAACATAAGGTGTGCATGCTTCCAGATGCCATAGGCAATATCATAACTGCCCCCTTCCGGATGCAGGGTTACCCCGGGCCATCCCAGGAATACCCGAAGGGGTTTTACGCCCAGGTCCGAGGTCATCCGCATGAGTTCCCGGAGGTAGACGATCTGGCACTCCCGGTGTTCGGGAACCGGACTGCTGAAGTCGTTGTTGGCGGATACCGCATAGATCTCCAGTCCAACGTCATTGGCTTTATCCTTTAATGCTTTACACCTGGCCGTAGGCATATCCAATGGATTCCCATGGGGCCGCTTACCGTCAATTTCAATTCCATCGAATCCAAGATCCCTGGCTTTCAGGATCATCTCATCCAGGGTAAGGGCATTGCCTTTGTACCATACCCCGAGAAAGGTAATGCTGTACAATCCGACCTTGTTTTTGACCGCTGATCCCTTCATTTTACCCATGGCATTCAGGGTTGATGGGGTCAGTCCCAGGACTGCCGTACCCATTGCCGTGTTGCGCAGGAAGATGCGTCTGTTCATGTGGGTGGTAGTTTTCATCGTACTGATTCTATAGGTTAATTTCTGGTTCTCTGATGATTTGTGCTTTTTCGTTATCCCAAGGGGTTTTCCTTCCATCCCTTTAACAAGGAGCGGCCATGTGAGCGGTGACCTCCTCCTCAAATCCCAGTCATGACAGATACATTGCATCCTTCCCCTCATCAGACCGCCGTCGAATCTTGCGAAAGGTGAAGCTGGATCAATGATCCCTGTCCCGATTCAGGAAAAAAATCCAGTGGAATAAATGATAGCCCATCCTCGTAGCCCATGGCTATTAGCTTGTACTCAAAAATACGCCGGTTCGAGCTACTAGTGGTAAAACCGTTGATTAATTCTGAAATCTTATTAATATACTTACTCTATATTATTGTATTTCAGTAGTTTAGAGAACTGCGAACCTTTAGTAAGTTTATTTTATCCCTGCCATTTATAATCACCGAAGGCCAGAATGGGTACAAAGACTACGGAAAGCAATACCAGGCCAACTGTAAAGCCGGCACCCTGACCGAAATTTTTTGAGATCCCATGGAAAATAAAGATCATCGCAACAAGGAGGAGAAATGGACCCACAAACGGTATGATGGGAAGTAAAATGGCGAAAACCCACCACCAGGGCTTCCCGGCAACCCGCAAAATGACGAGGAAATTGTAAATGGGAATAAGAATGGCCCAACCAGGTTGTCCGGCCTTTTTGAAAACAATCCACCATGAGACAATCATGAATACCATGATGGCAATCCAGACGATCAGCATGCCGGTGCCCATTCCCTTAAATAAACCTAATAATTGTTCAGTGTTCATAATGCTTAATTTTGGTTAGTGATAATACTTTGACTTGAATAAATTTATGGTAATTTTTTGCAAAAACAAATTCCAGATTCCTGGTCCGGACCTTTTTAAAGTTTATTTTAAACAGTTCCCCTGCCATTGGTGTTGATCTCTTCTTCCGTAAAGGTTTGCTTTTGGACTCCCCCGTTGTAATAATATTATTATTTTTAGGCTTTTATTAAGCGCTTGATATAATCTGATTCAAAATAATAAAGCCGAAATGAAAAGGGACGACACAGTATTTAATTTGATCCAGGATGAAAAGGACAGGCAACTCCAGGGAATTGAACTGATCGCTTCGGAGAATTTTGTAAGTGACCAGGTCCTGCAGGCCATGGGTTCCTGCCTGACCAATAAGTATGCAGAAGGACTGCCGGGAAAAAGATACTATGGAGGATGCCAGGTTGTGGATGAGGTGGAGCAGCTGGCCATAGACCGTGCCAAGGAGCTGTTTAATGCGATTTGGGTGAACGTGCAGCCTCACTCCGGTGCACAGGCAAATGCTGCCGTGATGCTGGCCATCCTGAAGCCGGGAGATACTTTTCTGGGACTGGACCTTTCCCATGGCGGTCACCTCACGCATGGATCACCGGTGAATTATTCAGGGATACTTTACAAACCTGTGGCCTATGGTGTGAACAAGGAAACCGGGCGGGTGGACTACGAGGAGATGGCGGCCATCGCCAGACGTGAAAAACCCAAAATGATCGTGGCGGGTGCATCGGCTTATTCAAGGGACTGGGATTATCGAAGGATGCGCGAGATCGCAGATAAAAGCGGGGCCCTGTTGATGGCTGATATTGCCCATCCCGCAGGCATGATCGCCAAGGGAATGCTGAACCATCCTTTCCCTCACTGTCATATTGTTACGACAACCACCCATAAAACCCTGCGGGGACCGAGGGGAGGAATGATCATGATGGGTGAGGATTTTGAGAATCCATGGGGACTGACCACACCCAAGGGAAAGGTCAAAACCATGACCCAGCTGTTGGATTCTGCACTGTTCCCCGGCACCCAGGGAGGTCCGCTGGAACACGTCATTGCAGCAAAGGCTGTCTCATTCGGGGAAGCCCTTTCCGAAAGCTTCAGGGAGTACATGCTGCAGGTGAAGAAAAATGCCTCCGTGATGGCAGATGCTTTTATATCGCTGGGGTATAAGGTGATCTCCGATGGTACGGACAATCACTCGATGCTTATCGACCTGCGTCCGAAATATCCTGACATTACCGGGCGGATCGTAGAGAATACACTGGAACTGGCCGATATCACCATCAATAAGAACATGGTCCCGTTTGACGACCGTTCCCCCTTCCAGGCCTCGGGGATCAGGGTGGGAACCCCGGCACTGACCACCCGTGGTGTGAAAGAAGACCTGATGGAACCTATTGTGGAGATGATCGATACAGTGATAGCCAACCACGAAAATGGAGGAAAGATCAAAAGCGTGAAGGAAAAGGTGAACCGGATGATGAAGGACTATCCTCTTTTCGCTTACTAATCCCTGTTAACAGGTTCACTTCATGGATATCCAACTCTGGGACCGGCTGGCCGGGTTATTACAGGAACTTGACCTGACCTGGTGGAAGATCCTGGCCGTCATCGGTGTGGGACTGGTGGCAGGATTCATTAATACGGTTGCGGGCAGTGGTTCCCTTCTGACCCTTCCCCTGTTGATGTTCCTGGGACTCCCGCCCAATGTGGCCAACGGGACAAACCGCATAGCCATCCTGCTGCAGAACGTGGTTGGGGTTACCAGTTTCAAAAGACAAAAAGTGCTAGATCTTAAACAGGGATTGATCATTGGCCTGCCGGCAGTCGCAGGTTCCCTATTGGGTGCCAGGATTGCTGTCGGTATCAACGATGCCATCATGGAAAAGGCCATAGGCGGACTCCTAATCATCATGTTCTTCCTGATCATCTTCAAACCCGGGAGGTGGCTCCACAGCCATGAAGGCCAGCCCCCGGTGAAACTTTTGTTCCAGCTGATCGTTTTCTTCCTCATCGGAGTGTACGGGGGATTCATCCAGGCCGGTGTGGGCTTCTTTTTGCTGGCTGGCCTCGTACTCGGTTCAGGTTTCGAGCTTGTCAAGGCCAATGCCCTGAAGGTATTTATTGTTTTTTTGTATACTCCTTTTGCCCTGGCTATATTCATGTGGAACAAGGATGTAAATTATGTGCTTGGTTTCATCCTGGCCATCGGGAACATGACCGGGGCCTTCATGGGGGCCCGGGTGGCTGTTAAATGGGGAGCCAAGGCTGTCAGGGTTTTCCTGCTGGCAGCCCTGTTCTTTGCCAGCCTGAAACTGCTGGGGGTATTTGAGCTATTGCAGTGATGACGAGACCTCAAATTGTATTTACATTCGCTACCTCATCAGCATCAAAGTGCACGTTGTTCTGGTGCTGCAGATAGACCAGGTTCCTGGCAATAAAGGTTATAACAAGAGTGTTGAGAGACAACAGGAGAATCGATTTAACAGTTTTCATGGTATCTAGGCTTGATTGTTTAAACCTTCACATGTTTATTTGCATGTATTTCTCCGCCCGTTTGACCATGTCGATGGAACCGGTAAAAAATGGAACCCTCTGGTGGATGGATTTGGGCTGTATTTCCAATATACGGTTACCTGGTCCGTCGGTGGTCATACCCCCTGCCTGCTCGGCAAGGAAAGCAATGGGATTACATTCATAGGTCAGCCTTAATTTACCTTCCGGATATGATTTGGTCTGGGGATAAATATAGATACCACCTTTCAGCATATTCCGGTGAAAATCTGCTGCCAGGGATCCAATATACCGGGAAGTATAGGGTCTGGATGATGAGGGATCCTCTTCCTGGCAGTACCTGATGTATTGTTTGACTCCGGCAGGGAAATTGAGGTAGGGCCGAAATCAGGCATCCTGATTTTCCGATGGGAAAGGAAAAATTCTCCTACTGGTGGATCCAGGGTAAAACCTGTCACTCCCACTCCCGTCGTATAGACGAGCATGGTAGAAGAACCATACAGTACATAGCCGGTTGCCACCTGGTCGGATCATTCAGGGTTTACAGCCTCCAGCATGGCTGCAATATTTTCCGGTGGCACATTTGCGAGGATATTATGAACCTGCTGAAATACGAAGCCTCCTCCCTGACGGAAAATGGTTATAAGCTCCCGCACATGCTTCTGTATTTCAACCGGACTGGCGGATGGGAGTATTTTTTGAGTATCACACCCACCCCCCCAGAAAGTGATCTGGTCTCCGAATGCTTGCTTAAGGCTGTCCGGATCCATGCCTCTGGATGTTATTTGTACAGGATTGATGGCATCCAGGCCTGCGTCTATAAGATCAGGTAATAATTCATAAACACCCCCACAACAATGCAGCTGCACTTTTACATCAGCCAGTTCTTTTGCCCTGTTCCACAATTTCTTATGGAAGGGTTTGTACAAAGTGCGGTAGGTATCCGGACTGATCAGGGGTCCCTGTTGCCCGCCCAGATCATCACCAAACAGTATGATGTCTATATATGGACCAACGGCCGAAAGCCATTTTTCCAGGTTGTCCATGTGTATCTCACATAATTTCTCAGACAGTTCCAGTGACTTATCGAAAAACAAACCGGTAGCCAGCAGGTAATGATCCATGCGATACAGGAATTGCGGGATTTCAAACATATTTCCGCCAAACAAGCCAATGATGGCCCGGTCGGTCGATGCTCTCAGTGCCTTTGCCCGATCGGCCAATGCTGTCAGTCCCTCATCATCCAGATCGATGTGAGCCCCCGGATGTGGCACCGCAGTCCAGATCGACTTTCCCAGCTGATCCTTCAGATCAATGAAATCATCATTTTCGATGCCTCGTTCCATCAGCGGGAAATGTGTCTGTTCAAAATACAGGCTCCCCTTTTTCAATAATCCCAATTCCAGGCCTTCATCATCAAAAATCAGCCAATCTTCATCCTGTTTCTCCAGGTTGGTATAAAAAGGAATTTCACAAGGGGTTCCATCGGGCAAGACCCATGGCTTCCAGTCTTCATCATGCAGCAAAAAACCGCGGCCCATTTCAACGGTGTCTATACTGAACAGGTCCAGGACATCCTCATCCACTATGGCAAGTTGCTGGACCATATCGTAAACCCTGATGGGTTTGTCCGGCAATCCCAGGTGCTTTCGCAGTTTGGCATAGGCGATGGCAGCTATGCCCGAGGATCTGTGTCCACCCAGATCAACAGGTACCCGATCGGTCTCCCTGTGGTTCAGTGCTGATAGTACTCTCTCTCTTGGATTCATGATTAATGAGCTTTTGGTTTAATTGTCGATGTATGGCACCCAGTCCCCTGCCTCATGGACAGAATGACGTTCCCTGACTGGTGACCAGCTCTTTTCTTACCGGCAGTTTCTCCCTTCCTGTCAGGTTTGGAAGCATATTATATGATTTAGTTCAGTATCATGGAACCGCTAATTTAAGACAATCAGCCTGAAACTGCTGCGGGTATTTGAACAATTATGGTATTTAGGAGACTGGTACAATCGCTATTGCAGCACAAAATGGTAGGTAATGGTGCCGGTCTGGGTGTAGGCGGCATCGGCCTTGGCGTTGAACCTGGCTTTGAGGGCGGCTTTGCGGGCAGCTTCCAGCAGGTTCTCGTCCAGTATGTTGGTACCCTTGTAACCGGGTTCGGCACTGATCACCTTGCCTTCCCTGTCCACCCGGATCCTGACCACGATGGTGCCTGATACCTGTGTGTTGTATTCCGGTTTGGGAAGGGATACAGGGTTACGACCGGCCAGGCTGAAATTAATTCCGCCCCCTCCGGAGCTGAGTCCGTCTGCATAATTATCCGAGTCAGGGGTGCCGGTAATGCTTCCCTGGTTGCCCTGGCCCTCGGTAATGCCTTCTGATCCGGTGGCATCAGTGTTTTTTCGGCCCCTGTAAAGGGCACGTTCATTAACCTTGGGCGGTGCTTCCTCCGGGGGAGGGGGCTGCGGCTCTTCCACAGGTTTGACGTTCTCTCTGGGCGTGATGACTTCTTCCTTTTTTTCAACCTGTGGTTTTTCCTGTGGTTTTTCTCTGACAACAGGTGCCTCCTCAAAATCCTGGCTAATGATCTCTTCCGTACTTTCCGTGGGCATCACCGCTTCCTGGGGTGGAGGTGTTGATTCTTCAGGGATCTCACTGTACATGGGCTCCTCGTCACCGGCTCCAAACTCATCTGTACCGAAATTGATCAGGATGCCCTCTTCTTCGGGCAGGGGCAGGGGGGTGGCGAAACCAAAAAGGAGGGCAAAGGCCAGGAGGCCTGCGTGGAACACAACGGTTCCTACTATTCCTTTTCTGCTTTTTGCCATGCTCTAAGCTATCTGGGCGAGGTAGCCAGGATGAGCTTGTACCGGTTGTCCTTGGCAATGTTCATCACCTTGACGACCTCTTTCATGGGTACATTTTCATCGACATGCAATGAGATCGTCGGTTCAGGTTCATCCTTCAACCTGCTGTAAAGTTCACTCTCCAGTTGTGCGATACTTACCCGCTTGGTCTCTATATAGAACTGGGCATCGCGGGTGATTGAAACAGTAGTGATAGGATTGGCAACTGTCTGATGTTTGCTCTGGGGCAATAACAGCTTCAGTGCATTGGGTGCAATGAGTGTGGAAGTGATCATGAAAAAGATCAGTAACAGGAATACTATGTCCGTCATGCCGGACATGCTGAACTGGACACTTACCTTATTTCTCGAACTGAGTGCCATACTATCTTTGTGCTGGTTCGTTGAGGAGGTCCAGGAACTCCGTGGTATGAGCCTCCAGTTTATTGACCACTTTTTCCACCCTTGCCACGAGGATATTGTAGGCAAAATAGGCTACGATCCCGACGATCAGTCCAGCCACAGTAGTGATCAAAGCTGTATAGATCCCGTTTGAGAGCAGGGAGACATCTATATTGCTCCCGGCCATCGACATGTCATAGAACGCCCGGATCATACCCATTACCGTACCCAGGAAGCCGATCATCGGGGCACCTCCGGCAACCGTTGCCAGGGTAGGTAATCCCTTCTCCAGCTTATAGATTTCCAGTTTGCCGGTGTTCTCAATGGCACCGTTTATATCGGCCAGGGGCCTGCCAATGCGTTGTATCCCTTTTTCAATCATCCTGGCCGTAGGATTTATATAGGACTGGCAAAGGGTAAGTGCATTATCCACTTTTCCGTCATGAATATAATCCCGGATACGGTTCATAAAATTGGTGTCTATCTGTGCTGCTTTCTTGATGGCGAAAAAACGCTCGAAGAATATATAAACTGCGATTACAGATAAGAGGATGATGGGCAGCATTACCCAGCCCCCCTTCATGGCGAGCTCCCAGTAAGACATTCTTATTTCACCTGCCATATCAGTGGCAGCTGTATCTGCAACGCTGACCTGTAAGAATAACAAGAGGTTCATGTACGTTCCTTTTTAATCCGGTTAAAGATATTTATAAAAACGGTATCGGGACCAGTTTATTACTGGCTGTTTTAAAATAATTATGCACAGCCTGTTATAAGGCGAACATGAGGTAATAAACGGCTGCACCTGCGAAGTAACCTGCCATGGCAAGCAGGCTGATGCGTTTCATATACCATATGAAGTCGATATTTTCCATGCCCATGGCAGCCACACCGGCGGCTGAACCGATGATCAGGATACTTCCGCCGGTTCCGGCCGTATAGGCAAGGAACTCCCAGAACTGGCCATTGATCATGAAAAAGGCTTCATAGCCTGTAGATCCTGCGGGAGCGATGTCGTACATCCCCATAGCCCCTGCAACCAGGGGGACATTATCAACGATAGCCGAGAGCAGACCGATGATGAGGTCGATGAAATAGATCTTTTGATCATCCGGAATATCCATCCCGTCGAGGGTTTTCGCCAGCAGGTCCAGGTGCCCGGCGGACTGGAGCGCGGTAACAGCTGTAAGTATCCCCAGGAAGAATAGTACGGTCGGTGTATCAACTTTCTTAAGTACCCTGGAGACCAGCAGCTGGGCCCGCATTCCCCTGGCATGCCTGCGGTGCAGTATTTCGGTTGTGATCCAGATAATACTGAGGCTGAAAAGCATACCCAGGTAAGGTGGTAGATGGGTTACCGTTTTAAACACGGGGACGAAGAGGAGTCCGGTTACACCCATGATCAACAGGAGCCTGCGTTCAAAATTGGTAATGGATTCATTTGACAGTAATTCTTTTTCGCTCAGGGCCGGCCTGTCCAGGTTGCCTTTGGGGTAGAAGAAGCTCACGATCAGCAAAGGTACGATCAAGGTTGCCAGGCTGGGCAAGAGCACATCGACGATGATCCTCACCGTGGTTACCTGTCCGCCGATCCACAACATGATGGTGGTAACATCCCCGATGGGTGACCAGGCACCACCGGCATTTGCGGCCAGGACCACCATGGCTGCCATGAACCATCGGTCCTGCTGCCTGTCGATCAGCTTTCTCAGCAGGGCGACCATCACAATGGTGGTGGTCAGGTTATCCAGGGCAGCTGACATAAAGAATGTCAGGATGCTGAGAATCCACATCAGCTTGATCTTGTTGGTCGTTTTGATCTTATCAGTGATCAGTTTAAAACCTTCATGTGAATCCACCATTTCAACAATGGTCATGGCTCCCAGCAGGAAGAACAGGATCTGTGAGATTTCACCCAGGTGGAAAGTGATCTCATGATGTGCTATAAAATCGATGTAACTTTCATGCGGATTTTCGTGCATGAATTCTTTGAATGCAGCACTGTTGGGAAGGATGCTATCAGCCGCCAGGATATATATGGCCCAGAGTAGGACGCCGGTAAGCAGGGCGGATGCTGCTTTATCGACCTTTAAGGGATGTTCCAGGGCAATGGCAGTATAACCCAGAACGAAAACGACGGCCATTATCACAAACATTACCGCTGATTTTTGGGGTTAAAAATGGCAAATATAGGAAAAAAGCGGACAGAAAAACCTGCTTATTCAATATCAGTTGTGCTGTCACTGACATTTTTCTTCTCCTTGTCCTTCTTTTTCTTTTTTGACCCCCTGAAAACGTTCAGATAACGTCTACCCAGTTCACCAAAACTGTTGAAGTCCTCCCGGTAAACGAACCCCACTCCCTGGGTATAGGGTGCACTGTTATAAAGCTGATCGTAGTTATACCTGTTAAAAGCTTTAAGGCGGATTTTCCCGTTGTCTGTCAGTTTCACGTCTACATCGAAATCCCCGGCGATGGTATTTGTGCGCTGATTGGGACCTGTTTCGGGAGCCTTGTCAGAAACATCCACATTGGTATGGATGGTTACCCTGTCATCAAAGATCTGTGTGCTGAGGGCTACCTCGACCTGGTCACTTGAAATTTCATCCCCCGGCCGGTAATTCACACCAATATCAAAATCATTGCTGATCTGGGACAGCCAGTTGCTGAGCTGGTTGGAGAGAAGCTCGCTGGCAGTGACACCGGCCATGCCGGCACCCGTAGTTCCGGATCCGCCCGACAAATTGATGGGAGCGGAGAAATTATTGATCACCAGGAGGGATAGGAATTGTTTGGTGAGTTCTTCCTCGGTACTGATGGCATTTCTTACGACATTCCTGGTTTCTTCCTCGGCCGTTGGCATCTCGATTTTAAAACTGAGAAGGGGATTCAGCAGGTTGCCCTCCATGACCAGATGACATTGCACAGGCATACGCTTCTGGAGGTTTTCGGGAGGCTGTGGCACCAGTACCCCCGGTACCGCCCTGGTGTCATATATGGCATTCATCTTGATCACTGCCCCGGTGGGGTCCCCGTTCCAGGTGATCCTTCCTCCCTGTTGAACACTCAGCCTTTTATTGATAATATTCTGCAGTGTAAAAAGGTAATCTCCGCGGTCAATGATGTACTCACCGAATATCTCGAAATCATTTTGGGGATCTATGGTTAGCTTGATGTTACCGGCACCATTCGCCGACATGATATCACCTACCTTTGGGTCGAAAATAATTTCAACTGTGGCATCTTGGGTGACTTCCAAATCGAAATCAAGTCTTAAGCCGGTCAGGTCAACCGTATAGCGCTGGTCTACCTCTTCTTCTTCGACTACCAGTGAATCAGGCTGGATGAAAGTGATGAAATTATTCTCCTGAAGATCGCGGCCCTGGTTGATGGGGATAAATATATGTGTGCCTTTTTCCGTTTTAGCAGAAACGACCAGGCGCAGGTTGCCGGGCTGGCCAACAAACCTGACCAGTCCGCTTGCCATGGCATCACCATAGAATGACTGGTTGTGGATTTCGCGGGTACGCAGAAAATTGAAATTATCAGCCCTGAGGCTTAAATCAAAATCAAAATCCCGGAAATACCGGTTTTTGATCATACCTTCCATGACGGATCTGTTCCCGGTTTCATCGAAAAGCTCAAAATCCCTTATTATCAAGTTGTTGTCTCTGACCTCAATGTCATTTGTAAAACTGTATATGGCCTGAAGGTATTCTACCCGGAGTGACGTTTTTTGCATATTCAATGAACCGTTGACCATGGGTTTATCTGTATAGCCACCGATTTGTAATTGTCCGCTTGCCAACCCTTCGAGATCACTGATCATGCCCCTGGTGTAGGGCTCAAAGATCTCCAGCTTAAGCTTGTCAAGGGCCAGGACAAAATTGATCTTCCTGTTTTCAGGGAAATAATCCCCACTGATATCCACGGTTTTCAGTTTTCCCCTCATGGCTTCCATTTCGAGACGGATCTTCTGTTCAGGGTTAATCCACCTGGCATGTATTGTGGTATTGCCAAGTTCTTCTCCGTTAATGATCAGATGATCTATATTGATATCCGAAAGGAGCATAGGATTGTTATATACATCTGATATGGTGGATGTTCCAATCAGGATACCGTCCAGGTTCAATCCGGATTTACTGGTGACCTGGTTCAGATGTTCAAGGTCAAGGTCCGTAAAATTAAAATGCAGTTCGTCTGCGGGTTGTCTTGAAAGTGTGCCATTGATGGCAAGAGATTGTGTGTTGTGACTGATCCGCAGGCCATGAAACTCCACTGAGGAGGTATCGATGGTGATCCCCGATTGATCCAGGTCCCAGATCGTATCCCTGATAAAGATCCTGCCCGGATTGAAATGTATGTCCATCCTGGGAATTTTATAGGATGGACGGTATAGGAAGGAAGCAAATCCACTGATGTCACCCTTGGAAATGTCCTCCGGATACTTGTTGTCCCACAGCAGACTGTAAATCAGACTGTCATTGTCAATATCCCAGTGGAATCTGATATTCTCCATATTGATCACCGATCCTGAAACCATGGATCCGCAGGTGGTCCGGAAATGAGCCGTTGAATCATTGGTTACCAGGCTAATTTCAAGGTTGTCCCATGTATTCTCATTATACCGGAAACTGGGGAGATCCCCTTCCAGGTTAAACTCATAAATGGCAGGGTTATAATTCCCGTAGATCTTCGAATTCCTGGCAAACTCAATTTCCGGGGAAAAGAAATCCGTAATGGGATAGGTATTTTTCAGATGGAATTCATAACGGAAGTTGTTGAAACTTTCATCCTCCGGGTCCGGATTTTTCTTTATAATGTCCCTGAATGCAGGTAAGTGATGGGCCAGCAGCCTGCCGGTGGCTTTTCCAATATCCTCGAATTCATACTGGCCATTGATCTCTGCATCCACCAGGTCAGATTTCAGGATCATGCGGTTGCTGTCAGGGCGGTGTTGTGCATAGAGGTTGAAATTGTAGATCTGAATCTGTTTGTCCTGTTTTTGAAAAAGGGAATTCACAAGGTTGATCTCCCCGTCAAATTCATCAATGTCAGATCCTCTAAAGTTTGCCCTCAGGTAACAGGACAGTGTGTATGTCGGATCTGTGGTTGCAAGATTCAGGGGATAAAGCCTCGCCCTGTCCACGTTCGCCGTGAAATCAAATACCGGAAGGGTGTCGTTGATATCAAGCTTCCCGAAGAATTCCATCTGCAGGTTGGGATCCCTTACAGAAAATGATCCGTCGAATTTCCTGTTCGAAAGGTCGCCCTGGAAGTTTATATGCTGGTATTCGTATTTGTTAAACTCAACCTTTGAAATATGTCCGTCCATCCGGGCACCCAGGGACCCTCCTTGGTAACTTGTGCCCTCTACCTGTGCATTCATGCTCAGCTTGCCGGCCATATCCCCCAGGTCCGTCAGCCTGGCAAGGTCAAAGTCTTCGGTATTTAATTTTCCACTGAAATGTACATTCTCCATGGGATCGGGCCGGATAGACAGGTCTGTGGAAAGCTGCCCGACATCGGTGATCAGGGTACCATATGATACAAAGTCGTTGTAGAAGCCTGCAAATTTACCGTGGTAGGTTATGTCTCCAAGATGAGAAAATTGCTCGGAAAGATCCACCGTTTCACCGGGTTCTCCCGGTTTTTGGAAGGACTCGATATCAGCCACTGTGGTTGTCAGGTTACGGATGTCAAAATACATGAATGTTTCCTGGATATCTGGCAGGCCATTCAGGTCAAAATTTCCGCGGAATACCGTATGATTGCCGTATTCCAAAAGAATGTTTTCCCCCTTGAAGCTATTCAGTCTGCCACGGAGGGTCCCGGTAATGTTAACAGTTTTATCAATCCCATGCAGGAATGATGCCCAATAGGCAGCGTCCGCCATATTGATCCTGCAAGGCAGAAAGTTGAAATTCAGTTTTACCTTGGATGAAAATCCTTTATTACCAAAATCCTTCCAGCTGTTAAAAGTAAAATCCAGCCTGTCTGCCCTGATATCGGAATCATCCAGAATGATATGCAGATCCTTGAATTTCATGAATGCCCGGTTGAGGCTCATAAGCGCGGAAAGATCATGCATCACACATCCGCTCTTATCTCTGAAACCCAGACGCTTGATCAGGAATTGAACGGAATCGGAGAGTACCCTGAGATCCTTGATCTGCAGATCCATGCCGGCAAAATCCATATCCGTGAAATTCACTCCGTAATCCGGTTCCCTGGGATTAAAATGGTTTTCATATTTGAATCTTGATCGCGCAAAGTCAATATTGTGGATGGTAACCTTCCATCTGACTTTGGTTGAATCAGGTGGCTTTTTCAGGGCCTGTGTGATAAATTTAAGGTTAATGGTCCTGGTAGTGTCGGTGGACAGCCTGATGGTGGCATCCTCGAATTTCAGCCTGCTTAACTCAATCCTGTTGGACGTTGGACTGAAAGTTTTCAGGGTGGCAATCATGCTGGGGGCATAGAGCAGGGTATCCAGGTACTGGTCTTTTAGCATAACCTCCTTCAATACCACCCGGTTGAACAGGATCATGTCCATTGATTCAATGGAAAAATCAGCCTGCAGATTTTCAGAGATGGTAGTAGCAATCCTCTTGGCAAGATATGTCTGGATCCTGCTGTTCTGAAGGATCATAAATGCCGTTGCCGGAATGGCAAAAATCCCCAGCACAATGATCACCAGTATTTTCAGTAATTTTTTTATAATTTCGCCTCTTTAATATCCTGAAATTAAAATGATTCCGGACCGGCAAATCATGGTATGTGCGGGTCCCTGAATTCCAAACGTAAATTAAAGAAAAATAGTTCAACTACCCTCATTTACTAGCAATTAAGATGCCAGTAATTATTCTCGGAATAGAATCTTCATGCGATGATACCGCAGCAGCAGTTGTCCAGGATGGCGTCCTGTTGTCAAATATAGTGGCAGATCAGGAGGTACACCGTAAGTACGGGGGGGTTGTCCCGGAGCTTGCTTCCAGGGCGCATCAGCAAAATATAGTACCCGTAGTGGACCAGGCTTTGAAAATGGCAGGGATAAAGTCGGGGGATCTCTCAGCTGTGGCTTTTACCAAGGGACCCGGACTCCTGGGATCATTGCTGGTAGGGGGAGCTTTTGCAAAGGGACTTGCCCTGGCAGAAGACATTCCGCTGGTAGAGGTCAATCACCTGCAGGCACATATCCTGGTTCATTTTCTGAAACAACCGGGCACGGATGTCAGCATGCCTGTATTCCCATTCCTCTGTCTACTTGTCTCCGGAGGTCATACACAGCTGATTGTTGTGAGGGATTATCTCGATGTGGAAATCATCGGCAAGACTATCGATGATGCGGCCGGTGAAGCTTTTGATAAATGTGCCAAGGTAATGGGACTCCCCTATCCCGGCGGCCCGCTGGTTGACCGCTATGCACGCGACGGCAATGCGGATGCCTTTGCCTTTACGAAACCGGCCATAACGGGACTGGATTATAGTTTCAGCGGATTGAAAACGGCATTTTTGTATTTCATAAGGGACCGCCTGAAAGAAAATGAGGACTTTATCGATCAATACCGGAACGACCTCTGTGCCTCCGTTCAGAAAACAATTGTCGAGATCCTTACCGATAAGCTTGAAAAGGCATTTTCACAAACCGGTATCAGGGAGATTGCCCTTGCAGGAGGTGTCTCTGCCAATAGCGGATTGCGCGAACGGATAAAAAAGCTTGCCCAAAATCATGGCTGGAAGGTTTACGTTCCGGATATCGGCCTGACCACAGACAATGCTGCCATGATAGCCATGACCGGATATTTTAAGTTCCTGGCCGGAGAATTTGCCGGACTAGACAGCTCACCCCTGGCAAGGTTACCGCTTTGAGCACTGGTTGGCCGGGATGGAAGGACGTTTCATAATGTTTGAAAAAGTATTATATTTAAATTTCGATTGTAAATCATGGAACTCATCTCACTAGAAAGCACGAAAAAAACGCCCAATGTTCTGCTGGATCCATCCGGGAAGATCAGGATTGGCGGGCGTTCAATCCCGGAAGATGCTTCCAAGTTCTATGATAACATCCTGAACTGGGTGCTCGATTACTGTCATACACCCAGTGACTCCACCATTGTGGATATTGAGCTGGAGTATTTTAACAGCGGTTCAGCAAAGTTCGTTATGCAGATCCTGCGTGAACTCAGTGAGCTGCTCACTGAAGGCAAGGACCTGAAGGTTAACTGGTATTATGAAGAAGGAGATGATGATATCCTGGAACGTGGTGAATACTATTCGAGTATACTCGACCTGGAGATCAACTTCATAGAGACAGATTAACCCCCGTATCATTTATCTAAGACTGTCATAGAACCTGATGAGCTGGACCAGTCCGGCATCGGTTTTCAGGTCGGGTTTCTCCTGTTTGATGTATTTCTCGAGTTCGTCACCCTTATCCTCCAGGATCTCCAGCACGGATTTCTTCTTGGGTTTAAGCATCTGGAGTTCATTATCAGCCGTTTTGATATAATAGGAATGACGGTCATGGTATTCATCATACCTCCTGTCCTGGCTGTAAGCACCTCCATAATCTGCCTCTTTGAATTCCTTGAAGTATCTTTTGAAGAGGGTTGAGTTTTCATCATAAAGGACCTCCAGGAAAACACGTTTTTTAAGTTTCACGACAAAGACCTGCTTGAAGAGCATGATCCTGTCCTGTTCGGGGAAGACCTCGAAATAGTCTATCTGGCTGCTGTTCAGCAGATAAACAGATTCGCCGGCTGCATATTCCAGCCGATCGTTATGACAGTCATAGTTCAGCAGTGTACCATTAACCCTAAGCTTATTGGCATAATATATATTCCCTTTCTCGAAATCCTTGAAAACATAGGGAGAGCCAATGGTACCGTAGGCATTTGCCGACTTTGTCCGGAGGAGACGATTGGAAGGATTCATAAGATCAATGTTGGTGACTTCATAAGCGGCAGATCCGGGGACAGACTGTCCGGATACTACCAGGGACAGGTACAGGAATAAAAGAAATATGGTTGATTTCATGGTCTGATAAATGATTTGTTAAAATTCAATATTAAATACGGTACCGGATTCATCCGACTGGAAATGGATGGATCCTTTATGCAATCTCATGATCTGTTTAGACAGGCTCAGGCCGATCCCTGATCCTTTCTTCTTGGTGGTGTAAAACGGAATGAACACCTTTTCAAGATCTTCGGCATCAATCCCTTTCCCGTTATCCCTGACGTGAATAATGACCTTCTCGTTCCTGGATTCGGCAGACAGCACAATGGACTTCTCCTCCCTTTCCCTTACCGCTTCCATGGCATTTTTTATCAGGTTGATCAGGACCTGCTGGATCATCATAGAATCGGCACATATGGTCATCTGATGGGCGGGGACCTGGACATGGTAATCAATATTCTCTGCAGCCATGTCCTTTTTAAACAGCCTGTGCATGTGGTTTAACAGGAATTCTACGGAAATATCCTCAAACACGGGTTTGGGGAGCCGGGTCAGATGCTTGTAATCTGATACAAAATTCAGTAATCCCTTGCTTCGTTCTTCGATGGTCTCAAGGCTTGAATACATATCATCCAGGTCATCCCTGCTTATGGTATCCAGTTCCCTCCGCCGGCCTTCCTCATCTGTTAACATTTCATTGATCGCAGCACTCAGGGATGAGACCGGTGTAACCGAATTCATGATCTCATGTGTCAGTACCCGGATCAACTTCTGCCAGGAATCAAGTTCCTGTTCTTCCAGCTCCTGCCTTATGTTCTGCAGGGAAACCAGTTTGAACTTTTCCTGCCTTACACGGAATTCTGTCACATGCACGGATAGTTGCAGCAATTCCCCTTCCCTGTTGATCTTGATGACTTCCCGCTGGCCAGCCCTCAGATTGACCATCAATTGATGGAGGGTGGGGTGAATGGATTTCAGCGGTTCAAGATTTTCCACTTTGGCTTTCCTGAAAAGAACAGCTGCAGCCTGGTTAAAGAGGAAGACCTTCCCCGCATTGTTGAAACAGACCAGGGCTATATTAATATGTTCAATGACGGTCTGCAGGTACTGATACTGGGCGGCCTGGTCCATCCTGGCCCCCCGGTACTGGTCCAGTATCTCATTGAAACTTGATTCAAGGTCCCTGAAGGACTTTTCATAGAATTTCCCGCTGTAAGATGTGGTAAAATCCTGTTGCTTTAAAGCTTCCAGAAGGTTGGCAAATTCCCGGTTTGATCGATCGATAAACCGGAACAGATCAACCATGAGCAATATCACAATGAGTGCAGAAACCCCTGTTGCCGCATACCACTTTTCCTGACCCAGGGCATAAAACATGAATGCCATGACCAGACCGGTTACAATGATCCTGCCAGCGATGCGTAAACGGTAACTACGAAATGCCATATTTCGTCATTTTACGGTAAAGGGTGGTCCTTGCCATTCCCAGCTCATCTGATGCCTTGCTGATGTTGTAACGGTGTTTCTCAAGGGCCTGTTGTATGGTTTGTTTTTCCACATCTTCCATCCTGAAACCAACAGGTTCTGCGCTGCGGCTGGTTTCCTGCATGATCAGAAAATCGGAAGGTTTTAGTATATCCTTGTCACTCAGGATGATAGCTCTTTCGATAACATGTTGTAATTCACGGATGTTTCCCGGCCATGGGTATGTGCCGAGCTTCTGGTAAACATCCTGATGCAGGGAGATCCCTGATTTGTTATATTTCTGGGCAAAATGTCTGGTGAAGTGATCGGTCAGCAGTGGTATGTCGGATCGTCTCTCACGCAATGGAGGCACCTTTATTTCAACGGTATTGATCCTGTACAGGAGGTCCTCTCTGAAGGTTTTCTCCTGGACCATCATGTAAAGGGGCATGTTGGTAGCACAGATGAGGCGGATGTTGATAGGGGTTTCCCTGCTGGATCCAACGCGGTTTATCACCCTGTTCTGGACAACCGAGAGTAATTTTGATTGCAGTGGCAGGGACAGGTTGCCAATCTCGTCAAGGAACAGTGTGCCTCCGGAAGCCACCTCAAATCGTCCGCTGCGATCTTCCCCGGCATCGGTGAAAGCGCCCTTTACATGTCCGAATAGTTCACTCTCAAAGAGGGTTTCCGGGATGGCTCCCAGGTCAACGGAAACGAAGATCTCCTGTGCACGTTCCGACCCCCTGTGCAGGGCCCTGGCAATCAGTTCTTTTCCCGTGCCATTTTCCCCCAGGATCAATACATTGGCGTCTGTCTTTGCCACCTTGTTGATGGTATCGAAGACAGCCTTCATTTGGTCAGATCTGCCGATGATCTCGCTGAATTCCTGGTCCAGGTCCTGATGTAAAAGTTCCTGTTTCCTGCGTAATTCAATGATCTCTCTTCTGGATTGGCTGAGGCGGTAAGCATTGATGACCGTGGCCATCAGCTTCTGGTTATCCCAGGGTTTGACGATAAAATCTGCAGCACCTTCTTTCATGGCTTCTACAGCAAGGTCAATATCCCCATAGGCCGTCATCATGATGACATGTGCTGATTCATCCCTCTTTCTGATCTCGCGCAGCCATTTCATCCCTTCTTTACCGCTGGTGGCCCCCGCGCTGAAATTCATATCAAGCAGGATGATATCAAAGAGCTCATCCTCGAGAAGTTGAATGATCATTGCTGGATCGGTCTCTGTTTTGATCAATCCGAACTGTTTTTTAAGGACAACCCGGGTAGTCAGCAGGATATCCCTGTCATCATCGATGACCAGTATTTTACCTGGTTTTGTATTCATCAGCGTTATCAAGATATCAATTGTTTCAGTTTGAAACAAAAAAATGTAGCAATTTGCAACAAAAAGACAGATTGAATATCCGGTTCTCAGATTATAATGAACAGAATTTGAGGTAAATATCAGCTGTGGTATATAAATTGTAAAAGACCATGCAATGTACACTTAAACTGTCCTGTCATGATACAAACCAAAGAACTTGTCAAGGTTTTTCGTACCGATGAAGTTGAAACAACTGCCCTGAACAAAGTGGACCTGGATGTAAAATCCGGAGAATTTGTCGCTGTTATGGGACCCTCCGGCTGTGGTAAATCAACGCTTTTGAATATTCTGGGACTGCTCGATAATCCGACTGAGGGAGAATTATATTTTGATGGAGCAGAGGTATCAAAATTCAAGGAGCGGCAACGTACCAATCTCAGGAAGGGCAATATCGGGTTTGTTTTCCAGAGTTTTAACCTGATCGATGAATTAACGGTTTATGAGAATGTTGAATTGCCCCTGCTCTATTTGAAGGTAAGCGGTTCAGAAAGAAAACAGAAGGTGAATGAGGTCCTCGACAGGATGAAGATATCCCACCGCAAGAAACATTTCCCGCAACAACTCAGTGGCGGCCAGCAACAGCGTGTTGCCATTGCCAGGGCGGTGGTATCCAAACCCAAACTGATCCTGGCTGATGAGCCAACGGGAAACCTTGATTCCGCAAACGGTGAAGAGGTGATGAACCTGCTCACAGAATTGAACAAGGAAGGTACTACCATCGTTATGGTCACCCACTCACCCAGTGATGCGGAGAAGGCTCACAGGATTGTTCAGCTTTTCGACGGGCATATTGTCACGGAGAATATCAAAAAGATCCTGTAACACAACATTTAATCAGGATCCAGACAATGATAACAAAATAATTTAATGCGATGCTTCGTAACTATTTAAAAACCGCCATCCGGAATCTGATGCGCAATCCCCTGTATACGCTGATCAATATCTTCGGACTGTCCATCGGGATTACCTGCAGCCTGCTGATCCTGATCTTTATCAAGCATGAATTCAGTTTCGACCGGTTCCATGAAAAAAAGGACTACCTGCACAGGGTTGTTTTTGAATTTGTGAATCCGGAAGGAATTACCATGACCCCGCAGATGACAGCTCCGGTGGGACCGGCCATGGTGGAGGCTTTTCCGGAGGTAGTGCGCAGTACGCGGTTTTCGTACCGGGAAGACGGTTATTTTTCATACCAGGGGAAAGCTTACAGGGAAGAAGGGTTGTACTATGCCGATTCCTCCCTTTTTGAAATGTTCTCCTTCGAGTTGCTGGCAGGAAATCCGAATACCGCACTGGCAGCACCTTACTCGGTGGTCCTCGGCGAAGAGACTGCACAGCGGATCTTCGGAGACAGTGATCCCATTGGAGAAGCGATCCGCTGGAATAACCGGGATGACCTGATCATTACAGGGGTGGTCAAGACACCGCCCGCTAATTCCCACCTGCAGTTCAGTTCCCTGATTTCATTTTCCAGCCGTTACCAGGACAGAAGGTATTATATGGACTGGAATGGAGGGATGCAGTATTATCACTACCTGGAATTGGTCCCGGGGGCCGATGTTGAAACACTGGAGGCCAAATTCCCTGATTTCATGTATGAAGGCATAAACCATTTATTGGAAAGTGCCGGGGCATCCATCAATGCTTCCCTGCAGCCCATCGAAAAAATTCACCTGAGATCGGGCTATGTCGCGGAGATCGGTCCCACCGGAAGCATGGCCAACATTTATATATATGCTGCCATTGCCATTTTTATCTTGTTAATCGCCTGCATCAATTTCATGAACCTGACCACGGCAATGGCCACCAAACGGGCGAAGGAAGTCGGCATGCGCAAGGTATTCGGGGCAGCCCGGACAAATCTGATCAGGCAGTTTCTCGGCGAATCCATCGTGATGAGTATCATTGGACTGGTGATTGCCCTAGTCCTGATAGAGATCCTGCTGCCTGCCTTTGGTAACATCGTTAGCAGGCAGCTTGAACTCTACCAGTGGTCCAACCTGGACCTGTTGCTGGGCATTCCCCTACTTGTCCTGCTTGTGGGTACGGTGGCCGGCAGCTACCCGGCTTTTTACCTGTCAGCCTTCAAGCCCGTAAGCGTTTTAAAAGGGCTGTTCAAAAGTCAAAAAAGTTATTCGGGGGTGCGGAACTCCCTGGTCCTGATCCAATTTGCCATCAGCATTGTACTCATTATATGTACCCTGGTAATCTATGCCCAGCTGGGTTTCATCAGGTCAAAGGACCTGGGCTTCAACAAGGATAATATCCTGATCCTGGGTTTTACCAGTGAATCTTTCAAGCAGCAATGCGAACAACTGAAGGAATCCCTTGCCAGGATCCCTGAAGTGATCAGTTCCTCCGCAACTTCCGAGGTGCCAGGTGAGGGATTTACATCCAATGGTTACCGTCCCGAGGGGTATGACCGATTCATTATGATTAGCAAGGTAGCGGTGGATTTCGATTATATCCGTACCGTTGGTCTGCAGGTAATAAATGGAAGGGATTTCTCGGAGGATTTTTCCACAGACAGGGAGGCTTATCTGGTCAATGAGGCCCTGGTACGGAAACTCGACTGGCAGGATCCGGTGGGGAAAACCATTTTCCGGGGCAGGGACCATACTGTAATCGGGGTGGTCAAGGATTTTCATTTTGCACCGGTACACCAGGAGATCGGTCCCCTGATCTTCGATATGCATCCTTACCTGGGGTATGATTATTTACTGGTCAGGTTCAGGACAGGCAACCTGCCCGGATTAATCTCGGATATCCGGAAGGCCTGGGAGAAAATCGATCCGAATGAGCCATTTGAATACCATTTCATGGATGATGTCTTCGGGCAGGTCTACAGGGCGGAACAGAGGATGGGTTCCATGCTGCTGTATTTTGCCATACTGGCCATTGTCATTGCCTGCATGGGATTATTCGGACTGGCTTTGTTCAATACAGAGCAGAGGACAAGGGAGATAGGGATCAGGAAAGTGTTCGGCTCATCTGTTTCGGGTGTGGTGCTTCTTTTATCAGGCAAGTTTTCAAGATGGGTCTTGCTGGCCAATATCCTCGCCTGGCCCGTAGCCTACCTGATCGTCAGGGAATACATGCAAATGTATGCCTACAAGATCAACCTGCCGGTCTGGATCTTTTTCCTGTCCGCGGCAGGTGTTTACGTGATCGCCCTGCTGACCATAAGCTTGCAGAGTTATAAAGCCGGGATTACCAATCCCGGAGACGCTCTCCGTTATGAGTGAGGGATCCGGCAGATGAACG
>Ga0111175_1038_pt1 | contig 24724 bp, 22 predicted proteins | sample DeeMarSWOR324_28_FD_80228 | JGI IMG/M metagenome (GOLD analysis project Ga0111175, IMG submission 80228) | Bacteroides sp. SM23_62
GCGGGACCGGTAATGCTCGAACCGGACAAAAGTTGGTTCATGGCCATGCAGTCCCTCGAACTCTTCAGCCTTATCGGGATCAGCGCAGGTGCTGCGGGACTGAAAAGTCCCATTATGTGCAATGCTGCTAACCTGGCGTATCTGAAAGAAGACTACTGCCGGTATCTGAGAACCGGGGAGCCTGGATCTGCAAGCGGTGATGATATGTTTCTCATGCTCTGGTTGAAAAAAATGCATCCAGGGTCCATAAGGTACATAACTTCTCCCGGGGCAGTTATCCGGACCCTTCCGGCCAACAACCTGTATACATTCCTGATGCAGAGATTCAGGTGGGCATCCAAGAGCAGGTTTTACCGTGATTTTCATATCTGCAGTACGGCATTGCTGGTTTTCCTGACCAATGCAAGCCTACTCGTGGTGGGTGTTTTATGTTTTATTTCTGCCCACTGGATCACGGTGTTCGGGCTGCTGATGGTGGTCAAAGGCATGATTGATTTGTTATTCATGAATGAAGTATTGAAGTATTATGGTAAAAGGAAACTACTGCTGCTGTTCTTGCCGCTTGAACTGATATATTTTATGTATGTTAGCGTTGTGGGGATAGCCAGTCAATTAACACCCTATACCTGGAAAGGACGAAACATACAGCCCTGAAATGCCGAATACCACATCCTTCAACGCATGGAACCGTTTCCTCAGGAATCCGCTTGCCCTTTCCGGTATGATCATCATCCTGATCGCATTGCTGGCTGCCATTCTGGGATATTTGATCGTTCCTGATAAGAGTCTCTATGCCAACCAGCAACATATTGAAATAGCCGCACGCAAACCCGGATTCAGGGTCCGGATGTTAAAGGTATGCAAGAATGAGCACATGGAGGACCGGGGACTGGTCAGAAGGATGCTATTTGGACAAAAAAGCCGGTTCCGGTTCATCCCCTTCAATGAAGTATCAATGATCAAAGATTCTGTGGTGGTAGTTGACTTCAATGAGGACCTTTCAGCCGTTAAATTTATCCGTTCTTTCCATCTGGCAGATGTGATCTACCCGCTTGATCCCGGGAACAAGCAAGTCCAGGTAAGGGATGGCATGGTGTCGTTCACAGATATAGACCGGGTGTTTCACCAGGTCAGTATTGAGGATCTGCAACAATCCGTCAGGGAAGAACATATCATTGAGAGGCATTTTGTCCTCGGAACTGACCGGTTTGGCAGGGATTTTTACAGCCGTCTGCTCCTGGGTACCCGTGTCTCCCTGTCGGTCGGATTTATATCCGTAAGCATTTCCCTGCTGATCGGATTGATCCTGGGAAGCGTCGCGGGTTATTTCCGTGGCCGGGCAGACGATATCATCATGTGGTTCATCAATGTGGTCTGGTCCATTCCAACCCTGTTGCTGGTCATTGCCATTACACTTGCCCTGGGAAAGGGATTCTGGCAGGTATTTGTGGCAGTGGGACTTACCATGTGGGTGGAGGTTGCCAGGGTGGTAAGGGGCCAGGTCCTGGGAATCCGTGAAAAGGAATTCATACAGGCTGCAAAATCACTTGGTTATTCCTCCGTCCGGATTCTTTTCAGGCATATATTGCCAAATGTGATTACCCCTGTCATCATTATTTCGGCTGCCAATTTTGCTTCAGCCATACTCATGGAAGCAGGCCTCAGTTTTCTCGGGATAGGTGTTCAGCCACCCATACCATCCTGGGGAACCATGATCAAGGACCATTATGGGTTTATCATTGTGAATAAGGCTTACCTGGCCTTCCTGCCCGGACTGGCAATCATGCTCATGGTACTTTCTTTTACCATGGTTGGTAATGGATTGCGTGATGCGCTGGATGTAAGAAGGGAATAATTACAGATTTCTCTTCCGTAGAAGGAGCCAGGCCAGGAATATGAAAAGGGCCGTGTAGCCAACTGCCAGCAACAGGTTCAGGTATACGGGCAGGTCCTCTGCCAGGATGCCCATTTCACGGAGGTTCAGCGTGTCAACACTGTCCGGATCCTGTTGATTGCCTGAGGAGATGGATAAAAATTCAGGCATTGGGGTAAGGTTGGAAATAACCTTCATGGGGAAATACAACCTGGTTTCAGGCGGAAAGAACAACCTGAAAACAGGTTCGATGATCAGCCGGTACAGGATGAACAGCACAATGGCCAGGGCGGTATTCCGGAAAAGGATGACCAGCAGGAAACCGGCTGACATATAGGCCACTGCCTGCACGAAATAAACCAGCAAAATATAGGTTTTCTGAACAAACATAGCCATTGTCAGGTCCCTCGTGAAAATAAACCCGAATAAAAGTGCGAAAATCAGGACCATCAGCATACTGTAAACGGCTATGGCCAGGATTAAAAACCCTTTCCCGGTCAATAAATCAAAACGGCTGAGTCCATCTATGACATGTTGCCTGAAAGTGCGGAATGTATACTCATTGCCCGTCATGACAATGACCAGGATGGCCAGCAACAGGTTGAACCAGCTTGCCACCCATGGAAAAAATTCCCAGATGTTGGGGAATTGGTAAAGGTAGTCCGTGCTGAAACCGGGGATGGTTATATCCAGCCTGGAAGTAACCAGCACCACCAGGAAAAACAAAATGAAATGCAGCAGGATGATTACCCGGAATGCCCTGTAAGACCAGATTTTCGTGTACTCGTTAAAGATAATCGATTTCATCGGCATTATTGTTTGACCAGTTCCAGGAACTGTGACTCCAGGCTCTTCTTGCGTGTTTCAAGGTGTGTAAGCACAATGCCCTGCTGATGGGCAAACTGATTGATATCCCTGGCACCGTATCCGGATTTGAGGACAATGATCAACCTGTTGCCATCCTTTTCGATGGAAGCACTCATCCCGGCCCTGACCAGCGTTGACTTCAACTTATCAGGCTCATCACATTCGACGACCACCGGATCATCTGCCGCGAGTAATTCGTGTACCCGGCCCTGGGCAATGGATTTGCCTTTTTTAAGCACCGCTACGTGGGTACAGACTTTCTCAACTTCATCGAGTATATGGCTGGCCAGGATAATGGTCTTTTGTTTCTTTGCCTCACTCTTAATGATTTCTCTTACCTCGGCGATCCCTTCCGGGTCAAGTCCATTGGCTGGTTCATCGAGGACGAGTACATCCGGGTCACCAAGCAGGACGGCAGACAGGGCCAGCCGCTGTTTCATACCCAGGGAAAGTGTATCGTATCTTGATTTTCGCCGGTCCCATAAATTCGTGAGTTTTAAAACCCGTTCAATATCTTCGATGGGTTTATTTTTTATCCGGGCCACAAGGATCAGGTTCCTGACGAGGTCCAGATAAGGGTAAAAGTTCGGCACCTCTATCAATGAACCGATGTTTTTGCGGATGGCAGCCGAGGCGGATCTGCCATACCAGTGATAGGTTCCGTTGTCAGGGGAGATCACACCGGTAATGATAGCCAGGGTGGTTGTTTTACCGCTTCCGTTGGGACCGAGGATGCCGAATACATGGCCGGCTCCGACTTCTATCGACAGGTCCTGGACGGCTATGATACGGCCGTAATGCTTGGAAATTTGCCGAATGTTTAAAATAGGTTCCAATTTGCAGTCCCTGAGAATGGTAAGTTTAAAGGCCCAGTTCTGCCATGAATTTTATCCTCATCAGCCTGATATCCTCCTCCGTATATTCATCTTCCCCGAGCTCATCCAGTGCATCATTTACAGATTCTGTTTCAGCTTCCCGAAAGTAATCAAAAACTTCTTCCTGGTGATCTTCATCCAGGACTTCATTGATATAGTAATCAAGGTTCAGCTTCGTTCCGCTGTTGACAATGGCCTCGATTTCGTCCAGCAATTTAGGCATCTCCAGATTCTTGGCCCTGGCGATATCGTCGAGCGATACCTTCCTGTCTATATTCTGGATAATATAAACCTTGAGTCCGGATTTGTTTACTACTGACTTGACGACCATATCCTGCGCCCGGATGATCTCCTTTTCATCGACATAGGTCCTGATCAATTCGATAAACTGCTTGCCATATCGCTGTGCCTTGCCCGATCCTACACCCTGAATATTCTGCAGTTCTTCCATGTTGATCGGGTACTGTATGGCCATGTCCTCCAGGGAAGGATCCTGAAAGATCACAAATGGGGGAAGGTTCAGTTCACGGGATATTTTCTTGCGAAGGTCCTTCAGGATATTGAATAATTCTTCATCAACCGTGCTGGTCTTTCCTCCCTGTGCCATGATGGCATCTTCTGTAGCCGCCTCATAATCATGATCCCTGGTTACCATCAGGCTCACAGGATTGGCAAGGTATTCATGACCCTTGGCCGTCACTTTCAACAGTCCGTAATTCTCAATATCCTTGGTGAGGAACTGGGCGACCAGGGATTGCCGGAGAACGGCATTCCAGAATTTGGTATCCTGGTCAATGCCCGAGCCAAATTCAGGGATCTTGTGATGTTTGTAGGATTTCACAGAGGAAGTGGCATTTCCGGCCAGGATATTGGCAATATGGCCTGCCTTGAATTTTTCCTTGACTGTGAGGATCAGCTGTAAGGCCTTGACAATAAAATCCTTCCCTTCTATTTCCTCTTTGGGATGGAGGCAATTATCACAATTGTCACAACTGCCATCCATGACTTCTCCAAAGTAATTCAACAATAATTTGGGTCTGCAAACAGATGATTCAGCATAGGCAACTGTTTCCAGCAACAGTTGTTTACCGATCTCCTGCTCCGCAACCGGTTTCCCCTGCATGAATTTCTCCAGTTTCTGGATGTCATTGTAGCTGTAGAAGGCAATGCAGTTACCTTCGCCACCGTCCCTGCCGGCCCTTCCGGTTTCCTGGTAATAGCCTTCCAGGCTTTTGGGGATGTCATAGTGGATCACGAAACGCACATCCGGTTTATCAATCCCCATGCCGAATGCAATGGTGGCCACGATCACATCGACCTCCTCCATCAGGAACTGATCCTGGTTGGAGGAACGGGTGGCTGAATCCATTCCGGCATGGTAGGGCAGGGCCTTAATGCCATTTACCTTGAGCGTCTCCGCCAGCTCCTCCACCTTCTTGCGGCTGAGGCAATAGATAATACCGGATTTCCCGGGATGATTCAGGATATAGCGGATGATCTCCTTGGTGGCGTTGATTTTTGGCCGTACCTCGTAATAAAGGTTCTCACGGCGGAATGAATCCTTGAATATCCGGGCATCAAGCATGTTCAGGTTCTTCTGGATATCATGCTGTACCTTGGGCGTGGCGGTAGCTGTCAAAGCGATGATGGGGGCCGTGCCGATCTGGTTGATAATGGGCCGGATGCGCCGGTATTCAGGCCTGAAATCATGACCCCATTCGGAAATACAATGGGCTTCATCAACGGCATAGAATGAGATGCTGATCTTTTTGAGGAATTCAATGTTTTCCTGCTTTGTCAATGATTCGGGTGCCACATAGAGCAATCTGGTACGCCGGGCTGAAAGATCACTTTTTACCTGCTCGATCTGAGCCTTGGACAGGGATGAATTCAGGAAATGGGCGATGCCATCATCCGTACTGAAACTCCGCATGGCATCCACCTGGTTTTTCATCAGTGCGATCAGGGGTGATATGACAATAGCGGTCCCATTCATGATTAACGACGGGAGCTGGTAGCAAAGGGATTTGCCACCTCCTGTCGGCATCAGGACAAATGAATCATCGCCGGCAAGAACGCTTCTAATGATCTCCTCCTGGTTACCTTTGAAATTATCGAAACCGAAATATTTCTTAAGGTAACCGATGAGTGATATATCAGTACTTATTGTCATTCAACTGCTACTCTATTACCCAACAATTAAGATACGAATTATTTGTGATAATTATTCTGGTGTGGGTTAATTTAACTTCTAAATAACAAGTTCTGCTAAATGAAAGGATTCTGCCTGTCCATTTAAAATATATGAATACATTTGTATTCTAAATTTAGAAAAAATCTGATTACGGATCGCTTTAGCGGACCCTTTATAACATATATCTGACAATAATAAAATTAGCATGGCAGACAAGACTGAGAATGAAATGTCATTCCTGGAGCACCTGGAGGTATTAAGATGGCATATCATACGGGCATTGTTGGGGATCCTGGTCGTCGCTATTGTGGCCTTCATTTTCAAGGATATCGTATTCAACAAGATCATCCTGGCCCCTAAATTGCCGGAATTCATAACCAACCGCCTGCTCTGTGATTTCGGCAGGACCATCAATATCCTGACGCTCTGTATCAATTCCAGGCCATTCGAGGTGATCAGCATCAAAATGGCCGGACAGTTCTCCATGCATATCATGGTATCCTTGATCGCCGGCTTTGTAGTGTCTTTCCCTTATGTATTTCACGAATTCTGGAGGTTTATCGTACCTGCCCTCTATACCAAGGAAAGAAATGTTGCCCGCGGTGCTGTTTTTTACAGTTCCCTGCTGTTCCTGCTGGGTGTAACCTTCGGCTACTTCGTGATTGTTCCCCTTTCGGTTCATTTTCTGGGTTCTTACAGTGTGAGTGAGCAGGTAACCAACCAGATCAACCTGATCTCATATGTTTCAACCGTGGCTTCAGTGGTGCTGGCTGCCGGGATCATATTTGAATTGCCCATACTTGTTTATTTTTTAAGTAAAGCGGGACTGATAACACCTGCGTTCCTGAAAAGATACCGTAAGCATTCACTCGTACTGATACTCGCCCTGTCTGCCATTATCACCCCGCCCGATATTTTCAGCCAGATTCTAGTGGCATTTCCACTGATATTCCTCTACGAGGTAGGCATTGGCATATCCAAGAGAATCCTCGCAAAGAGGGAAGAGGAACTGGCGGAAAGCGACGAAACATAATCTAAAAAAAGCCGTTATTTATTAGCTAAAGATCATCCAATGAGACTGCACACCAGTAAACTTGTCAAGAGGTACCGGGCAAGGACCGTGGTGAAGAGGGTATCCATCGAGGTGGAACAGGGTGAGATCGTTGGTTTGCTTGGTCCCAATGGAGCCGGGAAGACGACGACTTTTTATATGATTGTGGGACTGATATCCCCGAATGACGGGAAGATCTTCGTTGATGATGTGGAGATCACCAAGGAACCGGTTTATAAGAGAGCAAGGCTGGGCATCGGATACCTGTCTCAGGAAGCCTCGGTCTTCAGGAAACTTTCCGTGGAGGACAATCTCATGGCAGTGCTTGAAATGTCCAGCCTGACAAAGGATGAGCAAAGGGCCAGGGTGGAGGAGCTATTGAATGAATTCGGACTGGCGAAAATAAGGAAAAGCCTGGGCATACAGCTTTCCGGGGGAGAACGAAGGCGAACGGAAATCGCCAGGGCCCTTGCACTCAGTCCCAAGTTCATCCTCCTCGACGAACCATTCGCCGGGGTTGACCCCATTGCGGTGGAGGATATCCAGCAGATTGTTAAAAATTTGAAGACCAAAAATATCGGGATCCTGATCACCGACCATAATGTTCATGAGACACTTTCCATTACCGACCGGGCTTACCTGTTGTTCGAGGGAAATATACTCAAATCGGGAACTTCCTATGAACTGGCCCAGGATGAACAGGTAAGAAGGGTTTACCTGGGCAAGAATTTCGAGCTGAGATAGGTGCTTTGTCGAGCATCTTCAGGATCGCGTTGACATTTTCCCAAAAAAAGAATAAATTTGCGGCTGAAAAAAGCGGATGTGGCGGAATTGGTAGACGCGCTAGATTTAGGATCTAGTGCCTTACGGCGTGGGGGTTCGAGTCCCTTCATCCGCACCCGATAACATATCTGCCGCCATGCTGACGATGAACGGTCGAAAGTATGGCGGTTTTTAAGTAAAAATATAGTTAAAATGAATATCAGCAAGGAAAATGTAGACAATTTGAATGCCGTTCTGAAAATCCGGATTGAAAAAACGGATTATGCCGGGCGTGTTGATCAGGTCCTGAAGGATTACCGCAAGAAGGTTCAAATGGATGGATTCAGGCCCGGGAAAGTACCTGCGGGATTGGTCAGTAAGATGTACCGGAAGCCTGTAATGGTAGAAGAGATCAACAAACTGGTATCGGAATCCATTGCCAGATACCTGGCGGACGAAAAAATCAATATCCTGGGGGAACCCCTTCCCAGTGAACAGCAACCAAATGAAATAGACTGGGATACACAGACTGAATTTGAATTTGATTTTGACCTGGGACTGGCCCCTCAGCTGGATATCTCGCTGACACAGAAGGATAAGGTGCCCATGTATGAGATCAAGCTGGATGACAAAATGATCAGCGATACCAAGGAATCTTATGCCAGGAGGATGGGAAAGATGATCCCGGTCGAACAAATTGAGGGGTCTGAACTGGTGAAAGGGGATTTCATGCAGATCGACAGGGAGGGAAACCCTATTGAGGGAGGGATATTTGCGGCTGATGCTCAGTTTTCCATGGAGGTCATCAGGGATTCGACCATCAAAACCTCCTTCATGGCATGCCGGGTGGATGATACGGTCGATCTGGATATAAGGGCCGCCTTTCCCAATGATACCGAGATCTCTTCCCTGCTGAAGATAGACAAAGCAAGGGTACCGGAGATTGTACCGACCTTCCGCCTGCATATCAAGGAAATCACGAAGTTCCAGGCAGCAGAGATAAACCAGGAACTCTGGGACATGCTCTACGGCAAGGATGAAGTAAAATCAGAGGCGGAATTTGAGGGAAAAATCAAGGAAGAACTGCGCAGGGCCCTCTCCCGGGACAGTGAATACCGTTTTGGCATAGATGCCAAAAAGATGATGCTTAAAAAGCTGAAGTTCGAACTTCCGGTCGGGTTCCTCAAACGCTGGCTGGTATTGGTGAATGAGGGGAAATTTACCCACGAACAGATCGACGAGGACTTTCCCAAATTTGAAGATGACCTGAAATGGCAACTAATACGGGATCAGATCGTAAAAGACCAGGAGATCAAGGTTGAGGCTGAAGAGGTGAAGGCCCAGGCAAAGGAAATAGCAAGGATGCAGTTCCAGCAATATGGCATGATGAATATTCCTGAGGAGAACCTGGAAAACTATGCCGGGGAGATGCTGAAAAATGAAGATGAGATCAGGAAGGCCACAGAGAAGATCCTGGATAATAAGGTGATTGATTATCTCAAAGCAACGGTCAAGGTTGACAATAAACAAATTACCATGGAAAAATTCAATAAATTATTCGAGAATAGTTAAATTCGCAGGTAAACAATACGATATGAACCCGAACGAGTTTTTCAAATATGCAACAAAGCACCAGGGCATCAGCAGCATGACCCTGCAGCGCTATACCTCCATCTGGAACAACTATATTTCCCCGACCATTATCGAGGAAAGGCAATTAAACATTGCCTCGATGGACGTGTTCTCCCGCCTTATGATGGACCGGATCATCTTTCTGGGACTGCCCATAGATGATTATGTGGCGAATATTATTCAGGCCCAGTTGCTCTTCCTGGATTCATCTGATCCATCCAAGGATATACAGATCTATTTCAATACCCCGGGCGGAACTGTGCATGCAGGATTGGGGATCTATGATACCATGCAGTATATCAGCTCTGATGTGGCAAGTATATGCACCGGTATGGCAGCCTCGATGGGAGCGGTACTACTGACTGCAGGAACAAAGGGTAAACGGTCCGCACTGAAGCATTCCAGGATCATGATACACCAGCCCATGGGAGGTGCACAGGGTACGGCATCTGATATCGAGATCACAACCAGGGAGATCCTGAAAATGAAGCGGGAGCTATACCAGATCCTGGCTGATCATTCAGGTAATCCCATCGAGAAGATTGAAAAGGATTCCGATCGTGATCACTGGATGACATCCAAGGAAGCACTGGATTACGGAATGATCGATGAGGTGCTGGAAAAGGGGAAAAGCAAAAAAGATTAATCTAAATTTCATAAAATGGACCGGTGTTCTTTTTGTGGCAGGGAAAAGCGTGATACCAATCTGTTAATCGCAGGGATATCAGGCCATATCTGTGACAGTTGTATTGAGCAGGCACACAGTATCCTCCAGGAGGAACTGAAGAAGAAATCAGAGTTTGATGTAAACCAGATCAAGCTTTCAAAACCATATGAGATCAAGCATTTCCTGGATCAGTATGTCATTGGCCAGGATTATGCCAAGAAATTTATTTCTGTCGCTGTATATAATCATTACAAGCGACTGGTCCATGTCCATAAAGAGGATACCAACGAGGTCGAAATAGAAAAATCCAATATCATCCTGGTGGGTGAAACCGGGACAGGCAAAACATTGCTGGCCCGTACCATAGCCAAAATGCTGCATGTACCCTTCACCATCGTTGATGCCACTGTGCTGACCGAAGCGGGTTATGTTGGTGAAGATATTGAGAGCATCCTGACACGGCTCCTGCAGGTAGCGGACTACAATGTAGAAGCGGCAGAAAAAGGGATTGTTTTTATCGATGAGATCGACAAGATCGCCCGTAAAAGCGATAATCCCTCCATTACCAGGGATGTTTCAGGAGAAGGGGTACAGCAGGGCCTGCTCAAGTTGCTGGAAGGTTCAATAGTAAACGTACCGCCACAGGGGGGAAGGAAGCATCCCGACCAGAAAATGATCCCCGTTAATACGAAAAACATACTGTTCATCTGCGGAGGAGCATTCGATGGCATTGAAAAAAAGATCGGGCAGAGGCTGAATACCAAAACCGTTGGGTATACCGCTGTTAAGGATGCCGATAAGGTTGACCGGAGCAACCTTCTGCAGTATGTTGCGCCACAGGACCTTAAGGCATTCGGCCTTATCCCTGAGATCGTGGGGCGCCTGCCTGTACTGGCATTCCTGAATCCTTTGGATAAGACTGCCCTGAGAAGTATTCTGACAGAACCCAGGAATGCCATTATCAAGCAGTATGAACTCCTGTTTGACATGGACGGCATCAAACTCAGCTTTGAGGATACCGTACTGGATTATATCGTGGAAAAATCCATAGAGTTCAAACTGGGTGCCAGGGGTCTCCGCTCTATCTGTGAAGCCATCATGATCGATGATATGTTCGATCTTCCTTCGAAAGAGGTCAAGGAGATCAACGTGGACCTGGATTACGCGAAAGAGAAATTTGAAAAATCAGATGTCAAAAGGCTGAAGGCTGCTTAATTTTATTTTGTTTATTGAACGAAAATCATTTTCTTTGATCCTACAAAGTACAGCAATGAACAATTTTACCCTTAACAACTGGTGGTGGCACATATCTGCATGGGGATCCCGTGAGTTGTGACGGCCATTGTTGAATAACAGTATAAAACAGGAAGGCTTGCCAATCACGGCAGGCCTTTTTTTATGCTTTATACCTATTCGGTACCTTGAATTAAAAAGTTTTAACAGATGCAAAAAGTAAAAATCAAAACAGCCCTAAAGCAGATCCTGGCGGATACCATCACACCTGTGAGCATATATCTGAGGGTCAGGGATATATTCCCCCAGTCCATCCTCCTGGAAAGCAGCGACTATCATTCCAACGAGGATTCCTATTCCTTCATATGCCTCCAGCCCTTTTCATCATTTACCGTTGACCAGGGGAAAATAACTGTGCAGGATGTGCATGGAGGGACCGTAATTCATGAAATCACCCAGGCAACATCGATCCCCGATGAACTGGCCGGATTCACCCAATCCTTTGAACTGGTCGATCCTGACCCGAGGATCAGGACCAATGGTTTCTTTGGTTATTCAGCCTATGATGCCATTAAATATTTCGAGGATATCAGGGTTGCCGAGAACCAGGATAGCCCTTATGCCATACCGGATTTGGTTTATTCCCTTTACAGGATCATCATAGCCATCAATCATTTCCAGAATACGCTGACCATCCTGGAAAACCAGACCGATGGATACGAAAGCCAGCTGGACTATATCCAGTCCCTGCTGTTCAACCGGAACATTGCAACCTTTCCCTTCCGCCCCAGTCAACAGGAGGAGTCCAATATGACAGATCAGGACTACATGGACATGGTCAGCAAGGGCAAGCAGCATTGTTACCGTGGGGATGTCTTTCAGATCGTGCTCTCGCGCCAGTTCAAACAGGATTTTACCGGGGATGAATTCAATGTATACCGTTGCCTGCGATCGGTGAACCCTTCCCCGTACCTGTTTTATTTTGATTTCGGGAGCTACAGGATCTTTGGTTCTTCCCCTGAGGCCCTGCTGCAGATCCAGGACAGGATAGCCTATATCCATCCGATTGCCGGCACATTCAAGCGGACCGGGGATGATGCGGTGGACCAGGATTCGGCGATCAGGCTCACCAGGGATAAAAAAGAGAATTCGGAACATATCATGCTGGTTGACCTGGCACGCAATGATCTGAGCCGCAATGCAGACCATGTTACGGTGGAAACTTTCCGTGAGATCCAGTATTACTCTCATGTGATCCACATGGTTTCCAAAGTATCCGGAATGCTGCCGAAGGATTATAATGCCATTCGTGTAATGGGGGATACATTCCCGGCCGGAACCCTTTCTGGGGCCCCGAAATACAAAGCTATGGAGCTGATTGACAGGTATGAGAACCAGCATCGCGGATATTATGGAGGGGGGATTGGTTACCTGGGATTTGACGGGGCCCTGAACCATGCCATCATGATCCGCTCATTTCTGAGCAAGAACAATTGCCTGTACTACCAGGCAGGAGCCGGCATTGTGGCAGAATCTGTCGAGGAAAACGAATTACAGGAAGTTAATAATAAACTTATGGCCCTGAAAAAAGCCATCGATATGGCAAAGGAGATCTAAGTCATGGAAAAAGTTGTGGTTATCGATAATTACGATTCTTTTACCTATAACCTGGTTCATGCACTGAACCAGATCACCGAATCGAAGGTTGATGTTTTCAGGAATGATAAGGTTGAAATGGATGCCCTGGCGGAATACACGCATTTCGTCCTGTCTCCCGGTCCCGGCATCCCTGATGAAGCTGGACTGCTGAAAGACATTATCCGGGAATATGCCCATGAAAAAAGGATGCTCGGGGTATGCCTCGGGCACCAGGCCATCGCGGAGGTTTTCGGAGGCAGCCTGATCAATATCAGCAAGGTGTTTCACGGGGTTTCAACCCGCATCCGGGTCCTGGACAGAGAAGATTACCTCTACAGGAACATCCCGTCTGAATTTGACGGGGGCCGCTATCACTCCTGGATCGTCTCAGAGAAGTACCTGCCTTCCTCCCTTCGCATCACTGCACGGGCCGAAGATGGTGAGATCATGGGCATGAGACACAATGAGTATGATGTAAAGGGGGTACAGTACCACCCGGAATCTGTTCTTACCAAGGAGGGCATGGCCATACTGACCAACTGGATCGTTGCATGATTTAAATGTAAAGCACGGAACCATGAAAGAAATACTGAATTATCTCTATGAACACAAGACCCTTGACAGGGAAGAAGCAAAAAAGGTCCTGACCAACATTGCCAGCGGGGTATATAATCATTCCCAGATCGCCTCCTTCATCTCGGTATACCTTATGCGGAGCATAACGGTGGATGAACTGACAGGTTTCAGGGATGCATTGCTTGACCTTTGTATGCCTGTTGATCTGTCAGCATTTGATGCCATTGATCTTTGCGGGACAGGCGGTGATGGCAAGGACACCTTCAATATCTCAACCCTGTCGACCTTTGTTGTGGCAGGAGCCGGCGTAAAAGTGGCCAAGCATGGGAACTACGGGGTATCCTCCTCCGTCGGGTCATCCAACCTGATGGAATCTGCCGGGTACAGGTTTTCCAATGACGAGTCAAAACTCAGGGCAGAGATTGATAAGGCCGGCATATGTTACATGCATGCACCGCTTTTTAACCCGGCCATGAAAAATGTGGCACCTGTCAGGAAGGAACTGGGCATGAAGACCTTTTTTAATATGCTTGGCCCCATGGTCAATCCAAGTTTCCCCTCCAGGCAGCTGGTGGGTGTTTACAGCCTGGAACTGGCCCGCCTGTATAACTACCTGTACCAGGCTGGTGACAAGGAATATGTTATCCTGCACAGCCTCGATGGATATGATGAGATATCCCTCACAGGTCCGTGCAAAGTGATCACAAGGACCATGGACAGGATCATCCAGCCTGCTGACCTTCGGTTGCCTGCCTATTCTGCCGAGCAGCTCCGCGGTGGCAGTTCTCCAGCCGATGCGATGCGGATTTTTATGGCTGTACTTCAGAATAAAGCAACTGATGCCCAGCGGGATGTGGTGGTTGCCAATGCAGGATTGGGACTCCAGGCCTGTTTTCCCGGGCGGAGTCTGGAAGATTGCCTTGGCATGGCCGGGGAATCTATCGAAAGCGGTTCGGCCCTGAAGGCTTTCGATACACTGATGGAAATGAATAAATAATGTAATTACACCGTGGATATCCTGAAAACCATAATCGCCGATAAAAGACAGGAACTGAAGTTGCAAAAGCAGAGGGTACCGATGGCCAGCCTTGAGGATTCTTTCCTTTTCAACCGGAAAACATTCTCATTGCGAGACCGGTTGGCCGATAGCAGTGCGACTGGGATCATTGCCGAGTTCAAACGAAAATCCCCATCCAGGGGACTGATCAATGAAAAGGCGGATCCGGTTAAAATAAGCAAGGGTTATGTTCAGGCGGGCGCAATCGGGTTATCAGTCTTAACGGATACAAGATATTTTGCCGGAAACCGGGAAGACCTGGTCAGGGTAAGGGAAACCAATCAATGCCCCATCCTCCGCAAGGATTTTATGATCGATGAATACCAGGTACTTGAAGCCAGGGCTTGGGGGGCGGATGTGATCCTGCTGATTGCCGCCGTCCTGGAAAAAGATAAGGTCCGGGATCTGTCTGCCATGGCCCATTCCTTGGGACTCGAGGTATTGCTGGAGATCCATCAGGAATCAGAGCTGGACTTTCTCGATGAAAACATTGATCTTGTTGGTGTCAACAACCGTGACCTGAAAAGAATGGTGGCCGATGTGAATACTTCAATAGCGTTGTCAGAAAAGATCCCTGCTGATTTTCTTAAAATATCCGAGAGCGGTATCTCTGATCCGGGAACAATTCTTAAACTTAAGGAATATGAATACCGGGGATTTCTCATAGGGGAATATTTTATGCAGCACGATGATCCGGTAAAAGCATGCCGGGAATTGATCGAGGGATTACAAAATGTTGAAAATAATCACGGGATAAATTGGATTTGAAGATTAAAATATGCGGGATGAGGGAGCCGGATAATATCCGGGAAGTATCAGGCTTAAAGCCTGATTATATGGGATTTATCTTTTACCCAGGTTCAAGAAGATACGCCGGCAGCCTATCACCTGCCGACCTGAAAGATTTTCCTGAAAGCATCGACAAAGTAGCTGTATTTGTTAATGCTTCAAGGGAAGGAATAATATCCACCTGCCAGGCCTATTCAATTCGCATCCTTCAGCTCCATGGAGATGAGTCACCGGATTTGTGCCAATCATTCCGGGAAGAGGGCTTCCAGGTCATCAAGGCGTTCAGGGTAAGACAGCTCCTGGATCTTAAAGAAATGGACCGCTTTGCCAGGGCATGTGATTTCATTTTACTCGATACCTCGGGTGAAGGATTCGGGGGGACAGGCATAAAGTTTGACTGGAAACAGCTTCAGCATTACACGCTTGAACTGCCGTTTTTCTTAAGCGGTGGGATTGCACCCGGGGATGCAGACAGGATCATGGATATGGATATTGCACAACTGTATGCAGTGGATCTGAACAGCCGGTTTGAAAGCAGACCCGGATTAAAGAACACAGGAGAATTAGAGAACTTTATCAGGAGGATCAGAGCCTGATTGATAATAAATTATGCTATGCAGTATGATGTAAACCAGGATGGATATTATGGGGATTTCGGCGGCGCCTTCATCCCGGAAATGCTGTATGCCAACGTGGAAGAACTGCGTCAAAAATACCTTGATATCCTGGAAGATGATGAATTCAAAAATGAATTCAAGCGCTTATTAAGAGATTATGTAGGTCGTCCTACACCCTTGTTCCATGCCGGCAGGCTTTCTGAAAGGCATGGCAGGCAGATATTCCTGAAACGTGAAGACCTTAGTCATACGGGGGCGCATAAGATCAATAATACAGTCGGGCAGATCCTAATGGCAAAGCGTCTTGGCAAACACAGGATCATTGCTGAAACCGGGGCAGGTCAGCATGGCGTTGCAACGGCTACAGTCTGTGCACTGATGGGGTTGGAATGCATTGTTTACATGGGGGAAACGGACATCACTCGCCAGCAGCCAAATGTGCTTAAAATGAAGATGCTGGGGGCCTCAGTGATACCTGTGCAAAGCGGCAACAAAACCCTGAAGGATGCAACCAATGAGGCCATACGGGATTGGATCAATCACCCTGAGGATACCCATTATATCATCGGTTCTGTGGTAGGGCCCCATCCCTATCCTGACCTGGTCACAAGGCTGCAGGCTGTGATCGGGGAGGAGATAGGCTGGCAGATCAGGGAAAAGACAGGTAAGGAATTCCCGGATTGCATAATCGCCTGTGTAGGTGGAGGAAGCAATGCAATGGGGGCCTTCTATCCATTCCTTGAAAACGAATCAGTCAGGATGATCGGCGTAGAGGCGGCCGGGAAAGGAATTGAGACTGAAGAAACCGCAGCTACCCTTGCCTGCGGAAGACCAGGGATCATCCACGGGAGCAAAACCATGCTCATGCAGGATGATGACGGGCAGATCATAGAGCCGTATTCCATTTCAGCGGGACTTGATTACCCGGGTATAGGGCCGATCCATTCATACCTGCACAAAACCGGCAGGGTTGAATACTATTCTGTTACAGACGAGCAGGCATTGGAGGCTGCCCTGGAATTAACCAGGCTGGAAGGTATCATTCCCGCCCTGGAAACTGCCCATGCGCTTGCCATACTGGGCAAGTTTGAATCAGATCCGGATGATATAATGGTGGTTAACCTTTCGGGGCGTGGGGACAAGGATATGGAAACCTATATAAAAGCATTTCAAGATGAACAGGATTGACAGACTATTCCAAGAAAGGGGCTCTGGTATTTTATCAGTCTACGCTACAGCAGGATACCCGGAGCTTCATGATACGACCAAAGTGATCCGGGAACTGGTCCAGAACGGGGTGGATATGATCGAGATCGGCATGCCCTTCTCAGATCCCCTGGCAGACGGGCCTCTGTTGCAGGTATGCAACCAGCAGGCACTGGATAATGGTATGACCCTGAACCTCCTGTTTGAGCAATTGGTATCCATAAAAGAGACTGTCGATATCCCCCTGCTTTTAATGGGGTATCTGAACCCGGTACTTAATTATGGCATAGAGAAATTCTGTAAAAGAGCCAATGAAATTGGCATGGATGGGATCATACTCCCGGATCTTCCCGTAAAGGAATATACAAAGCATTATCAAAAGCATTTCCAGGAGCATGGATTACATATGATCTTCCTGATTTCGCCCCAGACCTCTGAGGAAAGGATCAAAGAAATCGACACACTTGGGAGCGGATTCATATATATGGTTTCATCTGCTTCCACAACTGGCGTGAAAGATGGATTTCAGCCTGAACAGATCAGTTACTTTACGCGGATCAAAGAAATGAATCTGAAACTACCCCAACTGATTGGCTTCGGTATCTCTTCTGCGGAAACTTATCGCCAGGCCTGCAAATATGCAGGAGGGGCCATTATCGGTAGTGCCTTCATGAAACATCTCATGGGTGAAGGTTCGATTCATGATAAAATCAGCTCCTTCATACATCAGATCAGACCATAGCGGCCTTTCTTGAAAAGGTTAATACAACGTCACTAGGAATTCCGCAAAGCGGAACACCTCAGGCTCCTTTTGTATTAACCTTTTCAAGAAAGGAAGCCATGAGATATTTTGAAACCAGTTTAATCAAAATGCGTCTTGGTTGTAGGGAGAGGGTAGTAAAAACAGAGCCTATAAATATTGCTTGCAAGGTTTTCAGCGATGTTTTTACTACCCTCTCCTAAAATAAGAAAGCCGTCTTAATTTGACTTAAAACGGCTTCCCTGATATTATCTATTGGATGTAAAAACTACCACCTTCTGAGGTTAATGGTCCTGGATTCCTCATCGCCAACGGTTATAGTAACTTCCGGGTCACAGGTTCCGTCTCCGTAATCAAGGATGACATCGGGCCTTCCTTCAGCCGAGATCAGTACGGTACCTTTTGTGATGAAACGGCAACCGATCTCTTTCCACAGCGGGCTTATGATTTCCCTGGTGAAAGGAATTCCCTTCCTGTTAACACCGCTTGCTGTTCCGTTGATATGCCAGATATCATCGCGGGTATCCCACCTGGTATCTTCTCCTTCTACGAATGTACGGGTACGGTTAACCTCTTTGGAAATGACGATGTCTGAATCGGGTACATAAACCTTGCCCCCGGTCAGGACAACGGAAAAGTAACGTTTGCCCTCATATTCACCTTCCATATGGCGGCCCTCGTTGGTAACTACCCTGGTTCCTTCTACCTTGTGATCATTAATGTAAAAATCTTCAAGCTCAACGGTCCGGGAAGATCCTTCCTCCCACATGGGACCGGAAACGGTAATGATGATCTTTCCTTTCCTGGTTCTCAGGCTGTGGGAACATCCATCACCGTAGTCAACGATGATCTGCCTTGGCCAGAAGGCATCGGTTGATGAAACAATACTGATGACCGGGCATGTATCCAGTTCGGATTTGGTTGCCGGCATCATATAACCAAAAGCATCCATGATATTCATAACCATGTCGACCTGTGTAAATACATCATCGTATGCCAGATCTGCTATGGCATCGTCTTCAGCGGTCATCAGATCGATGTCTTCAACGCTTTTGTTCTGCTCACATGCGATCATGGTAAGTGCCGCGATGATCATAATGGATAAAACCGATATAAAACTTCTCTTTTTCATGACTTTGCAATTTAAATTAATAATTCATAACGGAAATTTATGTTTTTAGTTGCGTCTGTTTTCCATTTTTACGCTCTCACAGTGTTACACACGCCACTTTTGAATTACCCTTACTTGGTTTAAATATTTTTCCGGATTTTTCTCATCTTTGCCTGCCACAAGGGAAGGATATGACAAATAACAAAGCAGGTGTCTATATCAGTGTGGTGGCTGCCATGATCATGTGGAGCCTTACCTTTGTATGGTTCAAGATCGTAAATGAGTATTATGGACCATTTACCATTGTATTCCTGAGATTATTCGTATCCACAGTTATCCTGCTTGGCATTTCAGGGTTCTCATCTGTACTTCAGAAGATCCAGCGGGCTGATGTGTTAAGATTCCTGGTCCTTGCATTCATCTATCCGTTTACCTATTTCATTGCTGAAAGCCTTGGCCTGACCATGATATCTGCATCCCAGGGTGCGGTTGTTATCTCCACCATACCTTTGATTGTGCCGGTCGGGGCTTATCTGTTATTGAATGAAAGGGTAACCATGCTGAACATCATCGGGATCCTGATATCCTTTACGGGAGTGGTTATTGTTGTGATGAAAAGGGATTTTTCATTCAATGCGGCACCAGCCGGCATATTGCTTATGCTGCTGGCGGTTTTCTCCGCGGTGGGATATACATTGATGGTCAAAAAACTGACCGAAAAATATAACGCATTCACCATTACTGCCTATCAAAACATCATTGGAAGCTTATTGTTCCTTCCCCTGTTTCTTATTTTTGAATCAAGTGACTTCCTCTCATCCCAGCATTCGGTGGAGGCCATTGTTAACCTGGGATACCTGGCTGTTTTTGGTTCATCCCTGGCATTTATCCTGTTTAATTACGGGGTAAAGGTCCTTGGCGCCACAAAAACCGAGATATTTACCAACATCATTCCCGTACTTACAGCTGTATTCGCTTATTTTATGCTTGGTGAGGATCTTGGATTCCAGAAGCTTTTTGGCATCGCTGTGGTGCTGTCAGGTCTGTTCCTGGCCCAGTTAAAGACAAGGAAGAGGCCATACGATCATTTAATTGCTCCCTGATCTTTTCCCAGAGAAATATTTTGGTATATTTCACGTTTGTAAAGCTAGTACCCATCACATGTTCAGGTTAAAAGCGGCTTCTGGTTTTTTCGGTCTGATCATCATTGCCTCGCAGTTGTCAGCACAGCTTGGCGGCAATGCTACCTATGCCTTTTTGAACCTGACCAATTCTGCACGTGTAGCTTCCCTTGGAGGCAAGGTTGTGAGCATATGGGATGATGACCTGAACCTGCCTTTCCACAACCCGTCCCTGCTGCATGAAGGCATGTCAAATCACCTGGTACTGAATTATGTGAATTATTTCTCCGATATAAATTACGGATATGTATCCTATGCAAGGAGTTTTGATGGGGTAGGGAATTTTGCAGCCGGTCTCCATTACATAAATTATGGCAAATTCACTGCTGCAGATAATGTCGGAAACATAACAGGAGAATTCCGGGCGGCTGAATATGCTTTCAATATGTTTTATGCCAGGGCTTTGGACAGCAGTTTCAGCATAGGGGTCAACCTGAAACCTGTCTATTCCGTGCTTGAGACATACCGTTCCTTCGGTATGATCGCCGATTTTGGGGTGAACTATACCAGCAGGGATAAATTGTTCAGCGCTGGACTGGTATTCCGGAATGTGGGTGTACAGATCAAACCTTACCATGAGGGGCACAGGGAACCTGTCCCTTTTGAGATCCTGATCGGGCTGTCACAAAGGCTCAAACATGCACCATTCCGCTTTTCACTGGTTGGACATAACCTCCAGAAACCTGACCTGACCTATGAGGATCCGGCAAAGAAAGATGAAGAATATGACCCCATTACCGGGGACCCGTTACCGGAAAACAAATTTGCCAAATTTGGGGATAACCTGATGCGGCACCTGATCTTTGGCGTAGAATTTATTCCGTTCGAGAATTTTTACATCAGGGCAGGTTATAATTACCAGCGCAGGCAGGAACTGAAGATCAGCAGCCGGACAGCCATGGTTGGGTTTTCCTATGGTTTTGGCATCAAGATCTCAAAGTTCCATCTCAGTTACGGACGGGCAACCTACCACCTGGCAGGTGCCTCCAACCATTTCTCCGTATCCACGGATTTTTCATCTTTTTACAGAAAACGGAATTAATTTCCCGGGGAATTACATTTTCGTAATTTAGCATCCTTGATTCACCCTTGTAAGCATGAAAAAATCCAAGCAGGACCTGGTCATTGCGATTGACGGGCATTCCTCCGGAGGCAAGAGCACCTATGCCAAAATGATCGCGAAAGAGCTGGGCATTACCTATGTTGACAGCGGGGCCATGTACAGGGCCGTGACCCTGTATGCCATGGAAAACAACCTGATCAGGGATAACATTATAGATGGGCAGGAACTGGTCAGACAGCTTGATCAAATCAGCATTGAAATTATATTTAACCCGGAAGAAGACCGTTACGAAACCTGGCTGAATGGGAGAAATATCGAAAAAGAAATACGTACCGTCGCCGTTTCAAATTATGTCAGCCCGGTCAGTAAGATCCGTGAGGTCAGGGAGGCCATGGTTGATCTGCAACGGAAAATGTCCCGTGACAAAGGGGTGGTGATGGATGGCAGGGATATTGGAACAGTTGTCTTTCCCGATGCTGATATCAAGATCTACCTCACGGCGGAACCAGATATACGGGCACAGAGGAGATTCGATGAGTTAAAGCAGAAGGGAATGGAAGCAGGTTATGATGAAATTCTTGAGAATATAATGGACAGGGACCACCAGGATTCAACCCGTGATATCAGTCCCCTGAAAAAAGCCGATGATGCCATTGAACTCGATAATTCCTCAATGACCCCGGAAGAGCAAATGGTCTGGTTTATGAACAAATTGGAAGAGAAATTTGGGTGAGTAAAATGATCAGGATAGAAGTGGATAACCACTCCGGCTTTTGTACCGGCGTAGTAAAAGCAGTTAAGGCAGCAGAGGAAATCCTGGACCGCGAAGGTACCCTGTATTCCCTGGGAGAGATCGTGCATAACGCCGAGGAGATCGGTAGGCTCCGGGGAAAGGGATTGCGACCGATAGATTATCAGGCGTTCAGTAAGCTGCAAAATGCCAGGGTACTGATCAGGGCCCATGGAGAGCCTCCCGAGACCTTCAGGCATGCTGAAGACAACAGTATCCAGCTGGTTGATGCCACCTGTCCAATCGTGCTGAAACTTCAGAAACAGATCCGGGAGCGGGCTGAGATTTTTGGTGAGAGCAACGGAAGCATACTGATATTCGGTAAATCTGACCACCCGGAGGTCCGTGCCCTGGTGGGACAAACCAACGGAAAGGCCAGGGTTGTCAGGAAGCCGGAGGACCTGGATAAAAAAAATATCCGTCCCCCCCTGGCACTGTTCTCACAGACTACCATGAACACGCTTGAGTATGCCAGGTTTCAGCAAGGCCTGAAAGAATACATGAAGATAAAAGGCTGGGATCCAGACCAGGGACTGGTTATTTATCATAGTATCTGCGGACAGGTTTCATCGAGGGATAGCCTGATCCGGGAATTTGCGGCTAAATTTGACCTCGTTTTCTTTGTAAGCGGGAAGAACAGCTCCAACGGGAAGGTATTATTTCAGGCCTGCAAGGAGGTTAATAAAAATTCCTTTTTCATCTCTTCGCCCGAGGAATCCGATAGGGTAGCATTGGAGGATGTTGCATCCATTGGAATATGCGGCGCCACTTCAAGTCCCATGTGGTTATTATCAGCCATAAAGGACCGACTTTCTGCAAGGTTAAATATTAACAAGTCATAACATTGAACGCATGATTATTTATCCAAAAATTTTATAATTTTGGATGCCTTTTTAAGACCAGCAAATATATGGCAAAGATTAAAAAAATAGGGGTGCTCACATCGGGAGGCGATGCCCCCGGGATGAATGCAGCCATCAGGGGAGTGACCCGTACAGCTATTTATAACCGGTTGAAAGTCATTGGGATAAGGCATGGCTACGAAGGAATGATCCATGGTCTTTTCAAGGAGTTGAAAGCGCATAATGTCAGTGATATCATCCAAAAAGGCGGCACCATTTTAAAAACTGCCCGGAGTAAGGCCTTCAGGACAGTTGAGGGAAGAAAACAGGCATACGAGCACCTGAAAAGGGAAGGCATTGATGCCGTAGTGGTAATCGGTGGTGATGGAACCATTATGGGAGCGAGAAAATTCTCTGAAGAATATGATATTCCTTTTGTGGGTATACCTGGGACCATTGATAATGATATTTATGGGACCGACTATACCATTGGCTACGACACAGCCCTGAATACCGTTGTCGAGGCCATCGATAAAATCAGGGATACGGCCAGTTCCCATAACCGCTTGTTCTTTGTCGAGGTGATGGGAGCAGATGCAGGTTTCATCGCGTACCGAAGCGGGATTGCCACAGGTGCTGAAGCGATACTGGTGCCCGAGATGAAAGGACAGGTGGTGGGACTGAAGGATTATCTCGAGAAAGGATTCAAGAGGAAAAAAGCAAGTAATATCATTATTGTTGCCGAGGGAGATGAATCAGGAGGTGCCTTTGCCATTGCCAAGAAGGTAAAGAATGATTTCAAGGATTATGATGTACGTGTATCCGTCCTGGGACATATACAGCGCGGGGGGACACCCTCTGCCTACGACCGGGTAACAGGAAGTTTGTTCGGACACGCAGCGGTAGAAGCGTTGCTGGATGACCAGAAAAGTGTTATGATAGGCTATACAGACGGTGAGATCAGTCATTGTACCTTTAACAAAGCCATAAAGCTGCAAAAGCACGTTGACCTTGAAAAACTGGAGATCGCGGAGATCCTTTCGGTTTAAGATAATTGAATTGAAAATATAAATTGGGGACAGTCATGAAGTACTTTCAGGGCAGTCCCTTTTTGTTTATATTCGTTTACCTTTCCATCAATTATGTCTGTCGAAAACGAATATGCCGAAGTGATCCTGCCGGTCCCCATTCCGACCCGGTTTTCCTACCGCATCCCGGCATCACTTTCCGCAAAGGTAAAACAAGGGGTAAGGGTGCTGGTTCCATTGGGGACACAAAACCTTTACAGGGGTATCGTACGCAGATGCAGCAAGGAAGGACCGGATGTTGACAAAGTAAAAGATATCCTGGAGGTACTCGATGAATATCCTGTGGCAGGTGACGTTCAGTTTCGTTTCTGGGATTGGATGGCTGAGTATTATATGTGCACCCCGGGGGAGGTTTACCGGGCGGCAATGCCACCGGGACTTCAAAAGAGATATATCCCCCGGGTTGAAACATGTGTGATGCTGGCAGAGCCTTTCCGGGATGAGCAGAGGCTTAATAAGGCCATGGATGGGCTGGGAAGGGCACCGAAACAAATGGAGATACTGCAGCATTTGCTAGCACTGGCCATGGATAAAGGATCCGTAGCCTCGGGTCTGATAAAATCTGAACTTTCAGCAGGACACGGCTTCAGTCAGAGTGCCTACCAGGCACTGCTTAGGAAGAAAATTCTGGTTGAGTACAGGGAAGAGATAAGCCGGCTGGGAGATTCCGGAAGTCCTTCCCGGGCATTTAAACAACTGAGCGATCTTCAGCAAAGGGCGCTTGACCAGATCAAAATGCTGTTGCGAAAGCAACCCGTAGTCCTTTTGAAAGGAGTTACCTCCAGCGGCAAAACCGAGATTTATATCCAACTGATACGGGAGCAGATAAAGTTAAACCGGCAGGTCCTTTAC
>Ga0111175_1062_pt1 | contig 24645 bp, 24 predicted proteins | sample DeeMarSWOR324_28_FD_80228 | JGI IMG/M metagenome (GOLD analysis project Ga0111175, IMG submission 80228) | Bacteroides sp. SM23_62
GATCGGAAATTCCTGAGCCGGCAATTTTACCTGGCCGACAGTAATTATTTTGATGTATTCGGACAGCGCCTCATAAAGGGCAATCCGGAACGGGTACTCACTGAACCCATGGGCATGGTGCTCTCGGAAAGCATGGCAGAGACCTATTTCGGGGATGAGGACCCGGTGGGTAAGATCCTGCAGGCGGCCCACCAGTTTGACACCATCTACCATGACTTCACCGTCTCGGGTGTGATGGAGGATCCTCCGGTCAATGCCCATTACAAGATTGACATGCTGGCACCTGTCGATTATACTGATGAAGATATAGGCTGGGCATTTATCTATTTTGTGCTGGCCCGGGGTGCCGAGTCCGGCAACATGCTGGCCAAGTTCCCTGAATTCCTGGGACAATATATGGACTCATTACAGGTGGCGGAACTCACACCCCACCTGCAAGCTGTCCGGGAGATACACCTTCATTCAGATAAAGACAGGGAGATCGAACAGAATAACAAGGCCATTTATGTCTATGTTTTCGGTGCGGTTGGCATCATTTTCCTGGTGATTGTATTCATCAATAACGCCAACCTGCAACTGGCGATGATTAACAGCAGGATGCGGTTCATCTTCCTGAACCGGGTAAACGGGGCGGGGATACCCGATATTGCCAGGTTTATTGGATGGGAGACTGCCCTGGTATATATACTTTCCGCCATCACTGCAGTGGTCATCATCCTGCTGACCGTCCCCTGGTTCAATGACTATTTCGGCTATTCCCTGCAGGTTAACCGGCCCCTGGTCTGGGCCCAGGTCGCGGGTCTGATATCATTACTATCCTGCCTTGGTGTATTTATAGGAGTGCTGCCCGTATTGATGCTGGGGATCAGGGAAAGACTGCATTATCTGAGCGGCAGGGTATTTTACCAGACCGGCTATGGCATACTGGGTAAGGATAGCGGATCGCCGGGACGTAGAATGCTGATTGTCATACAGTTCTCGGCTTCTTTCATCCTGATCCTGATGACCCTGTTCATCAACCTGCAGCTGCGCTTCATGCTGAAATCAGGCATCGGCAGCGGCCAGGAAGATATTATCGTTTTGAAGAACCTGCCCAGGCCTGCCCTGGATAAGTATATACTTTTCAAGGAAGTATTGCTCAAAAGCCCGCTGGTCAGGGAGGTCAGCGCTTCCATGGATGAACCCTCCCATGTGCTTATGGATGCCATGAGGTTTGATATGGATGGGATGGACGAATCCCTGCAGGGCCAGTTTATCGGTGTATTACCCGTGGATGATAATTTCCTGGATTTTTACGGTATCAGGCTGCTTGCCGGCAGGAACTTTCCACCCTATGGAGGGATGGAGGCAAAGGAACATTTCATCATCAATGAAACGGCCCTTGAAATGCTCGGGTTTGGGTCACCCGACCAGGCCATCAGCCGGCCCTTTGAACTGATCTTCAGCTGGCCGGATATTTTCAAGGGGGGATCCATCGAGGGTGTGGTAAAGGATTTTAATTTCTACACCATGGCCCAGAAGATCAAACCAGTGGTCATGTTCCAGAAGCATATCTGGTTCTGGTGCTTCCTGGTCAGGGTGGATATTGAAAATTTCCGGGAGGCTATTGATTTTGTCAACGGGCAATGGGATGAGATATATCCGGATTATCCATTCAAGTATGAGCTGGTGGATGAGCTCTACGAGGGAATCTACCGGCGGGAAATAGTACAGGCCAGGATCCTGGGTCTCATTTCCATTTTTACCATGATCATTGCCTGTCTGGGAATGGTGGGACTCATGCATTACCTGGCCGGGACCCGCATAAGGGAGATAGGCATACGGAAAGTGAACGGTGCAAAGGTCAGTAATATATTGATCCTGTTGAACAGGGATTTCCTGGTGATGGTAATGATTGCCATTATCATCGGGATCCCGGTCACCTGGTACCTTACCCGGTCCTGGCTGGAAAACTTCGTTTACCGCATTGAAATCAAATGGTGGATTATACTGCTTACGGCTGCCGGATTCCTCATTGTCAGCCTGCTTACAGTTACCTACCAGTCATGGAGGGCCGCTTCCCGCAACCCGGTATCCAGCCTGCGTTATGAATAATGGCAGGGGCCACAGCGCTGGTTAAACTTTTCGGAGCTTCCATTTTCCCCGCCTGAAAGCCATTGCTGCGACCAGGGTCATGATCGATTCGGCTATGATAATGGCATAATAGACCCCATTCTCGGCAATTCCCCATTGCAATGCCAGGAGGTAGGCGAGGGGGATCTCCAGCACCCAGAAACAGAAGAAATTGATCAGGGTTGGTGTGCCTGTATCCCCTGCGCCATTCAGTGCCTGTACCATGACCATGCCCAATGCATAGAGGACATAACCATAGGCGATGATCCTCAGGCAGACGGCACCACTGGCAATGATATCAGCATCTTCAATGAAGATCCGTATGAAAAAGCCCGGAACAAAAATGAATACGATGGCCACCAGTCCCATGAATACCATATTGACCTTTGCCGTCAGCCAGACAGATCGCTGGGCCCTTTCCGGTTGGCCTGCTCCCAGATTTTGTCCAACCAGCGTCGCCGCTGCATTGCTGAATCCCCATGAAGGCAGCAATGTAAATATGATGACACGGATGGCAATGGTATATGCGGCCAGCACATCACTGCCAAACTCGGCAATGATCCTGACCAGTCCGATCCAGCTGGTGGTGGCTATCAGGGATTGACCTATTCCCCCCAGGGAAAGCCGGATAAGCCGCCATAAAACCCTTACCTGTATGAACATATGCCGGACCTTCAGCCTTACCCGTCCATGCCCGTTGAACAACAACCAGAATTGATAGGCAACACCTATCCCCCTGCCGGTGGTTGTAGCAATGGCTGCCCCCTTGATGCCCAGTTCCGGGAATGGTCCTATCCCCAGTATCAGCAAGGGGTCTAGGATGATATTGATCAGGTTGGCGATCCATAATACCCGCATGGATATGGCTGCATCACCGGCGCTGCGGAATACGGCATTGATGATGAAGAGCAACATGATGATACCATTCCCGCCCAGCATGATACCTGTATACATAAAACCTTCCCTGACCATTTCATCATCAGCCCCCATCAGGATCAGCAGCCTTGAGGCGAAACTGGCTCCGGGTATGGCAATCAGCAGGGATACCAGCAAGCCGGTCGCGATGGCCTGAAAAGCGGTTACTGATGCCCCTTCCCGGTTCTTTTCGCCGATCCTCCTTGAAATGAGCGCAGTAGTACCCACAGCCAGTCCCATGGCTATGGCATACACGATGGTCATCATCGATTCAGTGATCCCTACCGTGGCTACGGCATGGGCACCCAGCTTGGATACGAAAAAAATATCGACCACGGCAAAAACGGATTCCATGACCATTTCAAGCACCATTGGTATGGACAAAAGGAGTATGGCCCTGCCCAGGTTGCCGGTGGTAAAATCCTGATCGGTACCGGATATGGCTTCGAGGATATCCCTCCAGAGGCTCTTAAGATGGATTTTTGAGTTGTTATTTGAGACAAATAGATTCATTGGAATGGATAAAACATGAGGTGAAAATTAAAAATAGCTTGGCGTACAAAGCTTTTTGCACTGGTAATCAGGATAAATAATATGGATGGCTCCAACCAGGATGATGGTCGGTGGTAAACTATGAGGGTGCTACTTAATTCTCATTATTACTTGTCTTTGACCGACATAAAGGTAAAAAAAATCATTAATTTTCCCATTAATATTTAATGGTCAAAGGAATGTTAATCCTGAAAGGCAATCTGCTCAAGGATATTATCAGCCCTGAGGAGGTTATCCAGTCCGTGGAAAACGCCATGCTCCTCTATGAAGGGGATGATTTTCAGATGCCCCCGAGGATGCATGCTGAACGTGAAGGCAATGTATTGCTGCTGATGCCCTCGTTTATTAAATCGGCCTTTGGCACCAAACTGCTCACTGTTTTTCCCGGGAACCTCAACCGGGGTGAAGCCGTGATCCAGGGGATCATGCTGTTGAACGATGCTGTGACCGGATCGCCCCTTGCCGTGATGGATGCTTCAGTCCTGACGGGCTTGAGGACTGGTGCCGTTAGCGCCATAGGCATCCGGTACCTTGCTGATCCGGGTGTCCATTCCCTCGGTATCATTGGTGCAGGCACCCAGGCCTGGTATCAGGCCATCATGGCCAGCCAGGTCAGGTCATTCGACCGTGCGCGAGATTCCCGAAGAATTATTTCACCTGGTTGACAGGGTTTATGTGGATTCACGGCAGGCCAGCCAGGAATCGGGTGACCTGATCTATGCCATCAAGGCAGGCCTGATAGCGGAAGAAAAAATATTTACCCTTGGCAAGCTGATCAATCAGTCCATAAAACCTTCCCGGCAGGCTACGGCTTTCTTTAAATCAGTGGGCATGGCCCTGTTTGATCTCCTTGTGGCTGAAAAAATTTACGGCCTGGCCAGAAGCAAGGGAATTGGGATTGAGATCGATTTAACCTGACGGGATGGTTTTTAAGGACAACAGCATAAAGAATTGGGAACCAGGGAAAGGGCTGAAGATTCAAACCGTCGAAATGCATACTGGCGGGGAACCCCTGAGAGTGCTGACAGGCGGACTCCCGGAGATAAAGGGAAAAACCATCCTTGAAAAGCGAAGGCATTTCCGGGAGCATTTTGATCATATCCGGACCGGGACCATGTGGGAGCCCAGGGGACATGCCGATATGTACGGAGCCATAATGACCGAACCTGTGACCCCCGATGGTGATTTTGGTGTATTTTTCATGCATAATGAAGGATACAGCACCATGTGCGGGCATGGCATCATCGCCCTTACCAAAATGATACTTGACATGGGTATTATCAGGAGGGAAGGGGAGGAGGTTACCCTCCGGATTGACGGTCCCCCGGGCCGCATCATATCCACTGCTTACAGGAAACAGGGCGAGGTGGAGCGGGTCATATTCAGGAATGTACCATCATTTGTTTCCATCAGGCAGGGAGAGATCAATATTAACGATCGATCCATCCGGTTTGACCTTGCTTATGGCGGTGCCTTCTATGCCTTTATTGAAGCTGATGACCTGCAACTTGTACTGGATACCCGGCATGCAAACCAGCTCATCAGGACGGGAAATATGATCAAGCAGATCGTTTCTGAGAATCATGAGATTAAACATCCTTTCGAGAAGGATCTCGGGTTTCTATATGGCACGATCTTTACCGGAATGGCTCAGGATCCCGGTCACCACAGCCGGAACGTCTGTATTTTTGCTGACGGGGAGCTTGACCGTTCGGCCACCGGTTCCGGGGTGAGTGCAAGGGCTGCTATCCATTTTGACAGGGAGGAACTGGAACCGGGAAAATGGATAACTGTCGAGAGTATTCTGGGCACCACCATGCAGGTGAGGGTGGCAGCCGTTACTGCCTACGGACCATACCGTGCGGTTGTCCCGGAGGTTTCAGGGACGGCCCATTTCACAGGTCGTTCAGAATACTGGTTTCATCCGGATGACCCGTTTAAAAAGGGTTTTATTATCCGTTGACAGGCTTTTTCAGGTAGCTGGACAGGATCTTCGAAAGCTGCTCAATCTTCACAGGTTTGGAAAGATATGCATTGCATCCGGCCTTGATGGAATTTTCCCTGTCATCTGCAAAAGCATAAGCCGTGAGTGCAATGATCGGGATCTGCTGATTTGTTTTGCGGATGGACCTGGTGGCTTCAATGCCATTGATCTCCGGCATCTTCAGGTCCATCAGGATCATGTCAACAGATGGATCGGCCTTGTAGATATCCAGTGTCTCTTTCCCATCCTTGGCCCAAAATACGGTAGCTTTGGTATGCTTCAGGAAAGATTCAATAAATAGGTAATTGGCAGCATCGTCCTCAGCAATCAAGATTTTCCTGCCTGTAAGGTCCATGATCTTTTCCGCCTTTATTCCGGGAGAGTCCTGTACCTCTTTGCCGGGCTTAGGGGATGCATTGTTATCCAGTACCGGAAGGGTAAAATAAAAAGTAGATCCCTGGTCTTCCTCAGATTCAATCCATATTTCACCGCCCAGCAGGTTCACCAGGTTCTTGGAGATGGCCAGTCCCAGTCCGGTTCCCCCGAACTGGCTGTTGAGGGACTCATCCACCTGTCTGAAACGGTCAAAAATAATGTGCTGTTTTTGCCGTGTAACGCCAATCCCGGTATCCCTGACAAAGAATTCCACATTTGAATCCCGGAGGGTATATCCGATATCGATAAAACCTTCCTGGGTGAATTTCAGGGCATTGTTTATCAGGTTATAAAGAACCTGTTTCAACCTTGCCGGATCAGTATGGATGACCGGATCAGCCATTTCCGGGATCTGGAGGCGCAGCTGGATATGATCCTTGTTCATCAGGCTCTTTTCCCTGTTATAATGCTGGTATAATGGTTGCAGGAAATCATTGACCTCCACCTCTGATTTAATGATCTTGATATCCCCTGCTTCGATCTTTGATATATCAATAATATCATTGATGATCAGCATCAACTCGTTCCCCTTATTATGGATGATCCTCGTGTACTCATCCCTGACTTCCTTTGTGATCTCCTCCGATCTGAGCAACTCTGAAAAACCGAGGATGGCATTCATGGGGGTCCTGATCTCATGTGACATATTGGCCAGGAATGCCGACTTCAGTCGGTCAGATTCCTCGGCCTTTTCTTTTGCCTCCTCCAGGTTCCTTTCATAAGCCTTACGTTCACTGATATCCTGGGTGATGGTGGCAATGCCTATGGGTCTGTCATTCGTATCGCGTATCAGGCTGGCAGAGAGATCGACGAATACCTGGTTGCCTTTTTTCGTGATAAGCTCAAATTCGATATTTTTAATGGATCCAGCTCTCAACACTGTCTTCAGCGCCTCGATGCCTTTCCGTCTCATCTCCGGGATCACAAATTGATTTGCGTTGATGCCGATCAGTTCACTGTCAGTCTCGCACTCAAAAACATCAAGCGCTGCCTGGTTGCATTCTGTAATATAGCCCCGGAGGTCAGAAACAATAATGGCATCAGGAGAGGAATAAAGGATGTTGCGCAGCTTCTCCTCACTTTCCCTGAGGGCCATATCGGCTTTTTTCCTGTCTGTAATATTTCTGTAGATACCGTATACACCAACCTGTTTGCTTCCAATGACAATGGGGGTTATCATGACTGATACCTGGATCCGGCTGCCGTTTTTATGCTGTCGCACGGTCTCAACCTGTATTTTTTCCCCTTTTGCCACCTTCCTGGAGATGGATCGGGCCTCCTTCAGGTGATCATTGGGGGCGATCAGCTCATCGATATAGTTGCCGATGGCCTCTTCCTGTGTATACCCGAATAGTTTCTCGAATTCGCTGTTCACCCTGATCAGTTTTCCATGGTTGGAGATGAGGACAATGGTTTCTGGGGATCCTTCAAACAATTGTTCAAAATAGGCTTTTTCTATATGGATATCATCATATGCCCTTTTGGTCTCTATTGAGAGACCGATCTGGGATGAAACGAACTGTAAAATTTCCAGGTCCTTTTCTGTATAGGCGAATTCATCTTCGTAATGCTGGACCACCAGTGCCCCGATGATCTCATCCTTGATCTTCAGGGGAGCTCCCAGCCAGATCTTACTGGGTGTTCCTACGTCTTCTATCTCGCCGGATTTGACCAGCTCGTTGATATCATGGTCCTTCATCAGGATTGGCCTGTCATTCCGGATCATATACCCGGTAAGGGTTTTTTTGGCCGGGAAGGCTTCAAAACTGTCTTTTTCATCCACAAAGAAGGGCAGGGTGAGGGTATCATCCTCCTTGTTGTAGAAGGCAATGAAAAAGTTCCTGGTATCAAATATGCTTCCCAGTTCCTTCTGAATGGACAGGAACAGCTCATTCAGATCCTTGGTGAAGTTGACCGCGTTGGAAATATTGTACATGATCTGCTGCACCTGTTCGGTCTTCATCCTGTCGGTAATATCCCTGCCGATCGCCAGCAAATGCGGTACATCGTTGATATTCAACAGGGTAGCAGATATCAATCCCCTTTTTATACTGCCATCCTTGACCTTGAAATCAGATTCGAGGTTTATGCATACCCCTTTTTCCTTGAGCTGTTTTGACAGCTTATTCCGGACCTTTTTATCTGTCCACATGCCAAACTCATACACAGAATTCCCGATCAGCTCTTCCCTTGTATAGCCCGTCAGTATCTCAAGACTTTTATTTACTTCTACAAATACTCCGGTATCCAGCCTGGAGATACTGATCCCGTCCGGACTTGTCTGGAATACCTGTGAGAAAATATGTTCAGAATCGGAGAGCCGGGCCTTCAATTTCCTGAGCTGGGCAATGGTATCGTTCAATTGCTTGTTTTCATCCTTGTGCTGAGCTATCCTGCTTTTGACCTCCTCGGCAAGCATATTGATGCCGGTAGCAATCCCGTCTATCTCATCAAGGGTGTCCGTGATCTCAATCCTGGTATCCAGGTTGCCGGCAGCAATTTTCGTAATGGCCGCGAGGATACTTTCTATTCTAGGATCTTCTCTCTTCATTTGCTCAACTGCTCAGGGTAAAAAATCCTTCAGCCATTTCCTGGCATCACCAGTGCTGGTGAACATCCTGACCGGCATTTTGGTTTTATTTATCCCCATATAAAAATTACCCATGATCCTGCTTACGGGATTTCCCACGATCAGCGCTGCCGCTGATATGAGGCCGCCCATTTCTTCACTTGAGTAAATATCCCGGGATTCCTTGCTGACCCTTTTGATATTGGTGATGTCTACGACAATGGACCTTTTTACTTCCTTGCAAAAATATGTCCGGTAAACCCTCACCTCTTTCAGGCTATCCTCATGCTTGAGTTCCGTGCCTGGTGCATAATCCTGGTAAAGGATCCCGTCTTTATCCATCCAGACCTCACCCTGACTGGTTTTCTGCTTGTTATGTTGCATATAAAGCCGGCAATAATGTTTCCCCTTCTACAACCCTTTACCTATACGTTTCATTACGATCTTGGTTTCCTTTTGGACAGCTCATTTATGAAGTTTACCGTTTTCCGGATCAATCGGGATCTGTCCTGATGTGAACAGCGTGCCTGAAGCAGTCGTAAGAGAGGGACTGCAGGGTGTTACAGGCCTGATTTTAATTACCCTTGCTTTTTAAGTATTGATGGTGATGGTATCTGGTAAAATATTTTCGTGTTTCCTTTACTACCCTTGGCGACAGAAGGATGGTAGCGATCATGGTAGGGAAGGCCATCAATGCGTAGGCACCGTCAAAAATGCTGAGGACCACCTTGAGGGTGCCAACGGCCCCCATACTGATAGTAATAACAAGTATAATGTTGTAAATGACCTGGTACCTCGCGCCAAAGACAAAACCAAAACATTTGGCTCCATAATAAGGAAATGCAAACATGGTGGTAATGGCAAATACAGTGACACAAAGGATCAGTATGTAGGGACCGATGCCCGGTATGGCCTGGTCAAAGGCTCTTACAGTTACGGTGATGCCATTGCTTTCAGAATCTGTCCAGACACCTGTCATGATGATGGCCAGGGCTGTCATGGTGCAGATGATAAGGGTATCCACCATGGGCCCCAGCATGGCTACCAGTCCCTCGCGAATGGGCTCGTTTGTTTTGGCTGCCCCATGTGCCATGGGTGCCGTTCCTATCCCGGCTTCGTTGGAGAAGGATGCACGTCTGACCCCTTGTACAATGAGTGATCCCAGGGCTCCTCCCAGCACAGCATTACCGGAGAATGCGTCTGCAAAGATGATCCGGAATCCCGGAATAATCATGGCAGGGTGTGAGAAAATGATATACAGGACGGACAGCACATATAGAACGACCATAAATGGGACCATGCTGCCTGCTATTTTGCCAATTCTCTGAATGCCTCCAAAAATCACGATGGATACAATGAATGAAAGGATCAGTCCGGTTACCAGGTCGGAATGAAATCCGGTGTGGACGCCATTGGGGACCAGGATCACGTCCCTGATCACTTGGGTCAACTGGTTGGACTGGAACATGGGAAGCACACCGATCATGCCTACTAGGGAAAACAGAATGGCCATGGGTTTCCACTGCCTGCCAAGACCTTCTGTAATGAAATACATGGGACCCCCCTGCAAATTGCCGGCAGAATCCCTGCCACGATACATAACGGCCAGCGAGCAGGTAAAATATTTCGTTGCCATGCCGAGCAGGGCCGAGATCCACATCCAGAAAATGGCCCCGGGACCGCCCGTGGTGATCGCCACCGCCACCCCGCTGACATTCCCCATGCCTACGGTCCCCGATAAGGCTGTCGAAAGTGCCTGATAATGGTTGATATATCCCGGCTCATTGGGATCATCATACCTTCCCATGAGAATGTGTACCGCATGCCTGATGTACCTGAACGGGGTCATCCTGGAATATATGAGGAAAAACAGACCTCCTCCGAGGAGCAGGATGAGCAGTGGCGCTCCCCAGATCAGGTTGCTGAAATCGATAATGTACTGGCCGAAAGCTTTCAAAATGATCGGGTTGGATCGCCAAAGATAATTATTATTACACTTGTTGCCTGCATTTCAATTTCTTGTTATCTTTGCCATCAATTTTTCAGCATTAAACCAAACTTTATACACTGTTATGAAAATCGCCAGAATCTTATTCACCGCAGCCGTCATGGTTGCCATACTTTTCACCTCCTGCCAGCAGAAGACCGGCCAACAGAAGACGACTCAGACAGATGAAACAGATGAGTTTACGGAAAAGCTCTGGAACATTAATCCCGGTCTGGAAGACCCGTCCATTGTCATGGTCACACTTGATATGGCGGGCGCAGAATATATTGAGGGACTGGTGGTTCCCATGGAAAATGTCGATTTCTATGCGCAGGACCAGGCGCAGGCCGCCCTTGCCCTGGGCGTATACATGGTTGACATCGCATACCTGGTTTCGTACAATAAAATTGACCAGGCACTTATCAAATATGAAAGGGCCCGGAAACTGGCAGATGCAATAGGCCTTGTAAGTTCTTTTGAGGAACTGGTGTTTGAGAGATATGTCTCCGCCGGTGCGGATCCAGATACCCTCAGGAAAAACCTTACCATGACTGCCCATAATATTGATCTGGAAATGTCGCAGGGAGAGCGTGCCAGGCATGCAGTCCTCTTTGTGACCGGTGAATTCATAGAGAAAATGTATGTCCTGACACAGGTCATCGAGCAGTATCCTGACGATTTTCCTGAAGATGTCCGTTCCCAGTTGTTAAGGCACCTGATGGTGGCCATTGTGGAACAGGAGCAACCCCTCAATGACCTGATTGACTTGCTGGAACAGATCCGTGAAGAAGATGAAGGTGAGGAGTTTATGGCTGAAATGAAAGACCTGAAGGCAATATATACAGAAGCCGATTTCCAGGAAATGATCGCCAACTGGACCCCCCAGACAGTGGGCGGAGGTGAATACCTGGCCAGGATCACCGAGCAGATCGACCGCCTGCGGGCCCGTATTGTTGCCACTGAATAATTGGCCGGTACTTTCTATTAAATAGATAAAGGCCCCTGAGAACGGGGCTTTTTTTTACCCGCCAGCTGGTTGACAAATAACCGGTTTCTTACTATCATTGTGATAAGGAGTAATACCCGTATGGACGGCACAATACGTAAGATGGAAATGGCAGACCTGGATGCTGTCAATGAAATCTATAACCAGGCCGTCCGGTCAAAATACCAGACGGCTGAGACGGAAGAAACCAGCCTGGAATACAGGCAGCGCTGGTATCAAGAACACCTGTCGGGAAACTATCCGGTCTTTGTAATTGAGGAAGGAGGTGAGGTTACCGGATGGATCTCCCTGAGTGAATACAGGAAGGGCAGGGGAGCCTTGCGCTATACCTCTGAAGTTAGTTTTTACATCCGGAATGACAGGCAGGGTCAGGGGATCGGCACACAACTGCTGGCGTTTGTCATAACTAAAGCGCGAGAGATCAAGATCAAAACCCTGATCGCCATACTGCTCGAACCCAATACCGCAAGCATCAGGCTGCTGGAAAAGTTCAATTTCCAAAAATGGGGGGATATGCCCAATGTGGCTGAATTCGATGGCATTGAATGCAATCACCAGTTCTACGGGCTGAGGATTGCCGATTAACCGGTCAGGGACCCCGGGTCACAAGCTCCAGGACAATCCGCTCGTCCTTTTCCTCCACGCTGAGCTGGGTCAGATCCCAGTATTTTGCCTTGAATTCAACATCCACAACCCGCTGGTTGCTTTCCAGTTCCCCCTTTCCAGCATAGGTGGTTTCAAATTCATCCACGTTGATGATCTTTTTCTCTATCCAGCAACGTACGTGATATTCCTGATCACTGAGGAAGACCTTTGCATAAAGGGAAGCAGTGTCGAAGGAGGCCATGCAGACATAATCAGTGTTTTCCTCCGTATCTGTCAGTACCCAGATCGTATCCTGCCAGAGTTTCCAATGCTGTACCGATGTGATGCGGTACTCCTTGGTCTCCTGTGCCGGCAGGCACACAGGCAGTATGAATGCCAGCGTAATGAGCAGTGTTTTCATATGGCCATGGTTATCTGTTTAAAATGCTGACTTTTCCGGAATAATGATTGCTTATTTTTTGATCTGATATTTTATAAATGTATAGTCCCGGTATCAATAATCTTCCCTGTGAATCATCACCATACCAGATAATAACGCGCGATTGATTACAATTCATCTGGTAAACCATGCTTCCACTGAGATCATAAATTGCCAGTTTGGCATCGGGATCCAATCCCTCCGGTAATGTAAAAGTAGTATTGTTTGTGAAAGGATTTGGTGAGGCAAGATTTACATGATCTGCTTCAACGGTATTGATAGCCAATGCTGCCATATCGATATAAATAAGTTCTATACCATCGCCGGTTCCTAAATTTCTGCTGTACTTTTTATCAGATGCATTGTTCCAGTGTTCAAATACACCTAGACTTTTCAAAACACTTCCATCACCTTCAGGGTCATAGCTAATATTTTCAGGCCAATAATCAGCACTGGCACATTGCAGCAGGTAATCGGCTACTTCATTTTTATAGGAGATTGGGTACATGCCTTTTGTTTCATCGGAAAGGCATTCTTCAAAAAGTATATCGAAACATACTGATTCAAGCGCTACCGGGTCTTGTCCAACAAGTATTGAATTTGGATAATCATTGTTAAACGGTGCTGATTTAAATCTTTTAATCCATCCACTCCAGTCTTCGCCTGCCCAGATACCATCAACAATATATAGCAATCCTTTACCTCCTGTTTGTTCATGTCCCATAAAATCAACCAAATGACGATATTTTTTCTGACCGGCTACATTGGAAGGCAGACTGTAATGCATCGCAGCAGCCGATTGAGATGCCGGATTGCTCCCTTTTTCAAGAAAAGACCCCATGTGATTCTTGGCAATGATTGTGATCCCACCTGCATTGTGCGTCTTCAAGCAGGGCATATTGATAAGATAGGTTGCATCCAGATAACATTGAGGTAAGGTTGATTTTTTTACCTTATCACTGAAAACCAGCACTTCATTTGCTGAAGGAGCAGTTTGTATTACACCATTCCCACCTTTCCCGTCAATATAATTTACGTCAGGGAATTCGGACATCACGATATCAACATATTCGGCTCTGAAATCCCTGTATGGGTCGCCCAAGGTAATATCAGACTCTTGTACCCCAACATTTACAGTTAATTCATATAAAAGTGCATTTAGTAGCTGGGGTGTTGCATCCATTCTTTCTGATGATGAGCAGCATTGATTTGTGAGATTTATTTTAACGGCAATTTTCTCACCTTCTGTATAACCAGTTTCTCCCCTGCCGTGCGAACTGTTGAAACTTTTGAAGATGGCTTCCCAGGCTGCAGAAATATCATCTTTGCCTGCGTATTGCATAATGGCCGCGGATAACATTTGTTCAACAACATCCTGGTCTACATTATTGTGACTGTACCACCAGTCATTACCGGCTGATGCTGGATCATAGTTTTCATCTGTAGCATCCGCGTCATAGATCCAAACCACTCTTCCGGGGAATAGGCCTTTGGCTTCTCCTACCGGATCATTAGAAGGGACAGGGAATGTTTCATCCAATTCAAAGACTGATCTTGCAATGGATTGTTTGCTGTCCTGTAATAAATAAAAGGAAAATGAAAGAATGGCCACCAGCAGGAATACTGATCCTGACAAATACTTCGCTTTTGCGAAATGCTGTTTGAATTTTTTCAAAGTAATAACAGTAGTACCTAAACTGAGCAAATAGATGATAAAAGCAGACATGAACGGGGCAGCTGCCCGCATGCAGGGATATGCAGCACGGCTTGGTTTTGGAATGACACGTATTAAAAACCAGATAGTTGAAGCTATGCCGATGAGAATCAAAAAAAATATCGAACTTTTTCGTTTTAAATGGTCGCGGTGATTTCTCATTATGTTGGCCAAATTGGTGTTATATCAGAAACAAAATATAATAACTTTATAGGAAAATTCAATATATGAGAATCACATTATACCAGGTAGATGCTTTTACAGACAGGGTTTTTGGTGGTAATCCGGCAGCTGTCTGCATACTTGAACAATGGCTGGATGATGAATTGATGCAAAATATTGCCGCTGAAAACAACCTGTCGGAGACCGCCTTTGCCGTAAAGCATGAAAATGATTATAAGATAAGGTGGTTCACTCCCAACAGCGAGGTCGACCTGTGCGGACATGCAACCCTGGCTACTGCTCATGTTTTATTCAAACATTATAGATACCCAGTTAAGAAGATTATTTTTCAATCAATGACAAGGGGGGAACTGGATGTACTGAGAGAGGGTGATTTTTTAACCCTTGACTTTCCGACCGATACCATCGAGCAGGTTGATGCCCCGCAAAAGCTGGTTGATGCCATTGGGAAACCACCGGTTGAATCCTACAGGGGACGGTCAGATTATTTATTGATATACGATTCACAGAAAGATATTGAAGAAATATCTCCGAATTTTGTACAATTGGGCGAAGTAGATCTCAGGGGTATTATTGTTACCGCCCCTGGCAACGAAACCGATCTTGTTTCACGTTTTTTTGCCCCCGGTCTTGGGATCAATGAGGATCCTGTAACAGGTTCCGCACATACGACCCTGACACCTTACTGGTGCAAAAAACTGGGCAAGAAAACCCTGACTGCCCGCCAGTTGTCCAAAAGGAAAGGAGACTTAGGCTGTAAACTTCATGGTGACAGGGTACACATCACAGGCAAAGCAGTTACCTACCTTGTGGGAGAAATCGAGATTTGACCAAAAAACAGAAGCGTAAGATTTATTACAAATGGAACTTAAAACAGAGCGGTTGATCATTCGCGAGGTGACCTGGGATGACCTGAATGATATCTTCATCCTGGAATCCAGTCCCGAGGTAGATGAATACAATACACTGGGTATCCCCGATAACATTAATGTAACCAGGGAACATCTGCGTCCCTTCATTGAGGACCAAAAGGCGGAAGTTAGGAAAAAATACAGCTGGACCATCCGTCTGCAGGCAACAGATGAATTTATCGGCCATGCAGGCATGACCCTGACCGCTGACAGGTTTAAAATGGGAGAGATCTGGTATAACCTGATGCCATCACACTGGGGCAACGGTTATGCCACAGAAGTGGCCAAAAGGTTGATCAGGTTCGGATTTGAATTTCTCAATCTCCACAGGATAGAGGCAGGGGTTGCCACTGAGAATAAAAGGTCCATAAAGGTACTTGAAAAGGCAGGGATGACCATTGAAGGAATACGGAGAAAGATCCTTCCGATCAGGGGAAACTGGGTGGATAATTACCATTATGCCATATTGGAGGATGATCCATGGGACGAGGCGTAAAATATCAAGCCACATATGAGTAAGTTTAAATTTTTATTAATCAGCGTCCTGACTTTTTTCTTTTTCCAGGTTGATGCCGATGACCGGGTGAACATCCTGCTGATTATTTCCGATGATCACGGAACCGATGCACTTGGCTGCTATGGAAATCCGGTGATTGCAACCCCGGCGCTGAACCAGCTGGCAGCTGACGGAATTCGATTCACCAATGCATTTTGTACCAGTGCCAGTTGCAGCGCCAGCAGATCAGTCATCATGACAGGCAGGTTCAATCATGCCACGGCCCATTATGGCCATGCCCATGGTTATCATCATTTCAGTACGTATGATAATGAAAAATCACTGGTCCAATATCTTGAAGAGGCAGGCTATCGTACAGGCAGGGTGGGAAAATACCACCTGGCACCCGAATCCGTCTACCACTTTGAGCATGTATTAAGGGCCAGCGACAGGAATCCTGTGGAAATGGCGGACAATTGTACCGGTTTTATCGAGGGACCTGGGTCCGAACCATTTTTCCTCTACTACTGTACGGCTGATCCCCACCGGGGAGGCGGCACCCTGGATACACCTTATGCTCCCAATGCTTTCGGTAACCGGCCACAGGGATATTCCGGCATTATAAAAATGGAATATAGCCCGGACCAGGTGATGGTGCCGTATTTCCTGCCCGATTCCCCGGAATGCAGGGCCGAGCTGGCACAGTATTACCAGTCTGTGAACCGGGTTGACCAGGGTGTGGCGAAACTCATCGAGATACTGAAGGAAACCGGCAAATATGAAAATACACTGATCATTTATATTTCTGACAATGGTATTGCCTTTCCGGGAGCCAAGACCACCCTGTATGATCCGGGCATGAAACTTCCCTGTATTATTAAACAGCCAGGCAGGAAAAATGCCGGTAAAGTTACCGATCATTTCATCAGCTGGGTTGATCTTACGCCAACCATACTGGATTATATAGGGACTTTCCCGGAGGAAAACAGGTTCCACGGCCGGTCTTTCAGGGGCACCCTGGAAGATCCCCTGGGCGAAGGACCGGAACAGGTCTATGCATCACATACTTTCCATGAGATCACCATGTATTACCCCATGCGGGTGGTTCGCACCCGTAAATGGAAGTTCATTTTTAACATAGCATGGCCACTCGAATACCCCAGTGCCTCCGATCTCTGGGGTTCACCTACCTGGCAGTCCGCCTATCAAAATGGCAGGCAGGCCACATTTGGCCAGCGCTCCATAGAAGCCTACCTGAAGCGCCCGCAGTTCGAGCTGTACGACATTGAAAATGACCCGGGCGAAACAAATAATCTTGCCTACGAGCATAAGTACTGGGAGATCGTGGAAGACCTAAAGGTACAGCTGAAAAAATTTATGGTGGATACTGAGGATCCCTGGAAACTAAAGTGGGATTATGAGTAAAAAAACCACTAGTCCTTTACTGATACCGACCAGTGGCCGTGGATGATCGTCCATTTTCCATCCATTTTTACCAGTATCCATGTGACCCGCATTCCTTTGAAACTGAAAGGTTTGCCATTTTCAACATAGGCTACATCCTCTGTGGCCGTCAGCAAGGCTGCATCACCCGTGGGATTTATCTGGATTTTATGATCCCTGAAGGATACCTTAACGTCCTGTGCAGTTGGAAAGGAGGTTTCCAACCTGTTTTTCCAGGCTTCCCAGCCATTATAGGTGGATGATCCGTCAAAAATGACCAGGTCATCGGTATGTGCAAACAGGGCTGAGAATTTTTCAATATCCTCTGTGGCCCAGGCCTCTGAATACTGATCACAGACGGACGAAATCTTGGTTTTTTCTGCCATGAGATCCGGTCCCTGGCCGAAAGACATGGACCCGGTCAGCAAGGCCGTCAATAGTAAAATAATTGTTGCTTTCATACGTGAGAAGGTTAAGTTTAGAAATGTTTTGGATTAAGTCATTAAATTTTTTACGAAATCTGATACCTGAGAGTTACTAAAAAAGGCATCAAATTTGGGACTGACATAAGTGTTGGCCGGCTGCTCCAAAGATCAGGGTGAATAAAAGTTCCTGGCCCGTCCTGCCTATGATTGAGGAAAAGGCTTGATATCGAGGTCCGGGCGGTCTATGTCCTTGAATATATCGCCGGATCCTGCACCGCAACTGATGATGGTCCGCATACCATGTTCCACGGCCGTTTTCGTCTTGTATACCTTTTCTCTTGGTACATGATAGATATTCCCCGATGTGGGATTGGGTCCCGTAGGTATAAATACCGTGACGATCTCCCCCTGGTCATCCGTAATGAAACCGGTCATAAGGGTACCGGCATTGAACGGATCCACCAGGACCACCTCTGAAAAAAAGGATTTTTGCTTGCCAAAAAACTGCATGACCGTTTCCCGGGCAATTTTATAGCCGGGTATTTTCATCAGGTATTTCTTTTCCAGCACCGAGGTAAAGAACCTGCCTATCCTTGTTTCAATAATGACCCCGATGAAAAAGAATGAGATCAGGATGGCAGCGACCAGGAAAACATAAATGGCTAAAAGTAAAAGCTCCGAGTCCGTATTGAACAAATCAACTATGGGCCTCAGGTATTTCTCGATCAGGCCGATGATCCAGCGGAATACAAGGATCACAAGGGCCAATGGCAGTATGGCGGCAATGCCGCCAAGCAGTGTAACTCTGACGTACCTTCTCATGGTTCTTTAATTTTACCTATATTCAGAGATTAAATTTAGCAATCAAAACCTAAATAACCTCCTATCATTCATTTCATGAGATACGATCAGTATATTTTCCTTGCTGCCGTGGCATTATATATTGTCGCTGCCTGGTTTAGCACAGGGTTTTATCATGGAGACGAGCATTACCAGCTGATCGAGTTTGCGGCCTGCAAGATGGGAACTGTTGCCCCGGAAGACCTGGCATGGGAATTCGGCGCCAGGGTAAGGCCGGCCCTCCAACCATTCATCGCTTTCATTGTCATCAAATCGATGCGGTTAATATCTCTTGATGATCCATATGTGCAGGCATTTGTGCTCCGGTTGCTGACCGCCCTGATGGCATTGATAAGCATCCGATACTTTACCCGTGCCTGCAGGGCTATGGTAAATCCTGACTTTTATAAGGTATACCTGTTTTTAACCTATTTCCTGTGGTTCTTGCCCTTTGTAAACGTAAGGTTTACCTCCGAATCCTGGTCAGGCCTCATGCTGTTGAATGCCCTTTCTGTATTGCTAAACGGCAATTTAGGCAGGAAAGGATTTTATGTTGCCGGGGTTCTCCTGGGACTTAGTTTCCTGTTCCGTTACCAGAATGCCTTCCTTGCCCTCGGAATATTCCTGTGGCTGGTTTTCATCCGGAAGGAAAAGATACTGAACCTGGCGAAGCTTGCGGCCGCCGGACTGGCTGCCCTGTTACTGGGGATACTCATGGATTACTGGTTATACGGTAAACTTGTCCTTTCTGCATGGGAATATTTCCATGTAAATCTTGTCGAAGGTGTGGCCTCTGGATACGGCACTGAAGCCTGGTGGAATTATTTCTATAGTATATTCCGCTTCGGCTTCTTTCCCATAGGGATCCCCGTTATACTGGCCTTCCTGGTACTCACAGTCAAAAATCCAAGGGATCTTTTTATCTGGACCATCTTGCCATTTTTCGTGATCCATTCCTTGATCCCGCATAAAGAGCTGCGCTTCCTGTTTCCAGTCATTAACCTGGTGCCCATATTACTTGTTCTGGCATACCAGGCATTGGACCGTGATATCAGGAAGTGGAAGAAGCCGGCCAGGATCGCCATTGTAACCATTGCCTGGATCCTGGTCACCATCAATTGCATAGGAGCTGTTACGATCAGTCTGAAACCAGCCGACAACGGACTCACTAGCATCACCCGTTACATCAGGCAGCATTATGGCGATGAATCCATCAGGTTAATATCCTATAACAACAGCAATCCTTATGGACCATGGGGTCTTATGGCATCTTTCTACATGGAGAAGGATATGCAGGATGTAAGACTGGAATCATTAAACGAGCTTAATAATATAGTTATCCACGCGGATAAGGTAAATTTGCTGGTACTTAAAAGGATGGATGCAGCAACTGATCCTGCGCAGGATTTCATAACCGGGAACAAAGCGCCCAAAGTAGTGCAGAGTATCCCTGAATGGATGGAACCCCTGATGACCTTGTATGGAGGATTTCGTGTCCGGGAGATCCTTGAATTATATGAGATACAGCACCAGTCTGCCCAACCTCGTTTCTATGGCATTCGATAGAAAGGATCAGCTCTGGGCCATTGCAGCCAGATCGCGGGTCAGGGTAACTCCGGACGGGATCAATACGGTTTATACTGGCGTGGGACTGATCAATACGCTTCTCGTGGATATCCATGACAATATCTGGATCACTCCTGCCGGAACCGGCATAGTAAGGATTACTGAAAGTTACCAGCAGCTGTTCACGGTGGAATCTTCCGGCATCCTATCAAATACGGTCAGCTGTTCCAGTGTCGATACGTCGAATACCAAATGGTTCGGGCATCTTTCAGAGGGGATCAGCCGGATTTCAGACATTGGATCGGTCGACATAATTCCGGATTTTACTGACCAGAACCTATATACGCTGGTTTCGGACAACAACGGCAATATGCTGGCGGGACTGGGAGGGTACAACAATGATACCCTCCTGGTGAGCCTTGGGTTCGGTTTGCCTGCAAACCTTTCCCCGGTCATTGAAGACGCGGTATTCCCCCAGACAAAAATGCTTGTTACCGGCATTGCAGTAGATCATTTCAACCGGATATGGATCGTTGTCTACCACGTTGAAAAATCAGCCAATGTCAAGATAGGGCTTTACTACCATGACCAGGAATTACACAGACAGGATCTTCTACCGGATGATGCGAATATCTTATCGATAAAAGCAGACAAAAGAAATGGAATAGTCTATGTACTCACCCACCATACCCTTTACCGGATCAGATAAATAACCCATATTTTCAACCTGAGAAACAGTCCCTAAAAAAAATGAAAAAATTTTGGAAATATGTTATATATTTCTAACTTTGTGTTAGATTTATTTAACAAAACATGCCAAATGAAAACAAAAACAATTTTCGTAATCCTGATTTTGCTTATCATTACCTTGTGCCTCGGTGCCTGGTTGTTTAATGCACAAAAAGGTTCACTTGAGATCATGGATGCATTGCATTATGCCATTGTATTGATACTTGTGGCCTTTGCCCTGATCATAGGAATACAGCGTTTGAGAAGTCAAAAGCGGGAAGAACCTGCCGAGGATGAATATTCCAAGAAGCTCATGCAAAAGGCCTCATCCCTGGCCTACTATCTCTCACTGTATCTCTGGCTGGCCTTTATATTTTTCCATGAGGATCTGCAGCTCGAGACCGAATCATTGATCAGTACCGGGATTCTCGGGATGGCCATCCTTTTTGCAGTCTGCTGGTTTTACTATAAGATGAGAGGAATCAGGTCATGAAGGCAAAAACATTTTTGGTATTTTATTTGTCATTCTGGATCCTGGCACTGGCCGGGATAGGTCTCTACCAGAACCTTGAATTGCCCCGCTTCATGGAATACCTGCACGTATTGATTATGATATGTATGGCAGTTGTGGGAATTTATCAGGGATACCTGATACTGCGTGCCAGGAGCAGGAAACAGCCTGCCGATGATGAGTTATCTATCAAGATACTTCACCGGGCAGCCATGGTTTCCTATCTCATCTCGTTGAACCTCTGGGCCATATTGATTTATGTCAGCAGTAAAACAAAGATTGATCCCGGGATTCTCTTTGGGATTGGCATCATTTGCATGGCGGTTGTTTTCGCGCTCAGCTGGATGGTAATAAAAATCAGAGGGACAGGGCATGCGTAACCGCATCAAAGAACTTCGTGCCAGGCATGGCTTCACCCAGGATGACCTGGCCAGAAAGGTAGGAGTAAGAAGGGAAACCATTGTCTTCCTTGAAAAGGGAAAATATAATCCATCACTGAAACTGGCCCATGATATAGCCAGGATTTTCAATGAAAAGATTGAGGAGGTTTTCATTTTCGATTAGCCCTTGCAGATATTTCGCTCCACAGGCATATAACCATCGCGCAGGATTTATTAACTTGACTGAAAATCACTCAAATATTAAATCCTGCAACCATGAGAAAGCTGTTTTATTTTGGACTGCTTGCCTGTTTAACGGCCTGTATAAGTACATCAGAAAAGGCAGTTAATGATGAGCCTGTCACAAATACCGACCTGATTTACCATTACTCTGTCCTGAAAGCCCTCGACAACGGGGTCCTTGAAGGTACTATGACAGTGCCTGAATTGTTGATGCAAGGCGATCACGGCCTGGGCACATTCAATCAGCTGAATGGCGAGATGATTGTAACCGGTCACCAGGTTTACCGGATAAGCCCGGAAGGCGAGGTAGCCGAGGCCAAGGATGATATGCTTATCCCGTATGCCATCATAAGCTTTTTTGAACCGGATCAGATGATCTCACGGACTGGTGATGAAAACCTTGATTATGATTATCTTAAATCCATGATGGATACCCTGCTGCCCTCTCACAACCTTTTCTATGCATTCAGGATCAAAGGTAATTTCCAGCACATAAAGTGTGGAGGAGTGGACATACAGGAAAAACCATATGATAAAACCCTGCTGGAGATCCTGGCTGACAGGCCGGTTTACGAGAAAGAGGATATCAGCGGTACACTGGTGGGATTCTGGTGCCCGGACTACATTGGTGATATCAATACACGCGGATTCCACCTCCATTTCCTTTCCGATGACCGGTCCACCGGGGGACACTTAATCGCTTTCGAGGCATCCTCCCTGGAGATCCAGTATGATATTAAATCCGGGTACAAAATAATCCTTCCAGATAACGAGGAGTTTAGAAACGCCTATTTCAGAGAATCAGCAGTCAATTATTAACATGCCTATCATAAAACTACTGAACCATGAAAGCCATCATTTTCCTGATCCTGTTGTCATTTCCTTTCCTGGTACCAGGCCAGACCTGGGACGAAATACCGGAAGTAAAAGCCATCGATCAATTATCTGAAGAAGCGCTTATTGAGCGAATCCGCCTGTGCCGACCTGCCGACCTGTGCGATGCACTTGATGCCATGGGTGTGATCAACCGTGGTTCCATGACCCATCAAATGCGGCCCATACGTCCCGGCATCAGTTTCGCCGGATTCGCCTATACTGTCAAATTTGTCCCGACAAACCGCTCCGTCAAGAAATGCAGTTCCCCGGATGAATATTTTAAGGAGCTGAACAAGTGGAGCGAGCAGGTTTACAAATACGAAGAAGGCATGCAGAACGGAGGCGTTAAAGACAGGGTAGTGGTGATGGATATGAGTGGCCAGTCCGCGGGTGTCTGGGGATCCATGAACGGGATCAGATGGACCCATAACGAAGGCATGGCGGGGATTGTCATTGATGGCAGCATACGGGATACCTATGAAGCAAACCTGGAGGGGATCAAGGCATTCTGTACCAGGCGGACCTTCAACCACCCCTATGGACGGATCGAACTCGGGGATGTCAACATTCCCATACAGTGTGACGGGATCCTTGTGAATCCGGGTGATATCATTGCAGCAGATGATGATGGTGTGCTGGTGATCCCCAGGGAACATATTGCCAAAGTGCTTTACCTGGCAGAGACCATTCTGGACCGGGACCAAAAAGCTAGGGCAGAGGCCTATAAAAAAGCCGGATTACCGCCTGATGAAACGCTTGGGAAGTACAAGGACCAATAAAAATGGCCGTCCCGGTAGATCCTGAGACGGCCCCGATATATTTGATTTCAATGGATTACCAGCTGAAGAAAGCTAGCCCGATAGAGATATCCAGGTAACCGAGATTGCTGCCAACGGGATCTACATTGTAAAAAACTTGGTTATAGGCTATCCTGGCATGCAATGCGAGATCTGACAAACCAAATGGATAATACAATCCTACCTCCGGTGCCAGCCCGAACCGCCAGTTCTTAGGTGAATCCACATACATTCCAAACTGGGTTTCCTGCTGGATGTAATAGGCCCCGGTTCCAAGTCCCACGTACGGGCGAAAGGTTCCTTCCGGCTTGAAATTATACCTTGCATTTACTAGCAGGGGCATTACATACATCTTTGCCCAGACGGTACTGGTCACTGCACCATTATCCAATTCATAGGTATCCCGCGGATACTTCTCATAGAAAGCATTCCATTGTAATGCCCCTCCCAGTGTGAGTTTGTCGGTCACATATGTGTTGCCATTGATACTGAAACCCCTCCAGCTGGTTTTGCTGATATAATCAGTCATTTTACCGAGCGGGATGCCAACTTCGTAATTGACGGTCCATATATTCTGTGCAAATACGGCTGTTCCACCAAATACAGCCAGTGCTAATATGATGATTGTTTTTTTCATGGCTTTCATGTTATCATGTTACTTTTTCAGGTAGGGAGATTGAGTAAAGGCCTCATCCATACCTCTTTGTGCACGTTCCTGGTTATATTCGAGGTTACTGGAGATGTAACCATCTATCTGGGCCATCCACCGAATGGTCAGGGTGGGTACCTCACTGGCGGCGGATTGTTTTCCCAATCCCGGGTTTTCTTCCTGCCAATCCATGAATTCCCTGAAGGATTCTCCATCCACCATTTCGAGCACGATGGTGCCCACCTTGTACTGGTAGGAATAGCCATAACCGGGATACCACGGATAGCCTGGCCATCCT